>FSSH01000180.1_pt1 | contig 30423 bp, 28 predicted proteins | sample 1166101 | NCBI WGS metagenome assembly FSSH01 (sample SAMEA32972668, study PRJEB13176) | freshwater metagenome | biome: Drinking water system; feature: Biomass in drinking water that filtered by 0.45 um membrane; material: drinking water | place: USA | collected 2012-12-20 | depth 0 m
ACTGATATGGCGATCAACCAGATCCTCGCCGCCCTCGCGGTGGACGTAAAGGAATTCGCGGTCTGCGAGTTTACCTCGGAGTCGGCGATCGAGATTCAGCCCCTGGACGTTATCGAGATCCACTACGTTCTGACCGGCACGCTCTATCTCGGAATGGCCAATGGCCAATGCCTGGAAGCCCGTGTTGGTAGCGTGGTGCTGATCCCGCCTCACGTAAAGCAGATCATGGGGGGCTCACCGACGCCGTCGAGGATTTTCACGCCTGCGGAGACCTGCAGCAGGCGGCGCGACGGCCTGTTGCATTATAACGCGACGATGGGTGATCCAAGCAGCGTGGTTGTGACATGCGGGCAGATCAGGGCGGATATCGGAGGATCTTTCGGTCCGTTCGAGGGCCTCACGGAGGCGGTTTGTTCCGACCTCGGAAACGAACCGATGGTGCATGTCGCATTCGACACGATGCTGCACGAAACGAGTGTCATGTCCTTGGGAAGCAAGGCGCTGATAGGATCGCTTATGAAGTCGTGCCTGATCGTCGCGCTGCGCCAGTTTGCCGAGGAGAAAGGATCTCAAAAGACCTTGCCTGGTCTCTTCGAGCGGCCGTCGTTGGCGCGCGCAGTGGCTCTGGTAGTCGAGAATCCCGCGTTGAACCATACGCTCGGTGAGCTTGCCCGCGTGGCGGGGATGAGCAGGTCAAAATTTGCCAAGGCCTTTGCGGAAACGGTCGGTTCGCCGCCGATGGAGTTCGTTGCGCGCACGCGCCTCGACAGAGCGCGGGATCTCCTGCTTTCCACGGAGCTGCCCGTATCCAGCATCGCGAGTCACGTCGGCTTTGCCAGTCGCAGTCACTTTAGCCGTGCCTTCCGGACCGTATTTGGAACGGATCCGACCGGCATGCGCAGAAGCGGCGGAATTAGGGAGCTCGTTGATGTGCGGTAGTCCTTACAGAACGATCGGGCGGGCGGTCACGAGAGTAAGTCTGGCGCTGATGGGTAAGCGTCGCCGGCGGATTCTCTGGCAATCAAGTGTAACCGTAAACGTGTTCGTGCCGAACGGTGTCTGGTGCATCCCTGCCCACGCCCTCTCTTCGGTCAGCCCGGCGCCGACGTCATCCGGTTTCCGATGGTGTCGTCGATGAGCGAGACGGCGGACGAATGGGGTCGATTGATGGCCGCAGCCCAAGAGGGGCATGCAGCCGCGTATCGCCGGCTGCTCGACGAGGTCCGGACGTGGTTGAACCGGTTCTACGCACGGCGTCTTCCTCCCGCGATGGTCGAGGATGCGGTGCAGGACACGTTGATTGCGATCCACGAGAAGCGTCATACTTATGATCCGGAAAGACCGTTCAAACCGTGGTTGATGGCGGTTGCTCGCTACAAGTGGATTGACCGCCTGCGCTCGATGGGCCGATCGGCGACGGAGGAACTTCCCGACGATATTGCCATTGAAGACCATGAGAGCAGTGTGACGAGCTCGGTGGTACTGAGGGAGCTGATGGCCGAGCTGAAGCCTGCCCAAGCGGAGGCCATCCGTCTCGTGAAAATCGAAGGCTATTCGGTTGAGGAAGCTTCGGAGCGGACCGGCCAATCGGGGTCGCTGATCAAAGTGAATATCCATCGGGGGCTGGCGCGGTTGGCGGCGATTGTTCAGAAGCAGGCTGATGTCGAATGATTTCGTGATCGATAAGCTGGTAGATGATCTCCGCCCGGTGCGCCGGCGAAGCACGGGGCGCCAGACTGCTATCCTGCTTGGGCTGGCTGCGATTGAGCTTGCCGGCTTTTTGGCGCTTGGCACCATGCGGCCCGATATCGGCGTTGCTCTCGGGCGCGCAGCATTCTGGTGGAAGATGGGCGGTCTTGCGGTCCTCGCTTTGCTCGGCGTGGACGTGGCGCTTCGCTCCTTCAACCCTGTCTCGTCCCCAAGAAAGGGCCTACGCCGTTGGGCTTTCATCGTCGGCGGAATATTCGTTCTGGGCTGGGTGATCGACGTCGCCGGTCAGGGATTGGGCGGACTGATCGATCGGCTGATGTGGCAAATGGGCGTCGAATGTCTGACGGTCATGACGATCCTGTCGCTCCCGCCAGTGATCGCGCTCGGGCTTATGATGCGACGAGGAGCGCCGACCGATCGTGAGGGAAGTGCCGTCGCTGTCGGCGCGGCTGCGGCTACGTGGGGCGCGTTCATTTTCGCGTTCCATTGCCCAAGCGACGATCCATTCTACATCGTGTTTTGGTACACCCTCGGCTGTGGTCTCATCGTGCTGTTGGCCCGTTTAGTTTTGCCGCTGACATCACGCTGGTGAGCGCTCGCCGGTTAAGGCCGGTCCCTTTCTGTATAGGGGATATCGGTCGACCGCCGGGCGACGGCGCGAGACCTAGTACAAATTTGATGCAGGGCCCTTGCTCGACATCCGAGCCGGACCCCGACGACATACGCTTCTGGACAAGAGGGGCAGTGATCGTGCGGTGAAAGTTCGAGCTGTACGTTCGCGGAGGAGGACGCCCGCCAGGGCGCGGTCTTCCGGCCAGAGGCGCTGTGTCCACAACAGGCACACGCCTTATCGGGCGGCTCGAAGCGACCGCTTTGCCGAAGAGCAATACCGGAAATACCGCCCGGCCGCGAAACGCCGCCGGGCGGTACCTAGGTCAAAATCGCCTGGTCTACCAACCAGGCGTGGTAGGTGTTCAGCCCGCCTTCGGCGTGAGGCTGCCGCCCTGCGCCTTGCAAGCCTTGGCGGTGATGTCCTTGAAGCCCTGACCCTTGCAGTCGTTCTGGCCCTTGCAGTCATGGGTGCCCGACTTGCAGTCCGACGTGCCCTTGCACGAGTTGACGCCGTAGCACGGCTGCACCTTGGCGGCCTTCGCGCCCGCAGCGTACGCCGGAGCGGTGGTCGCGAGGCCCGACAGGGCGAACATGGCGGCGGCAGAGGCGATGGCGGCGCCGGTCTTGAAGGTCTTCATGGGATACTCCTGAATAGAGATAGCGTTTTGCCAAGTGGCACCGATGTTTTCGCCGCCGAGTGGCCCACGGTTACAGACAGGCATAAAATCTATTTTGCGCAGCCGAGTGTAACCGTAACCCCTGCCCGAGCGGACCCATCGTCGTGGTCCGACTCTATCAGCCTCCCGGGCCACCGTGCGGCGATTCATCTCCCGGTGGATCGCCGCATGCGAGGCTGATTGGAGACTGCAAGATGACCAACCGTACCACGACCGCCCTCAGTGCCCTGCTTCTCGCGTCGCTCGCCGCGGGCGCCACCACGGCCGCCCACGCCCAGGCGAGCAAGCCGATGGAGAAATGCTACGGCGTGTCCAAGGCCGGCAAGAACGACTGCAAGGCCGGCGCCGGCACCACCTGCGCGGGCACCTCGAAGATCGACTATCAGAAGGACGCCTGGAAGCTCGTGCCGGCCGGCACCTGCGCCAAGATCAAGACGCCGAAGGGCCTCGGCTCGCTGACCCCGGGCGCCTGAGGAATCCGTTCGATGACCATGACCGCAGGCCTGGGCTTCAAGCTCGAGCATCTCGATGAAGCGCTGACGGCGCGAAACCCGGGCCTGTGGTTCGAGGTCCATGCCGAGAACTATATGGTCGACGGCGGCCCTCGGCTTCGGGCGCTCGTCGCGCTTGCGGAGCGCTTTCCGATCTCGCTTCACGGCGTGGGCCTTTCGCTCGCGTCGGTGGAACCGCCTGCGGAAGATCATCTCCGGAGATTGCGTGCGCTTTCAGATTTGATCCGCCCGGCGGCTATTTCCGACCATCTTGCGTGGCAGAAATGGGAGGGCGTCCATCATTCGGATTTCCTCCCTTTCCCTCGGACGCGACAAGCGCTCGACATCACCATCGGCAACGTGTCGCGCGTCCAGGATACGCTGGGGCGCACGATCATGGTCGAGAACCCTTCGCTCTATGTCGATCTGCCCGGTCACGAGATGGACGAGGCGACGTTCCTGGCCGAGCTCGCCGGGCGCACGGGGTGCGGTCTGCTGGTCGACGTGAACAACATCTACGTCAGCGCGTCGAACCTCCGTTTCTCGGCCGAAGCGCGGATCGACGCAATCCCTGCCGAACTCGTGGGCGAGATCCATCTCGCCGGGCATCGTCCTGATCCCGACCCGGCAAGCGGCTTGCTGATCGACAGCCATGACGCGCCGATCTCAGATCCTGTCTGGCTGCTCTACGAGCGGTTGATCGCCCGCACCGGCGCACGGCCAACGCTGATCGAGCGCGACGACGACATACCCCCGTTCCCAGAGCTGATGCTCGAGCGCGATCGCGCTCATCTGCTCCTCATCCAGCGGGAGCCGGTCGATGCTTGAAGCCGCCGACTTCCAACAGGCGTTCGGTGCGATGCTGGCTGCTCCGGACGCGGTCGCGGATCCCGCTGTCCGTCGGGCGCTCACCATCCATCGCAACACCGCGAGCAAGGCGGCGCGTGATGCCCTGTTCGCCAATTTTCCCGTGGTGGCTGCGCTGGTCGGAGAGGATGCCTTTGCGGCTTGCGCATCGTCCTATGTCGACGCACTGCCGCCTAGCGAAGCGCGGCTGTGCCTGTACGGGGATCGTTTCCCTGCCTTTGTCGATGCGTGGGCTGCGTTCGCCGGGGCGCCCTATCTCGGAGCCGTCGCCTCGCTTGAGCGGCTGGTCGTCGAGGCGTTGTTCGCCGCCGATGCGCCGCTGCTCGATCCAGGCGCGCTCGCGAACGGGATCGACCTCGAGGCGATCCTGCGGCACCATCCGGCGACCAGGACCGCCAGGATGCTCGCGCCTGTTGCCAGCCTGTGGCTGGCGCACCAGCCGCAGGTGTCGGAGGACGCGCTGGAATCCATTGTCTGGGCACCAGAACTCATCTTGATCACCCGTCCCGAGGACGCGATCGAGGTTCGGGTCATCGATGTCCCGACCCGCGCCTTCCTTACTGGCGCAACATTGGTCGATGCCGCCGAACGTGCCGCCGGCGAAGGCGGCGACGTTGCCCAGATATTCGCTTCACTGCTCGGGGCGGGAGCTTTCGCCGCCCAAGACCAACAGGGAGAAATACAATGAACATCTACGCCCGGGCCGGGACCTGGCTCGATCGCTTTTCCGGCTCGATCCTTCTGCTCGTCGCCCGCCTCGGCGTCGCTGGCGTGTTCTTCATGTCGGGACGCACGAAGGTCGATGGCTTCCTGCACATCACCGACAGTACCTATTCGCTCTTCGAGACCGACTATAAGATCCCGCTAGTCCCGCCGTATTACGCCGCGCATCTCGCGACCTATCAGGAGCATCTCTTTCCGATCCTGCTGGTCCTCGGTCTTTTCAATCGCGTGGCCGCGCTGGGCCTGCTCGGTATGACGACGGTGATCGAGGTGTTCGTCTATCCGGATGCTTGGCCGACGCATCTGAGCTGGGCAGGCCTGCTGCTCCCCATCATCTTCCGCGGCGGCGGCAAATTCTCGCTCGACTATCTGCTGGGCATCGATCCGGCCCGCAAGGAGCAGACTAAGGACTATGCAGCGTAGTGAGGCGCAGCCGCGCGCCCTCGACCACGACCGCTCCCTCAGGGGCCGATCTTTGGAACTACCCATCCGCCGCCGAGCGCCCGGAAGATACCGACGGCCGAGCGGGCGGCATCGGCCCGGTTGGCGGCGAGCTCATCACGGGCCGCCAGGAGTTGGCGCTCCGCGTCCAGCACCTCGGTGAGCGTGATCGAGCCCGCCTTGTAGGCGCGCTCCGACAGGTCACGGGCGCGGACCAGTGAATCGACCTCGGCCTGAAGCTCGACCACATGAGCCTGCGTTTGGGACAGGGCCACTAGGGCGTTCTCAACATCTTCGGCAGCCTTAAGGACGGTCTGGCGATATTGGGCCAGCGCCTCGGCATTGGCGCCCCGCGCCTGGGCAACCTCTGCTTCGACCTTACCGAAATCGAAGAGGCGCCAGCGCAAGGCACCGCCGCCGGTCGCTTGGAAGGCAGATCCCGCAAGCAGATGATTAGCGCTCAAACTGTCGAAACCAAGCGCGGCCGACAGCGACATTTTGGGATAGTAGTCCGAGATGGCCACGCCAATGCGTTCGTTGGAGCTGGCGAGTCGGCGTTCGGCGGCGATGACATCAGGCCGACGCCGCAGAACGTCGAGCGGCGTATCTGGGCCGCCTATCGCGGGAATGGCCGGAATCTCCGTCGGCTGTGCGAGTTCCTGCGCATAGGATCCCGGTTGCGCGCCCATCAGCACGTCCAGCCGGTTCAACTGTGCTTCGAGCGCGATGCGCAACGGCTGCATCGTCGCACGGGCCTGGCTGTACAGCGCTTCGGCTTGAGCGACCTCCCGGCCGTCAACCTGGCCGGCTTGATGGCGCGCTTGCACCAGAGACAGGAGTCGCGCGCCGGTATCGACCTGGGCCTGCGCCATCTGAAGCCGAGCCTGGTAACCGCGGATCTGAAGATAGGCGTCCGCGGCATCGGCCGCGACCGTGATGCGGGTTCCGACCTGATCCGCCTGTGCTGCCTCGAATTCTGCCGAGGCGGCGCTCGCGCCGCGCCGCACCCCCCCGAAGACGTCGATTTCCCAGCTCGCCGACGACCCTACTGTGTATTCGCTTTGGTTCCTGTCAAAGCCAGGAAAGCTCTTCGAGAGTGAGCCGATCGAGCTCTTGAGGCTCTGGCGGCGCGCCGCCGCCGATGCATCGGCATCGAGGGTCGGCAGGAGCTGTGCACCGGCGTAGCGCGCGGCTGCCCGTGCCTGCGCAACCCGTGCCAGCGACGCCGCCAAATCGAGGTTCTGGCCTAGAGCCCGCTGTACGACCGTGACCAGTATCGGGTCGTTGAAGCCGTCCCACCAGCGGTCGATCTGCGGCGCTGGCAGCGCGGCTTGCCCGCGCTTGACAGCGTCAAGATTGTGGAACGGCTCGAGCGCTGTATGCGGCGGGACATAGTCTGGACCGACCATGCAGCCAGACAGAACGGTTGTGAGCAGGACGCTAGTGAGACGGATCGTGACCGTTAAACCGGCGGGGCGCATCAGGAAAGTTCCTCCCTGCCGAGGACGTGGACGACCTGCTTGGACGATTTGCCGCTGAGCTTGCGCACGACGGTGTAGAAGGCCGGAGTGAACAACAGGCCGAAGGCAGTCACGCCGATCATCCCGAACAGCACCGCGGTCCCGAGCGATTGCCGCATCTCGGCGCCGGCTCCCGTCGCGATCGCCAAAGGGACGACGCCGAGAATGAAGGCGAACGAAGTCATCAGAATCGGCCGCAAACGTGTGCGGGCCGCGTGGACGGACGCATCCTCTGGGGTGGCCCCGTCCTCATCCTGGCTCTGGCGGGCGAACTCCACGATCAGAATAGCGTTCTTGGCGGCTAGGCCCACGAGGACGACGAAGCCGATCTCCGCTAGTATGTCGATCGGCATGCCGCGTAGATGCAGGCCGGTGACGGAGGCCAACAAGCACATCGGCACGATCAGGACGATCGCGAGCGGCAGCCTCCAGCTTTCATATTGCGCGGCCAGTACCAAGAAGACGAACAGGGCCGCGGCGCCGAAGATCACGAGAGTAGGCGTGCCCGGCAGCTTCTGCTGGTACGCAAGATCCGTCCACTCGAATGTGATGCCGGGTGGCAACACGCGCTTGGCAATCGCTTCCATATGCTCAAGTGCCGTTCCCGAGGATATGCCGGGCGCCGCACCGCCGAGGATCTCGGCGGATGGATAGAGATTGTAGCGCGGCACACGGTAGGGAATGGTCTGCTGCTGCATGTCCGCGACGGTCCCGATCGGCACCATTTCCCCGGAAGCGTTGCGGGTCTTCAGGCGGGCGACGTCTTCGGGCGTCTGGCGGAAACTTCCATCTCCCTGCGCGAGCACCTGGTAGGTGCGCCCGAGATAGTTGAAGTCGTTGACGTATTGGGAGCCGAGATAGAGCTGCAGTGTGGAAAACACGTCGCTTGGAGTCACGCCGAGCTTCTGCGCCTTCAAGCGGTCGATGTTGGCATAGATCGAGGGCGATCCAGTGTTGAACAGGGTGAACACCCCGCCGAGCACCGGGTCCTTGTTCGCTTCAGCCGTCAACGCGTTTGCGGCTTTCACAAGCGCCTGTGATCCGAGTCCAGCGCGGTCCTCGAGCTCCATCTTGAACCCACCGGCGCTGCCCAGACCCTGAACCGGCGGTGGTAGAATCACCAGCACACGACCGTCCTTGATGACGGACAGACGCTGACGCAGTGTCGCCAGCATCGTTTGGGCCGTTACGCCTGGGACGTGGTGATTATAGAGCGAGGGAAGGCCGACGAAGATCGTTCCGCCATTTGATGCGACGGTGGTAGTCGTCGCATCCAGGCCGACGAACGGCGCGATATGTTCGATGCCCGGCGTCTTCGCGATGATGTCGGCAGCTTCACGAACGACCGTGTCGGTCCGTTCGAGCGTCGCACCTGGCGGAAGCTGTACCAGAGCGATGAGGAGGCCCTGATCTTGTTCGGGGATGAAGCCGGTCGTGGTGCGCGAGAATTGGAAGACGGTGAGGCCGATAAGCGCGGCGTAAACCACCATCATGATCGAGGTCGCGCGCACTAGCCGCCCGGTCAGCCGGCCATAGCGCCCCGAAATCGCCTCGAAGCCGGCGTTGAAGCGCTCGAACGAGCGCTGGAGGCACCGCCGCATGCGGCCGCCCTTGGATCCGTCCCCTGCCTCGTGCGGCTTTAGAAGGACCGCGCACAGGGCGGGGCTCAACGTCAGCGAAACGAAGCACGAGATTACGGTAGAGGCAGCAATCGTCACGGCGAACTGCTTGAAGAACAGGCCCGAAATGCCGGAGATGAATGCAGCGGGGACAAACACCGCGCATAGGGTGAGAGCAATCGCGATGAGCGCGACACCGACCTCGTCCATCGTACGGTGCGCCGCTTCCCTTGGCGACATGCCGAGACGCATGTTTCGCTCGACGTTCTCGACGACGACGATGGCGTCGTCGACCACGATCCCCACCGCCAGCACGAGGCCGAACAGCGACAGGTTGTTGATCGAGATGCCGAACACGCCGAGGATCGTGAACGCGCCAACGAGCGAGATCGGGATCGCCACGACCGGGATAATGGTCGCTCGCCAAGTTTGAAGGAAGATATAGACTACGCCGACCACGAGCGCGACTGCGATGAAGACGGTGAGGATTACCTCTTCGACCGATTTCCCCACGAAATGGGTAGGGTCGTAGATCACCTGATAGTCGAGCCCTGGCGGAAAGCTCTTCTTCAGCTGCTTCATCGTGTCGAGCACTTCTCGCTCGACCGCGAGCGCGTTGGCGCCGGGCTGGGCGTAGATGAGGATCGGCGTGGAAGGTGTGTCGTCCTTGTAAGCCGACGACCCGTAGTCCGCTGCGCCGATCTCCACCCGGCCGATGTCGCGAATGCGAGTGACCCTGCCTTGGCTGTCAGACTTGACGACGATGTCGGCGAATTGCTCAGGTGTTGATAAGCGACCCAATGCCTCGACGTTGATCTGGTAAGCGGCGTGGCCGGGGACCGGCGGCTTATTCAGGATACCCGCCGAGACCTGAACATTCTGCGCGCGCAGGGCGGCCAGGATTTCACTCGAATTAAGTCCGTACGTGGCGGCCCTGTCCGGATCCAACCAGATACGCATGGCATATTGGCGCTCGCCCTGGAATTGGACATCAGCCACCCCGGGGAGGCGCGCGAGAACATCCTTCACCTGCAAGGTGATATAGTTCGACATGTAAAGCGCGTCGCGCGACTTGTCCGGCGAATATGGGTGGACGGCCAACAGGATGGCGGGCGTGGTCTTGCGCACCTGTACGCCTTGGCGTTGAACATCTTCGGGCAGGCGCGACAACGCGTCTTGTACCCGGTTCTGGGTCAGCATCTGCGCGACGTTTTGGTCTGTACCGATGCGAAACGTGACAGTGATGGTCAGCCGGCCATCGCCAGTCGACTGGCTGCTTAGATAGAGCATATTTTCGACGCCGTTGATCTGCTGTTCGATCGGCGTGGCTACCGTGCGCGCAATAGTGTCGGCGGAGGCGCCCGGATATACCGTCGTTACCTGAACGGTTGGCGGAACGATGTTGGGATATTGCGTGACCGGCAGGATTGCCAGCGTGGCCAAACCGATCAGCACGACGAAGATGCTGAGGACGGTCGCGAAGCGCGGATGGTCGATAAAAAAATGCGTGAGGCGCATGGCTGTCGACTCAATCTTGTTCGGGGTCGGCTGCGAAGCGGACCGCGCCCATGCTGGCCGCGACGTTCGAACCGGGATTGGCGGCCGTCAAACCTCCGATTATCACCTTGTCCCGGTCCGTGAGGCCGGAGCGGATCACTCGCAGCCCTCCACGCAGTTCACCGATCTGAACGATCTTGGGCTGGACCGTTCCGTCCGCCCTGACCGTCATGACCACCCTCTCGGATTGATCGGCCACAACCGCCGCATCTGGCACGAGCAGTTGGGAGATCGGGGCCGCGACGGCGAGCCGGACGCGTGCGAAGCCGCCCGGCGTCAACCTAAAATCGGTGTTCGAGACCGTTGCGCGCGCATGAATGACGCCGCTTGAGCGGTCCAACGCATTGTCGATGAAGTCGAGCACGCCCTGGCGGTTGAACGCAGCTTCGCCGCTGGGAGAGACGGTGACCTTTTCGGCGAGGCGTCCCCGCTGCCCGGCGCGCCCGCGCTGAAAGACAGCATAGTCTGCCTCGCTCAAATCGAAGTTCAGGTAGATCGGATCGATCGAAACAATGGTGGCGAGCAGCGTAGTGGGGCTACTGGCCGCCCGGCTGCCCGCCACAAGATTGCCGATCGACACCTGATGGCTGCCGATACGGCCGGTGAACGGCGCGGTGATCCGGGTGCGGTCTAGGTCGAAGCGAGCATCGCGCACGGCGGCCCGGGCAGCGTTCAGCGCCGCGAGCGCGGTCTGTTGGTCGGCAAGACGCAGGTCGACGTTCTCGCCGGATCCAGCATCCGTCTTTTTGAGGGTCTGGGCGCGGTCCAATTGACGATTGGTCAGCTCTAAGCGCGCCCGAGCGCTCTCCAGTTGGGCATTGGCTTGGCTAAGTTTGATTTCGTAGGGTGTCGGGTCGATGACGAACAGCAGATCGCCTTTGTGGACGACTTCGCCATCCTTGAAGCGGATCGCTGTCAGGACCCCGCCGACCTGAGCGCGGATCTCGACCTGGCTGACCGCCGAGAATTGGCCAAGGGCCTCGAGACGCGTGTCGAGGTCATAGCGCAACGGAACGCTTACCGTCACCGTCGGTGGCGAAGGGGCTTTGGCGGTTGCCTGTGCGGGCCATAGGTGACTGCTACCCCACCAGGCCGAACCCGCGACAAGAAGCGCGGCGATCACGATCAAGATACGCGGACGTCGGCCCTGCGATACCGTCCAGCGAAGCGTCTCGGCGCTCATCCGATAGCCGGGTTCCTGCACTCATGTCCCTTTCAGTTTAACGCGAGCCCCGCGGCCGAGCACACATTTTAAGATGTTGATCGACCTCTATCGCCGGATAGATGATGGGGAACATCTGGTCTGTCAAGTTGTTGAGACCGGGTCGGTTGACATTTGAGATGTCGATCGACACCTAAATATGGGAGGATTGAGACGATGGGCTCGCAGAGGGGATCGAAAGGTCGGAGTGGATGAAAAGGTCGAAAGCTGAGACCGCTGAGACGCGCAAAAGCATCATCAAGGCCGCGACGCAGAGGTTCGGTCGGTACGGCATACACGCCACGGGATTGGCTGACGTTATGGCGGAAGCCGGTTTGACCCACGGCGGCTTCTACCGACACTTCGGGTCGAAGGATCAACTGGTCGCGGAAGCGTGCACCGCAGGCCTCGACGCTCTGATTGCGTCGTCGGAGCGGGCGACACATCGAGCGGACACGGGGCAGGCGATCGAGGCCATTATCACGAACTACCTGACGCCGAGGCACCGCGACGATCGGGCTGGCGGGTGTCCGATCGCCGCGTTGGGTAGCGAGCTGATGCGTGCGGAGGAAAAGACACGCGCCGCAGCGGCCGAAGGGGTAGAGCGGCTTATCGAGGAGATCGTAAAGCATCTGCCTGATCGGTCGCCGGAAGCGGCCAGGGCGGAGGCGGCCTATGCACTCTCTGCGATGGTCGGCGCGATCACTATCTCACGCTTGGTTCAGGATTCGGAGCTGTCCGACATGATCCTCAGGGAAACCCGCAAGCGCCTGATCGACGCTTGAGCAACGGACCGCCGCACGATTTCGACTTGTCTACCGCTCCTCGGCCATCAGCTGGACGGTGGTGATCGACGGTCAGCCATAAGCCCTAATGATTCTCTTTCGCTCGCCGCCCATCCTGGCGACCGGGGACAAGCGCGTACTGTGGCACTGGACGCGATCGACGACGCGTGCCTTAGCCAAAGGTAAAGCTGAAAGCCTCCGCGCCAGGATCCAGGAATGCGATTTCGAACACGTGGTCGGTGACCGGCCCGCTTTGCCGCACCAATTGGTAGAGCCTGACGTCGGTGATCGATCCCTCACCCGCCTCGTTGATATCTGCGCCGTGATTTTGGCCGGGCCGCTTCCCGTCGATCGTCACGCGATACCGGACCGGGCGACCATTCTTGCTGCCCAGCACGAGGTGGAGGTCGCGGGCGTGGAACCGATAGACAGTCCGTCCGCCCGCCTCCGTCGAGGTCGCGCTCTGCGCCCCAATGGTCCACCGGCCCGACAGGCCCCAATCGTTCAGTCCGAGCTGCCTGGTGAGGCTGTATCGTTTCGGCTCGTCCTTGCTGACACTACCGGAGGTGAAGCGCTCGGCGCGCGCATAACCGATATAGGTTTCCGGCGAGCGGACATCCTTGGAGGCGGCGGCCGCCTCGACACCCGATCCCGCAACCTGGACAGTGCCGGTGGCGCTGAGCCCGGGATGGGCCTCGGCAAGCAACCGTTGGATGACGCGCTCGGAGCCGGCGTAATCGCCTTCGCCGAAATGGTGGTGGCGGATGCGACCCTGCGCGTCGATAAAGTAGTGGGCGGGCCAGTAGTGATTGTCGAACGCCCGCCAGAGCGCATAGTTGTTGTCGACGGCTACGGGATAGGTGATCCCAAGGTCGCCCAGTGCCTTCTTCACGTTCGCGGTGTCACGTTCGAAGGCGAACTCTGGTGTGTGGACACCGATTACCACCAGGCCCTGGTCACGATATTTCTCCGCCCATGCCCGGACATAAGGGAGCGAGCGCAGGCAATTGATGCAGGAGTAAGTCCAGAAATCGACCAGTACGACCTTGCCCTTGAGCGCCTTCGCGTCGAGCGGTTGGGAGTTCAGCCAGGTGACGGCCCCCGAAAGGGAAGGAAGCGTCCCTTCAACGGCGAGGGATTCATCGCTCTGTTCGGACGGCCGGCTCATCCCGAAACGGTCGAGCAGTCGCTGCTCGACGGCGTTGGTGCCGGCGAGCGACACGCGCGACAAGAATCCTGTATCCGCGCTAAACGCGATCGCAACGACGGCGAGTAATACCGCACCACCCGCCGCGCGTCGGATCCATTCGCCGACGCCGAGCGAGCGCTTCATCGCCTTGAAGAGACGGCCCCCGACCAGAAGCGCAAGGCCGAGCGATGTGGCAGCACCAGCGGCATAGGCAAGCAACAGGAAGGCCGTGGTTGCGCTTGGTCCCTGAAGCGCAGCTCCGGTCAGCACAAGGCCGAGGATAGGGCCGGCGCACGGCGCCCAGAGTAGGCCGGTCGCAACGCCCAGCAACACGGACGGAATGATCCCGGCCGCATTTCCTGCGCCCTGGGAGAGACGATTGCCGAGCTGCACGATCGGTTGGGTGAGGCGATCGGCGATCGAGGGGAACAGGAGCGTCAGGCCGAACCCAGCGAGAAGCAGGAGCGCGAGGCTGCGGCCATATTGGTTCGCCGCGACGATCCATCCGCCGCTGAGCGCCGCGAGCGAGGCGACGACCGCGAACATGAGCGCCATGCCGACTAGCATCGGGAGACCGTTGGTCAGAAAACGCTGCCCCGCGCGGGCGAAGACAAAGGGGAGGACGGGGAGGATGCAGGGACTGATGATCGTCAGTGCGCCGCCGAGATAGGCGAGAAGAACTAGGAACATGCTTTGCAACCGGCCTGAAGAAGGGGAAGGAATCGCCTGATATCCGTTGAGGCGCGCGGAGCGGTTACAGATCGGTAGCAGCTGTTCCTGCATTTTCCGCGCGTGCTCGATACCCTTCTGGCGGCCAGCGAGTTCATCATCGGTGACGAATATACGATTGCCGACATCGCGATCTGGCCCTGGTACGGCGCGACAATGACCAGCGCCTACGGTGCGCAAGAATTCCTCAACGTCACCGAATATCGTCATCTCGAGCGCTGGGTGGACCAGATTGCGAGGGCCGGCGGTCGGCCGAGGGCGACGCGTCAATACCGTGTCGAGCGCCGCAGAGACGCAAATGCCCGAGCGGCATAGTACCGCCGACTTCAAGATATGACGCTGGCGGCGAGAAGCCGGTGAGATCGGCGGAGAGCCTGTAACCAGGACTCTGCGTCGCCCGAACAGGAAACTGTCCGCGATCCCAAGCCGCGGAAGCCAGAAATTGGCGGGATAACCCTCCGCCGGCCCACATGAATTCGGGAGTATCAGATGACTGATCCGTTCGTGCGCGAAGATGTTCGCGGATTTCTCGCCTTCCTGGAAACTCTTCCCGGGCCCAAGCTCAACGAACTCGCTCCGGTTGAGGCCCGCGTTGCCGCGCGAGCCGTGTACAGCCAGGCCGAAGTACAGGCCGGCAACATCGCCATCGCCTCCGATCTCACAATCGAGACCCCGGACGGGCATGCGTTGCAAGCGCGCCTCTTCGACGCGCGATCGGATCGGGGCCCCTCCCCGGCATTGCTCTTCTTTCATGGCGGCGGCTGGGTAGTAGGGGGTCTGGATGCCTATGCTCCTTTGTGCGTGGAGATCGCGCGCGCGCTCATGCTGCCCGTGGTGTCGGTCGCGTACAGATTGGCGCCGGAATATCCGTGGCCGGCAGGGGCGGACGATGCGGAGGCGGCAGCACGATGGCTGTCGGCCAATCCGTCGATGCTTGGCTTCGAGGTGACGGGGCTGGTACTCGCGGGAGAAAGCGCGGGCGGCAATTTGGCGATCATCACTACGATTGCACTTAGGGATTCCCCGGCCGAGTTGCCGGTCGTGGCGCATTGGGCGATCTGCCCGGTCACCGATCTCGTTACGCCCTATGCCTCGGCCGAAAGGTTCGGCGAGGGCTATTTCCTGACGTCGGACATGCTAGCCTGGTTCGCTGGCAGCTATCGCCCCGATCCTCAGAATTGGCGTGCATCGCCTATCGTCGCTTCACTCGAAGCCCTGCCTCCCGCCGTCATAACGACGGCAAGTCTGGACCCGGTACGAGACCAGGCGCGGGCCTATGCCAGTGCGCTCGTCGAGTCCGGCGTGCCGGTCTCCTTTTATGAAGCCAAGGGCAACATCCACGGATTCACATCGTTCCGCGCAGCCATACCCTCGTCACAGGCCGATCTGGACGTTGCTCTGCGTGCGCTGGCTGCGTTGCTCGCGAACTAGGTTGCGTTCGAGAGCTACTTGTCGAGTACGCCCCAAGTGCCGAAGCTCGGCCGGCTGGCCCATTGACGTCTACACGCATAGACGTTACGTCTATGCGTGTAGACGGAGAATCAGGCGTGTCTGAGAGAATCACCGAAGCCGAGCAGGTCGTGCTCGAGATCCTGTGGGACGATGCGCCAGCGACGGCCGCCCAGATCACCGATCGTGCCTTCCCCCGGCGTCAATGGAACGCGCAGACGGTGAAGACCATTCTCGCACGTCTCGTCCAGAAAGGAGCGATCGGTGCCGAAGCCGACGGACGCCGGTTTCTCTATCGCCCGCTAATGGATCGTGCTGCCTTGGTCGAAACCGAGGCACAGCATCTCCTCGATCGCCTGTTCGACGGAAAAGCGGCTCCACTCGTTGCGCATCTCGTCAAGCGAGCCGAGGTGAGCGGCAGAGACGCCGATGACATCGAACAGCTGCTCCAGGCGCTGAAGCGGTGATCGGCTGGTTCGTCGAGACGCTCGTTGCGTCGAGCATATTGATGCTGGGCGTCTTGATGTTGCGGACCATTGCCCGCCATCGGTTTGGCGCTCGGGTCGCATATTGGCTCTGGTTACTCCCTCTTGCCCGGATGCTAACCCCAGCATTGCCGAGCATGGCCGGCCCGGCGCATCCGATCATCGAAACTCTGCCGCTGTGGAAGGCGTCAGCGACCGACGCGTCTTCGCTACAGCCGATGGCGCAGACGACGCTCGCGACGGCCGGCTCCGCTGTGAACTGGACGGGCGCGGCGCTCGTCTTCTGGGGCGTTGGGGTAGTCTTGTTCCTGTTGTGGCAACTCGCCTGCTATTACCGCTTTCTTGGCGGCGCTCAGGCTGGCGCCCGAGAGTTCACCCGCGCCGGGGGCATTTCGGTGTTGCTCAGCACCACCGTCCCGGGCGCCTGCTCGACGGGCATCTTGCGGCGACGCATATTCCTTCCGGCCGATTTCACCCATGCATTTTCCCGCGAGCAGGTGCGCCTAGTTCTGGCGCATGAGACGGCACACCATGTGCGCGGCGACATCTGGGCGAATGCCGCCGCCATCATGGTGGTCGCGATTCACTGGTTCAATCCGCTCGCGCATCTGGCCTATCGAGCGTTCCGGACTGACCAGGAATTGGCGTGCGACGAGACCGTCCTCTCCCATGAATCCGAGCGCGCCCTCCACCCCTATGGCCTCGCGCTCGTGCGGGCTGCGACCAGCACGCCGCATTCTGCAGCCTGCCTTTTAGGGTCAGTGGACCAGGTCAAGACACGGCTTGAGCAAATGAATCAGCCCTTCGCCTCGCAGTCGACCCGCGCGGTCGGGATGTGCGGCACGCTGATGGTGACGGCGGCAGGCGTGATCCTCAGTGCATCCACCTACGCCGCTATTCCACGCGTCGTGGCCAAGCCCCCTCCCCCGCCGCCGGCGATCGCGCGCCCGGACGCGATGGCCCCTGTTGAGCAGCGTTTACGGCCGACAGAGCCACGCACTGCAACGCGCGTGGCCGCCACGGCACGAGCACCGATGATGCCATCCGGATCCCTTTCTCCACCAGGCGATCCGGGAGTCGATGGAATCCTCGCGTCGGGGCGCGAGACCCTGCGCGCGGCTTGCGGCATTCACACGCGGATCGAGAACATCGATGCTCCCGGTGTCGACATCGGGTCGAGTTCGGGCCTTGCCTATCGTTGCCAGTCCCCAGATGTGATGCGCGCGGTATCGCGCCGCCTTCAGGATGAGGGGTTAGAAAGAATCGCGACCCTCAACCTGGACTCAGCAGTAGCTGGGCAGGCTCGGGCGAGGCTCGAAGCCGGCTTCAGCCGGATCGAGCGGGACTTTGCGCCGGACGGTTCCGGCTGATCTTCACCGGGCCGCAGCGTGGTCCGGTCACCGCCCCCCTACGAAAGGCTATAAAATTGCGTCAGGCAATATTGCCGTTGCTCGCCCTGAGCACGGCCACCCCACTCCACGCCCAGAGTCACCTGGGCAACAGCGCGCCTCAGCCAGTGGCGATCATCAGTTCCATTCCCGCCGCTGCCGACAGGCCGTTTGCGGGCGAGGTCGGGCTCGGGGTCGATGCGAGGCAAATCGCGCACGGGATTGTGACCGTCCGCGAAGTCATTCCGGTCTCGAGGTCAGGCCCCATCTATTTTCTCTATCCCAGCTGGATACCGGGAGATCATCGTCCATCCGGGCCGATCGACCGGCTGGCCGGGCTGGAGATCAAGGCGGGCAGGATGAACTTGGCCTGGCGGCGCGATACGATCGACCCTGCGGCCTTCCGGGTCGATGTGCCCGAGGGTGTCACTGAACTCACGATTGATTTCCAGTTCCTCGCGTCGCCAGCCAGCGTGGTTGCGCCGCAGATGCTGAGATGGTCGTCCTTCCTGCTCTATCCTGCGGGCTATTTCGTAAGAAATATCCCAGTCAGGGCGTCGCTGCGGCTGCCCGACGGATGGTCGGGGGCCACCGCCCTCGCTTCTGCGATGATCGGCGAGAGGACGGACTTTGGACAGGTCGCGCTCGACACGCTCGTCGACAGCCCGGTTCTCGCCGGCAAATATGTAAAGAGGATCGAGCTCGGCCGCGACGTTTCCCTGGCCGCTGCCGCGGAGAAGGACGAGAATCTCGCAGTCTCGGTCGCCCATTTGCAGGGGCTGCGATCCTTGGTCGAACAGGCCGACCGCCTGTACGGCGCGCGCCATTTCGATCGCTATTCCTTTCTGGTGAGCATCTCGTCCCGCGGTGGCGGCAGCGGCATCGAGCATCATCGCAGTTCTGAGAATTTCGAGGGCCCTTCCTTCTTCACGACGCCGGTCGAGAATCCGGATGCTCAGACGATCCTGCCCCACGAATATGCGCATAGCTGGAACGGCAAATTCCGGCGGCCGGCTGATCTTTGGACGCCTGATTATCGGGCACCGATGCAGAACGATCTGCTCTGGGTTTATGAAGGCCAGACGAGCTATTGGGAATCGGTGCTGACCGCGCGCTCAGGGCTCTTGCCGCGCGATATGATCCTTGGCCGCTTCGCATCGCTCGCCGCGACCTATTCGGAGGGGCAGCCCGGCAGCCGGTGGCGGTCCCTACAGGATACGACCGTCACCCCGCTCATCTTCCGGGGGAACACTCCGTCGCCGAGCTGGCAACGCGACTTCGACTTCTACACCGAAGGGTCGCTGCTCTGGCTGGATATCGACCAGCTGATCCGCGAGCGCACGCAGGGCACCCGTTCGCTCGACGATTTCGCACGCGCCTTCTTTGGCGGGCGAGATGGGGATTGGGGGGAAGTAACCTATAATTTCAGCGACGTCGTCACGGCGCTGGATGCGATCGCTCCCTATGACTGGGCGCACTATCTGCGGCGCCATCTGGACGCGACGGATGGTTCGGCTCCGCTCGACTGGATCAAGCGCGGCGGATATCGCCTCGCGTGGCGCGATACGCCCAATCCTTACGATGCGGCCGTCGGCAAAGCGGACGACGTTTCCGACTATAGCTTCTCGGTCGGGTTCGCGCTTGGCGGGAGTAAGATCACCACGGTCCTTTGGCAGGGTGCTGCGTTCAAGGCAGGCCTGTTGCCCCGGATGACGCTGGTCTCCGTAGGAGGCCGTACCTTTTCTCGGGAGGCACTTGAAGACGCGATACGCGCGGCCGCCAAGACGGGACAGTCAATCACCGTTCGCGCCAAGGACGAAGATGGCGAGCGAGACTTCTCAATTCGCTGGACGGGCGGCTTGCGGTACCCGTGGCTGGAACGAACGACCAGGGGGCCTGCCCCGCTCGACCGGACGCTGGCGCCGCTCGCGGACAAATAGGCACACCGCCGCGGCATGGCCGGCGGGTTGCCCCGCCGGCCATGCCGGTCAGTTGCGACCCGCCATCACGCCGCCATCGACGTCGTGGATCGCTCCGGTGGTCCAGCCCGCCTTGTCCGACAGCAGGAAGGCAACATGCTGCGCAACATCATCGACGCGGCCCACCCGGCCGATCGGATGGAAGGCATCGAACCCGCCCGTGAGGGCGGTCTCTATCTCGGCGGGCTCGATGAAGGCGCCGTAGATCGGGGTCACAACCACGGCGGGCGCGACGGCATTGACCCGGATGTTGCTGTCGGCCAGTTCCATCGCGAGGTGCTGGGTGAAGGCGTGCAAACCCGCTTTCGCCATTGAGTAAGCTGAGGACGGTGTCGCCTTTACCGCCTGGCGGGCCCACATCGAACCGATATTAGCGATGGCGCCGCCGCCGTTCGCGGCCATGTTGCGGGCGACAACCTGAGTGATGAAAAAGGTGGCCCGGTTGATGCCGGCATAGATGTCATAGTCGGTAGCCTGATGGCCCAGGAACGGCTTGGGGAAGAAATAGCCCGCGGCATTCACCAGCTTCGCAATCGGGCGCTGCTCGGCCGCGATATGGGCGATCAGACGCTCGACCACCTCGCCGTTCTGAAGGTCGGCTGAGAAGATCTCCGCCCGGCCCCCGGCTTGCTCGATTTCGTCCCGGGCCGCCGTCAGTTTTGCAGGGTCGCGTGCCACGAGCACGGTAGTCAGGCCCTCGGTTGCCAGCAGCTTGGCGGTGGCCAGCCCCATGCCGCTCGAACCGCCGACGACGTACGCAAGCCGCTCAATGTGATTTTGTGTCATGATTTTCGGTCCTTCATCTATCTAACATTAGATAGATGTCGTTTGACGCCTTGCCCGCCGCCGGTCAATCCTCTATCTAATGTTAGATATAGGAAAACAGTTATGCGAGAAGCGATACTGGACGCGACCGAACGGCGCGTCCGACAGGGAGGCTATAACGGGTTCAGCTTTCGCGACATCGCCGCCGATGTCGGTATCAAGAGCTCAAGCGTTCACTACCACTTTCCGGGCAAGGAGCTGCTCGTCGACGCGATCGCCGAGCGCTATATCGAGCGCACTCGTGAGTTTCTGGGCGACCCTGCCAGAATGCGCGCGGATGCCGCGATCGAGCGAGTCGCCGCCTTGTTTCTGAAGGCCGATGAGACCGACGGCCTGATGTGCCTGTGTGGTATTTTGGCTGCAGAAAGTGCCGGGATCCCTCCCGTGCTGCGCCCGCGTGTGTCGGCGTTCTTCACTTTACTCATCGACTGGCTCACGACCGCGCTAGGGGAAAAGGACGGGAGCCTCGCCGCCGGTGAAGTGGTCGCCCAGCTCGAGGGTGGGTTGATGGTGAGCCAAACGCTGACGAACCCTGCATTCCTGCGTGACCTCGCGGCGCGCCTGGTCGAGCGCGCCAAGGCCTGATTGCCGTTGCGAGTTCCGGGTGAGCCGTCGGCTCGTCAATCGCCGGCGTCTTCCGATGGATGCCGATGCGGACTCAACAAGGGCGTGAGGGCGAGCATGAGCGCCGCGACACCGGCGAGCATCCAGAGCGAGGGCACGAAACTGCCAGTTGCGTCACGCAGCGCCCCGACCGAGAAAGGTCCGCCGGCGGCGATCAGATATCCGACGGTGAGAACGAAGGCATTCCAGGCATTAGCCTCGCCAGGCTCGCGCGTGTTGTCGAGCGGGAGGGTCATGCCGAGCGTGAAGGCACCGCCAAGGCCGATCGCGAGGATCGGCACCGCCAGGAAGGGGAACCGGGTAGGCGCGGCAGCCAGAAGGGCAAAGCCGGCAAAGGCCAGCACCCCCGACAGAGCGAGTAGCCCGCGGCGGTCCTCGTTCCGGCTGAGCGTGCCGAAGACTGGATTGGCGAGCGTGAAGGCGATCGTGAGACTCGCGAGAACGAGCCCTGAGCTGGTCACACCGAACCCGCCTTCGCGGAACAGGGGAGCGAGCCATGTAATGCACGCATAGAAAAGGAAATTCTGGCAGGCGAAGAACAGGGCGACGAGCCAGGCCGTCCGATTGCCGAAAGGCAATGGAAATCGCCGGGGCGACGACTCTGGGGCGTCCGCCGATCGCTCGCGTCGCGCGACGTAGAGCCATGCCGAGAGTGCGATCACTCCGAGAACGCTCCAGACCCCGGATGCGAGCCTCCATCCGCCCCCCGTCGCCGCGACCGGTCCGGTCAGGGCGGCCGAGATGGTGCTGCCGAAGGACAGCGCGGTGGCATAGATACCCATTGCGACAGCGGCCCGGGTGGGAAAGCGCGCCTTGATGAATCCGGCGATCAACGCCCCGGCTATGGCAATGCCCGCGCCGACTCCCGCGGTGGTGAGGAGAAGCCAGAGGGTCGATTGGGCAAAGGCCCGCCCGAGCGTCGCTGCAAGAAGCAGCGCCAAGGCTCCAACGATCGCTCGATCACGTCCGATCCGGTGCGCGAGCCACGGTGTCGGCAGCGCCAACGCTCCCATCAGCAGGTCCGGAATCGCCGTGAGAAGCGAGGCTCCCGTGTGGGAGAGCCCGAATTCCTCGCGGATCAGCGGCAGGATCGGGCCGGTGGAGACAATGCCCGGCCGAAGATCGACGGCGACCAACACGATACACACCATCGCGACCGGGAATGCGAGACGGGTTGCCGGATGGCTACACCCTGATGATATCGACATCGTCCGTTTCGTTCTCACTTGTTGGTTGGCTTACGGAAGCGGAGCGTCATTCGGTCGCTCTCGCCGATCGCGTCGTAGCGTGCCCGCTGGTCCGAGGTCAGCGCTGGACGATTGGGAAGCACGCTCAACCGGCCCGGGGGCAGCGTCCAGACGCCGAACGGATAGTCCTTGGTATCGGCGGGGTTCGCGTTCAGTTCGGACATTGCCTCAAGCTGGAAGCCAGCCTTACGCACTGTCGCCACGACGACCGACGTGGGAACGTAGCCGGTGAAGGGTTCGCCGGTGAGTTTTGGATTGATCTGGGGCTCGGCGCGATGCTCTTCGATCGCGAGAATGCCGCCCGGCTTCAACGCCCGGTAGATGTCGCGCAACACCTTGTCGGCATAGCCATCATGGATCCAATTGTGGATTTCGCGCTGACTGAAGACGATATCGACGCTGTTGGCCGGAAGCTTCAATCCGCCGCCGCTGAATTCGGCGTAGCGCACCGTCCCGTACCGAGCCGCATTGGGCGGTGTGACGCCCGGCTTCGCCCCTGGGAGATTGGGATCGGAGAGATCGGCGCCCCAGGGGTTGGAAGGCACGGCGACACCCGCGATGTAAGTACCGCCGGTCTGAGCCAGGTAAGGTGCGATGATCTCTGCGTAATACCCACCCTCGGGCTGGATATCGAGGACGGTCTGACCTGGCTTTAGCCCCCAGAAGGTGAGGCTCTCGGCGGGATTGCGATATCGGTCTCGCGCCTTGTCCTTGGTAGATCGGTCGGGCGAGGCGACGGTTGCAACCAGTGTCGGATCAGAGTTGCTCGACTGACCCGCAACGGTCGCGACCGGCGCGAGAGCCAGTATGCAGGCGACCGGTAAGAGCAGGGGAACGAAGCGCATATGCGGATCCTTTCGAAGCGTCGGCATCGAGGGGTTTGTGCCCCCTGCCGCTTGTCCGGGGATCATCGCGAAGGACCGAAGCTATGATAATGTCGAAAATCGGCAATTCTTCGTTGCGGCGACCGTTGAGCCATACGATCCGGCGTGGGCCCCAGGGGTTCTCGTCCACCAACCAGAATAGCTCCCTGCTGGCCCGTGAACGAAGCAATCCGTGCCAGCCAGGCGGAACTGCTCTCTCGATTTCGGCTCCCAGTGACGTGCGCCAATCTGAACGCGCGCGCGCTGGTCGGTGCCAACGATGGCGCGATACGGATATTCGATCGCTATGAACGGCGACCCATCGCTGCTCTTGACCAGCCATCGGCAAAGCTCCTCATACATGGGCTCGGCGTCTGCGACAGGCGTCATCAGAACGGACGTGTGGGAAGGACCTTGCCGTTCCATGTGACGACGACGCGCGCTCCGCCTTGCGGATCGTTTTCCCGCCAACAGTCGTGCTGAAGCTGATCGCGATCATGATGCCGTCGCCCAATAGCTCGTGGATCAGGGCCTTCTTCGCCTCCGTGGCGACGATGGTTCGGGGCGCCGAAAAAAAATCGCATCGGCGCGTAACCAGACGGGGGGTTGCGACGAACTTCTGGGCGTCGCCGCCCCCGATCCCACCACGGCGACGATGCCGTCGAATCATGCCCGGCTACTCTTGAACGCGGCATGAGGAGGGTGGCCTGTAAAGCGGTGCCGGGCACATCCCTCCCCTGCCGCCCGGCACCGCGAGTTTAGAAGACCAGTTGAGCGAATTTCTTCACAATCCGGGATAATGAATTGCTCACAAGCCTGATTATCATCGGATCGGCATCAACTATCGTCCGGACTACCACTTCTTAAAGCTGGAAGCCGACGCTATGAAGACTGCCCTTGGATCATTACCGATCGTATTCTCGACTTGGTCGGTCTTCGGTTGCATTGCTTGTTTCTGGCTGCCTGCGGCGACCTATGCGGTACCGGTCCAAACAGCATCACCCACTCTCCAGCGCACCCCCGATCGCGCACTCGCCGCAGCGCTTTCCTCGACCGTGCGTACCGGCGCGGACCGCGCGCGAGACCATGATCGCCACCCCTACGCGACGCTGCGCTTCTGGGGGCTCCGCCCCGGCATCACCGTGATCGATCTGCAGCCGGGAGGGGGCTACTGGACCCGTATCCTCGCGCCCTATCTTGCGCGGACGCATGGGATTTATATCGCGGGCGTTCCCAATCCCAGCAACCTGGACGCGCGCGATCTGCTGTTGACCGGCGACGGCGATATCCCCGCGACCAAGGCCGACCGCGCCCGGCTCGGCGCCATCCGTTACACCGCCTTCGGTTCGACCTCTCCCGCATTGGCCGCGCCCGGACGCGCGGACCTGATCATCGCATCGCGCGAAGTCCACAATTGGATCAACGTCGGCTATGCGGACAGAGCCTTCCGAGACGTCTTCCGCGCGCTGAAGCTCGGCGGAGTCCTCGCGATAGAGGAGCATCGCGCGGAGCCCCAGATCGACCCCGTTCTCACCGGATATCCCTTCTCCGGCTACGTGCCGACGCCGGTCGTTATCGCTTTGGCGCGCGAGGCCGGCTTCGATCTTGAAGCAACGTCCGAGATCAATGCCAACCCTAGGGATATCAAGACCTACCCCTTCGGCGTCTGGACCCTGCCACCCTCGCAGCTGAGTAGTGGCCCTGGCTACCCGCCGCTGAGCCCCGAACAGCGCGCACGGCTCAACGCCATCGGTGAAAGCGACCGGATGACGCTGCGCTTTCGCAAACCACTCCGCCCAACGTCTCGCCCTCCTCGGGCACCCGTCACGTCCATTCGCTGAAAGGAACCGCCATGCCCCGCCACGCCATTCCCCTGATATCGCTCGCGCTGATCGTCGGCGCCGCGGTTACCCAGCACCCGGCCATCGCCGATACCGTCGCCGACCAGGCTACCGACGCTGCGTTGATGACGGCGCTATCGTCGGACGTGCGGACCCCAGCCGACAAGGCTCGCGATGGGGATCGCCACCCGTATGAGACGTTGCGCTTCTGGGGACTGCGTCCCGGCATGACGGTGATCGATCTGCAGCCCGAGGGTGGCTATTGGACCCGTATCCTGGCTCCCTATCTCGCCCGGACGCGTGGAACCTATGTCGCCGGCGTTCCGGATCTCGGGAATGACCGCTGGCACAATCTGCTCGTCGCCGGCAACGGCAGCGATGAGCCTACCCGCGCCGAATTCGCTCGCTTGGGGCCGATCCGCTATACCTCGTTCGGACCGCAATCCGGCCTGCTCACAAAGCCCGGCACCGTCGACCTGGTGCTTGCGTCGCGCGAAGTCCACCAATGGCTGCATGAGCTTTATGCCGACAAGGCGTTCAGTGACGTCTTTCGTGCGCTGAAGCCGGGCGGGATCCTCGCCATCGAGGAGCATCGGGCCGAACCGCAGATTGACCCCGTCCTGACCGGCGATCCCTTCACCGGCTATGTGCCTACCAAGGTGGTGATCGCAGCGGCAGTCAAGGCAGGCTTCGTGCTGGATGCGTCGTCCGAGATCAACGCCAATCCGAAGGACATCAAGACCTATGCGCTTGGCGTTTGGACGCTGAAGCCGACCCAGCTCAGCGAGGTCCCGGGGCAACCCACGGTGAGCGCCGCCGATCGCGTGCGCTTCGACGCGATCGGCGAAAGCGATCGCATGACCTTGCGCTTCAGGAAACCCCTTTCCTCAGCCACCGCTCCCCGCCCCTGACTTGTCGCGGTTCGCCGACGACAAGCACTGGAGACTTTAGATGATCGCGATCACTCATAGCCCGGCGTCGTCGCCGGCGACCCGAACCTTCTTTGGCCATCCTATCGGGCTCGGCCCCCTGTCCTTCGCGGGGTCGTTTGAGAGGTTCGCATATTATGGCATGCAATCGCTGCTCGTGCTCTACATGACCCACTGGCTGCTCCAGCCCGAGCATGTCGGCCAGGTCTGGGGCCTTGCCACTCTCAAGCGCGCTCTCGGCAATGGCGATATGCACCAGTCTCCGCAGAAGCTCGCTTCCTACATCTTCGGGCTTTATGCCGGTCTCGCCTATCTCACACCGATCATCGGCGGTGCCATCGCGGATCGCTGGGTGGGCAAGACTCGCTCGGTGATTGCCGGCGCCATCATGATGACGATGGGCCATATCTTCATGGCATTCGATCAGACGTTCCTGATCGCGCTGCTCTTCCTGCTGCTCGGGCTCGGCGCATTCCGCAGCAATCACGCCGGTCAGATCGGCGCCCTCTACCCGGCTGGGGACGAACGCCGAGCGGACGGCTTTCAGCTCTACATGTTCGGCGTCCAGATCGCCGGCATCCTGGCGCCGCTGGTCTGCGGGAGCCTCGGCCAGAACGTCGCGTGGCGGTGGGGGTTCGCCGCGGCCGGAGTCGGCATGACGATCGGCCTAATCATCTATGTGGCTGGTCTCGGCACCATACCGGTGAATTCGCCCGCGCGCGCCGGCAACCAGCCTATCCACCTCACAAAGCATGATGTGCGCAACATTGCCATCTTGATCCTGATCCTGCCGGTGCTCAGCCTGACCCAGATCGGCAACCAGCAGACCTTCAACGCCTATCTTATCTGGGGCGAGGCCAACTATAACCTGATGCTGTTCGGGCACATGCTCCCCATCACCTGGTTGTTGTCTTTCGGTGCCGTGGTCAGCACCGTGGTCATGGGTCTCTCTGTTGCCTTCTGGCGGGCCTGGGCCCGCCGGCGGCCCGAACCCAGTGAACTGGCCAAGCTCACGATCGGTGCGACCTTCTCGGCGCTCGCGCCGCTCGCGCTGGCGATAGCGACGAGGAACGCGGGAGCCCCTCATCAGGTCGGTCTCGGCTGGGCACTCGCATTCCATGTGCTCAACAATATCGGCTTCGCCCACAGCCTGCCCGTCGCCCTTGCGCTCTATTCGCGCATGGCACCCCGCGGCACGTGCGGAACGATGATCGCGCTCTGCTATCTCCACCTCTTCGCCGCGAACCTGCTCGTGGGATGGCTGGGTGGCATGTACGAGCCGGGCTCGGCTGTGTCGTTCTGGCTGTTGCACTCTGGCGTGATTGCGGCTGCCGCGGCGGTGCTGCTGGGCGTTTGGCTGGCACTGGGGTCGAGCTTTGCGGCGAAGGAGCAGAACCCGGCCGAGCGTGCCACTAACATTCGCGAGTCATTCACGGCGATCGCAGAGTAAGGGGGGAGACAGCGGCGCGCATTTCCGGTTTCCGCGTCGTCTCGGTCCCGATTATACGGGTTGGGTTCATGGCATGCGAGGCGAATGAGCGGGGGGCCAATCCTTGTCATGCCGATTGCCAGCAGCCCAACCCGTTTTCGGTTCTGATGGGCGCGTGGCGAATTTTTTGTTGCGCATCGTCGCCGCCGATATCGAACCCTATGAACGGTTCTTTTTGCTAAACTGTCGTGCTTGCCCGGCGTCCGGCAGATCAACTCGACCGGTACTTTCTGAGACGAAAGAAACTACAGCCGCTGTGCCAGGTTTGTTGGGCAAGGAAGCCTCGCCAACTGTTTTATTTTTAAGGCCGCAAAGCAGAATCGGAGTTCATCCGCGAGCTTACAAGGCAGCGCGCCCTCTGCTCGCACAGATTTGCATCGGAGGCCAACGCCACCCGGCGGTGTGCGGGAGCGGGCATCGGGAGCGACTAGTGCGCCTGTACTGTCAGACGGGTGAGCCGACTTCATCGCGCTTATCACGGCGACCGGCCTAGTAGTCGCCCTAATCCGGTTCGTGGAAGCCCCGCGCGCTGGCGCCCAGGCGCTGCCTAATTGGACACTATTTTGTCGTAATTCGGCGACGAAGGTCGGCCAGCGGTGCCCCATTATCAGTGCGCGTGCGCCCGTCCGTATCTAACCCTATCCCGAGCTGCCGGAATAGATCACCGAGATCGGTGGCGACCGGCTGTCGCGCAAACCGGGAATAGAGATCCCGAAGCGAGCGCGTTCCGGCAGCGGCGTCACCGACCGTCATGAGCTGCTCGGGCGACCAGTCGACCGTGTTTCCCTCGCTCTCCCGGTTGATGCGCCTTAGGGCGTCGCGCAGGGAATAGCGCCCGCGGCTGTCCTGATAGATTGCGATTTCGGCCAGCAGCCAGAAGGTGGCGCCGCCCCAATAGAGCCGGCCCCAGGCGTGGGTTCCGTCCATGCCCGGATCGTCGGTCTTGGGGATACCCTTGGGCATGCCGAGCATCGACTCCCGCCACACTTCCTCGACGGGCAATTCACCGATCAGCGCCCGGGCGATCGGCTCTACATAGGTCGCGTTGCCCTCCTGGAGCCACAGCGCGCGACGTGGCAGGTCCGGAAGGGCTGTGTGGACCATCTCATGGACCAGCACCCAATCGCGATGGAAGGCGGTCGCATCGGCCGCTACGCCGACATGAATCCGGGTCGCGGTGCCGGCATAGCCGAACGTCGTTGCATGGCCGACGCGATCGCCAGGGTCGGCGATCACCAGCAGTCCGTAGTCCTTGACCGGATAGTGTCCGAAATAGGCGGTGACTGCAGCCGCTGCCGTGCGCACCCAGGAGGCGACGCGCCGACGATCGAGACCGGGCGCTCCATCTGCGAACACGAGCTTGATCGTGCCGGCGCCGACATCGAGGATCTCGCCCGGCTGTCGCCGGAGCGCGTCATACATTTCGTCCGGATCGTCATAACTCGGCGATGCGACCGCGCCAGCGAGCGACACGATCCCGAACGCAGCGGCGCCGAGACCTAGGACCGCGGCGCGCCGGTCGAGACGCAGCATGATCAGCGCAGCGGCGTGGCGGCAAAGTTGCGCAACTGAGCGGGGTCGGTAATGCCGACGATGCGGCCGACCTCCTTGTTGCCCTTATAGGCGATGAGGGTGCTCTGCTTGGTGATGCCGAGCACCTTCTTCTCGGCCGTCTGATTGTCATAGTCGAGGCGGAGGATGGTGAGGTTCTTGTAGGCCGGGTCCGTCGCGAGCTTGTCGATCGTCGGCGCCTGCGCACGACAGGTCGGGCACCAGGGCGCGAAGGCGTCGACCAGCACCGGCTTGCCCGCGGCCTGCGCAGCCTTGAGTGCGCCGAGGCTGAATGGCTGGACCGGCTGCGCCTGAAGAGGTGCCGCGATAACCGCCAGCGCCGCAATGGGGAGAAATCGAACGAGGGACATGGATTTGCTTTCCTGTTGGGTGGAATCGCTACCCCTGGTTCGCACCCGGTGCCCGCAAGGTTACACGGGTTTTATCAGAGGTCGGCGGCTAACAGCGCGGCCCTCCGCGTACCGCCCCAAGAAGGACGACGGTCGCGAGGCTGGCCGCGGTACTCAGAACAAAACGCTGGACGCCAATTGGAAGCGTATGGGCTCACTCGTCAGAGGCCCGCCATGGCACCCATCATTGTACCTGCGACGGACACGACGCCGATCGTGAGCATCGCGATGAGTGCGATGCCGGAGCCAAGAAAGGGGAGAGCCGCGGAAAGAACGGGGTGGTTAGATTGAGCGTACATAGTCTGTCTCCAATGTTTGATTGTTGATGCCAGGGATCCGCTCGCAAGGGCTCCACGGTTACAGCCGCACCTGGGAAAAGAGACGCCGCCGAGAAGAAATAGGGTGGCCGCGGCAAAGTCAGCGCGACGTGTAACCGAGGCGACGCATTGATCGTACCGCATCCGAATATAGACCGGAGACGTTGGTGAACGAGATCAGGGCAGCCAGCGCACTCGACGAGCCGGATCGTGGCCTTTTCCTTGCCAGCTTCGTCGCCGGAAACGACGGCCCCTGGCGAATCGAGAGCGTCTCCCCCGTAATCGGAGATAGTCTCCCGAAGGCTGCGCATCTGAGCATCCGCGAGGCTGATATGACGATCACGGGCGATGCGAGCTGGGTCTTGCGTGGCACCACCAGCAATGGCCGTTATGTCAATCAAGCCGAACAGCTGCGGCTGTTGGAACGACAACAAGGTCTCGGCCGCGCTCGAGCTACGCGCGCAGCGCTGATCCCGATCCGCAAGACGAAGGCGTGGTGGGACCTCGCACAGGATGAGCGTCGGAAGATATTCGAAGAGCAATCATCGCATATCGCCATCGGTATCGAATACCTGCCCGCGATCGCTCGCCGTCTCTTCCACTGCAGGGACCTGGGTGGACCGTTCGACTTCCTGACCTGGTTCGAATACGCGCCCGAGCACGGAGTCGACTTCGAAATGCTGGTGGAGCGGCTGCGCAGCACCAGGGAATGGACGTTCGTGGAGCGTGAAGTCGATATTCGCCTGATCCGGGAATGACGGCGCGCGTCGCTCGATGCGCCATCGACGCCGTCTAGCGTTCGACGATAACGCCCGGACGCTCGCGCGTATCGACGCGCAGTTCGAAGATGTCGGGCCGGGAATAGTGACCCGCCGTATCGAGATAAAGCTTGCCTTCCGCGAGCC
>FSSH01000655.1_pt1 | contig 30389 bp, 27 predicted proteins | sample 1166101 | NCBI WGS metagenome assembly FSSH01 (sample SAMEA32972668, study PRJEB13176) | freshwater metagenome | biome: Drinking water system; feature: Biomass in drinking water that filtered by 0.45 um membrane; material: drinking water | place: USA | collected 2012-12-20 | depth 0 m
AAAACAGGTCGTTTCTTAGAACCAGATAAAATTGGCTACCTTGGCGGCTTCAACCTCTACGCGTATGTCAACAATTCGCCACTGAATTTCCTTGACCCCCTTGGATTTGCTCCCACCAATAATGGTGGTGAGCCAGTTGGCGGTGGTGGTTCCGATCCTTTGGAACAGGCTGATTATTTGGCTGGCAAGCTTATTGAACTCACCCGGATAGTCGAAGGTGATGAGTTCACGGACTATCTCGTAAAAGAGCATAGTCATCAGGAAAACATCCGCGTTGCGGCTGAGAAAGCGATTGCGGCAAGACTAGGCGGTGCCGCGCTTCAAGCGCTCTATCGCAGAGGTTATCTCAATAACTTAGTCGGGCAAATCGGCATTGTCAAACATATTGAAAAGTTTGGCGAAAGCAAAGCTGGTCGAACTGTTGGTGATCGAAACTATGATCATCGAACAGCGGACGATGTTTTCCAGGAGGTAAAAACCGGTATTGCGGATGCTGCTGGCAGAGTGCTAAAAGAGGCTAATCGAGATGTCCAAAACGCTCGCAATGGAATGAAAATTGAGTGGCACTTTTATAAGAGCCCAATTACTGGTCAAAGTGGACCTACGCTTGACTTGGCCGCACTGCTCTTGTCTGCGAGAGATAGCGCTGGCAACGCATTGATCAAGATTATCGTTCACGAATAGTTCTTTTCTCCTTAGTTGAGAGGTGGTAGGCTTGGTGCTTACTACCTCTCTTCTTTGGAATTGAAATGGTTTCTAAAAGTACAGAGCAGAAAAATTATATTCGTGATCAGTTTACAAAACAATTTGAGTCGGCCGGATTCGAATTGATTGATCGGAATGTTGTTCGAGGCTATGAAACTGTTAGATTTCAGAAAATAGTCAACCACAAGTACTTGTTTTGTTCTCATTTATGTTTCGAGTCACGGTTGATCCAAGGTCAAAAATCATTTGGAGTTTGTTCTGGTGTCGAGTTAATTGCTGGATTGCAAGAGCGCAAGCCCTGGCTAAAAACATACGCTGACCTCGAAGAGGCTTTTTGCACATTTCATTTTGGAAGTCTGCTCGAGTTGGAACAAATGGACTCTAAACTTGCTCGTAAGCAAAGAGAAAGTAAATGGATGCTTCCAACTACTTGGAAGTTGGGGCAGAACATGATTGAGACTGTCTGTATTTCAAAAGAGGCGATTAATTTCGAATTTGCTTGGATAGCCAAATATGAGCAGCTTTTCGTCTTCCCCGCCCCGTTGGATTTAATAACCATTGACAGCCTGACCGCCCTACGAGATTTTGGAATATATACAGATCTCCTTCGCTGTATCGGTGGGCATAATCCTAAAGGGATTGCTGAAACCCTTGTAACTTTTTACACCCAAATGGGCGAGGAAGCACAGGCAGCAATTTTTCGAGACTTTATTCATGGCAAAGAAACAGCTTGTTAGCCTGGCATCTGAAATACTTTCCTAGATGCGCTTATCAAGGCGCATCTATTTTTTTGTTGTCTATAGTAGACTGGTCGGTTTAATGGTCTTTTGCTTTCAAGGCAAGTAAACTAACAACATGTTTATACTTTGTGCGTTGGATTTTTAGTGAGAAGCGATGTGCAGCAAACCGGATGCTGGAGAGAAGTTACTTTTAGCGGGTTTTATTTTTGTTTTTAGCAGTGGAGCCGCCTTTGCGAAATCATTAGAAACCGTAAACACCTTTCAGTCATCTAAATTTCAGCATGCTGTCTCTGCTTACAACAGCAGGCGTTATAAAGATGCTGTAGTAATTCTTGAGCAGCTCGTCAATAGCAAACAGGCTACTGCGCTTGCATGGTTGTATTTGGCCCATGCGCGTTACGCAATTGGTAATCGCAACGCTGCGATATTTGCATATCAAGTATTGAAGAAGTCTTTCCCTGGAACAAAAGAGGCAGAACAGGCTGTTATTTGCTTGCGGAAATTCGAAAGTGAATCTTCGTTGCAGAGCGGTCAGGTAGCTGCTCCTCTTGCTCAACAGGCTACTTCTGATGAATTGCCTGAAAAAGTTGAAATTATTCCATCTAAATTTGGTCACACTCCTGTAACGACGGCTAATTCGAAGGCCATCAAAGATGCAATTATAAATTTGCCCCCTAAAGTTAGGAAAATATTAAGGGACAATGGTGTTGGATTCTGTATCGCGCCGACTATGGAAGAACAGTTTCCTGTCTTTCTTAGAAAAGAGCGAGAGGGGTTTCCTGGCTACTCGAATGGCACCGTTGGTGGTTTGTTTGATATAAGCATAAACAAGGTCTGTGTTTTCCAGTCTAAGTTTGATGAAACGTCACACCAACCGCTGGAAGTCCGGTCTTCTGATGATTTAGTTGGAACACTTTTGCATGAAGCGGGTCACGCCATTGATGCTTATTTAGGGGACTATTCTCAATCAGCGGAATACAAAACAGCCTTTTATCGAGACATTGATCAAATGCCCGAAAACATGAGCTTGAAGATAAAGTCATTTGCTCAAAAAACAGCCTTCAGCCAGAAGGAAAGTTGTGCTGAACTAACAAGTGTGTTACTTGGAGGCACAAGACCTAATGCTGATGAGCTTAAGGCTTATCTGAGTAATACTGTCAAGGTGGTCAAACTACATTTGGGGCTATAGCCGTTGTGGAAAATAGAAGGCTCACAGCCTGATACACCAGACTGATGTACTTTGGCTGTGAGCCCACTATTCCAATAAAAAATACTTGGGCGTGTCGCACTCGGATTGTGGGCAGCTGTTGTTGCCGCCTCCGACCTTAAATATGGTATCACTTTTGGGTAAGATTGCAGCCGAGATCATTGCCGCAGCATCAGCAGTCCTGATAATTCATATTATGTTTCGTCAGCGCTCATTGAGGCTGTAGAAGCTCACTTGGAGAGGGTTTCCTGGATTGAATTAAATCCACCCTCTCCCCTTTTTTTGATTTTTTATTTTTGGGGTACCCTGATTCTGGCACTTTCAGGGGTGATCTCGCTTCGACGAACAATTTATCAGTCGCCCCGAAAACCGCCCCGGTACCCCATAAAGAGCCGAACCACGGTCAAAGTACATACCCTCGAATTTTGCATCTTTAAGGCTCTGAATAGAGCCAAACGGCCCAGCCTGTTTGTTATCAGACTATTTCGGGTATATGCAAAAGTACGTCTTGCTCCCTCTTTAGCCGCCGGTGTGCCCATGTCCGACTCACAATCGACCGACAAAGGCGATAGGCAATTTGTGTTACCAGAAAACCAGGCGCTTAAATCGAAAGACGCCCTGGACGCCCAAAACGCTGGAATAGCTGACATTAGTGCCGCCGAAAAAATACGCACTAATGCTAGTAACGGTTCACTGCAAAAATACGCTGGAATTGCTGAACAAGAAAGAAGTTTGGAGCTTGTCGATTATCAAGCCGGTGGCTCTGGAGCCATAGTAGCTGCCAGAGTGATAGAAAAAGCTGTACCAATAACTGAAGCAACCAAGTCATCTGTTTCGATGCAGGAGCTTATTACAAGAGCCCGGGATGGCGATTTGCAGGCCGGAGATCTCGTGCACCAAATGCGGGCCGCAGCAACTTTGCCACCAGGGCAGAGTGAAAAAATAATTTCGCGGCTGCAAAAGTCCGCCGATGATGTTTATGGAAACCAGCCCGGGTACTCACAATCCCACTGGGTTAATGCACCAGACAATATCAACACTCAAGCGATGGAAGAGTTGGCACCAGTTAGCGAAGTCGCTCGAAGTGCTTTGGAGATGCGTCAAAACTTAGACAAACACATGGCTCCTGGACCTGAAAGAGACAAGTTGGTAGCTCAGTTAAAAGCCGATGTGACGCCAGTTTTGCGCGGGCATGTAGAGCTGCCGGATCAAGACAACGAGTTTCGAGTGTTTACTAAACTACCGCTAGAACAGCGAAAACAGGTCATTGAAGCACTTTCAAAATGCCCGGAGTTAATTACCAGTGATTACAATGAGCAGTTGAAGGCTGTAGGGGTGGCTGTCCCTAAAGGACTTATGAACTGTGGCAAGCATACAATTGAGGCAGTTCTAGGTTTGGGAAGAGCCCTTGGTGCCATTTGTGAGTTTAGTCATGATGTTTATTTCAATCACGAAAGAGCGATAGACAAAGCGGCAAAAGCAGGCGATGCCTTAGGAAAAGCCATGGTTGTCACTGTGAGGCTTGGTCAACTCTCAGAAGGCTATCTGGGCGAAGTAGGCGCCGCCGCTCAATTTGGTGACTCTGGTAAGGCCTTTAGAGATATTGCCTGGCTTAGTCAAGAAATAGATGCACGTTGGCAGAAGCACAGTGAAGCTGAGAAAGTGGAGATAGCGACCGAGTTTGCATCTGGCATGGCACTCCCGGATGGCGTAGCAAAGATAGCGCGGTCGGAGAAGGTTACGCAGGTCTTGGAGCAACTCGCAGCGGCTGCTGGTCCAGGTGGGCGCAAGAAGTTTTCAGAGAAGCTTGGCGATTTACTGGATCGGTTGTTTCCTCAATCCGAAGTCGTGACACCTGATGGGCAGAGGATTAAGGTCTCTAAGCAAATAGGTGAAAACGATTGTGCGATGACTGGTGCTGATGATTTAGGCGGTGTCGGCAAGTCAAATGATGTACAATCGGGCAAACTGGAGAAGCCGTCAGAGGTTACTAAAGAAGCTTTGGACAACCCTGAAGGGCTAGCGAAACTGGCGAAGAAATTTGGCATTAACATGCCACCAAAGGACACTTATGTCTTTATGGGCGAGAAAGATGCCATATCCGCAGAGGCCGCAGCCAGGCGACTTCATATAAGTGTGGAGCAGCTGAAAGGTCTTGACGAAAGTTCTTTGATTGCTCAGAAGTTAGAGAGGGTGCCAGATTACAGAGATGCTTTTTTTAATCGGCATCCAGGACTGATCCCAATCGCTGATAGAATTACCGTTCACCACGCCATTCCCAAATGGTTCTTAAAGCGACACGAGGGACTTTTCACCGCAAAGGAAATCAATGATGTAGAGTCACTCCGTGGTATCTACAAGCTCTCAAACGATGAACTGCACAATGATATGATTCACAATGCTTGGGAGAGATTCAACCGCGGCAATCCTAAGCCCACCAGGCAAGAAGTTCTAAAAAAGGTCGAAGATCTTGATGCGCAATACGGACACCTTTTTGTGCCGGTAGAAGGGAGATAGACAATGAAGTTTTATGCTTTAGGAGCGCAGGCAGTCGGTGATTTTGGCAGAAACACCTTGATGGGTAACTATGAAGAGCGTCCGCCGAAGGTTCAGAGATTTCACCTTGAACTGGATAGATGGCCGAAGGATGACATTGTTGAGGCTCTAGCTACTTATGCTGTGACAGAGCGGCTAGCAACTAAACTTAGGCAGTCTGGTCTCACAGGTTATAGCCTGGACAAAGTTGAGATTACAACGTCCGTCGATTTTGAAGAGTGGCGTTCTCTTCATGCGGGTGAGATATTGCCAAAATTCTATTGGCTCAAAGTGCTGGGAAGCCCTGGCGTAGATGATTTTGGAATGATTCAAGGTCCATGCGAGCTGCCGTTGATTGTGTCAGAGAAAGCAATGAGCTTGCTCCGGCAGTACAACATGGCGGTCTGCGATGTTGAGGACTACATTCCTCGGAAATTGTCAGCCACTGGTTGAGATGAATGGTCTTCGATTGCACCAACGGAAGGAGAGTATTGATGAAGTTTTTCAGTCTTGCAAATGGTTGAAAAACTCGATACTAAAGTATGGAAGACTATTTATACCAACGGAGGGAAGATAGTTAATGAAATTCTTCTGTCTAGGACCTCAAGCAGCAGGCGATCTCGGAGCAAATTCCGTCACTGGCGATTTACGAGAAAGACCGCCGAAGGTTTATAAGTTCCATTTGCAATTGGAGCGCTGGCCGAAGGATGATTTGATTGATGGCTTTGCTACGTATGCTTGCACTACCAGGTTAGCTAATGCTTTGCTGGAAAGCAGAATGACTGGATTTGAGTTAGATCAAGTTGAAATAAATTTTGATAGCCAATTTCATATCTGGGCGAGTCTGCACGAGAACGAAGTTCTACCAGAATTTAAGTGGTTGAAGATTATCGGCAAGGCTGGAATTGATGATTTTGGAATGGTGCAGGGACCTTGTCCTATGCCCTTGGTCGTCTCCGAAAGAGCCTTGAAAATCCTAAATCGATTCAAATTATCTGTTTGCGATGTCGAGATATACGAGGGGCAGGAGTTATCAGCTGCTGGTTGAGATGAATGGTCTTCGATTGCACTAACGGAAGGAAAGTATTGATGAGGTTTTTCAGTCTTGGTCCAGAAGCCGCTGGTGAGCTGGGTGCTAATACTATCGGAAATACAAAGGAGCGGCCGCATCGAATTGAGCGGTTACATCTTGAACTGACATTTTGGCCTGAAGATGATTTGATAGATGCTTACACTTATGTCTGTACAAAAAAACTAGCCGAAACATTAACGGCCAGTTCGCTGACTGGTTTTCGAATAGACCAAATATACGAGATTAGCAAAGGTGATCACTTTGAGATCTCAGCGAACCATCAGAGTGGCAATCAACTACCCGAGTTTGTTTGGCTAAAGATTACTGGCAAGGCAGGGGTAGACGATTTTGGGCTTGTTCAAGGGCCATGTGCATTGCCACTTGTAGTTTCAGAGCGTGCATTGCAAGTATTGAAGGCTGGCCACTTAAGTCACTGTAAAGTCGTTTCGTTCACAGATCAAACCCGTCAAGCTACCGGCTGATGTCAAGCGTGGGCAAAGTACATGCTTACTAAGTAAGAGCTATCCTTTGAACCAGGAGGCCACAGAATTTAGCCAGCCCTTTTTGCCGTTAGACAGAAGTGATTCTAGCTCCAAGATACGCTGTTCTTTTATTTCCAACTCATTAGCGATTTGATCATACTCTGACGCTTTAACCTCAAGGTCGGGCAACACTTTCAATTCGCTTTCCAATGAGTTGAGAGCGACCGCTTGCTCCTTATTCTCATGTTGAAGTGCGATTATCATCGACTGAGCATTTATCAGCTGTTTCTGAATTCTTTCTATTTCCTCTGACCGATCAAATACAACTTGGGGGGCTTGAAGATCCCGACTCAGCGAATCTTTGAGTTCTTGTAAGCCTTCGATAAAGTCTGCCCTGGACAGTCCAAGATTCCGGGGATCTCCACTGGGATCTACAGCATCTTTGTTGTTGGACTGGCGGGTATCCTGCGTCCAGTCCCCGGGGAGTACCCGCCATTGCTCAACTCCTTTGATTTCAATTTTTCTACCAGGGAGGGATCTCCGTTGAAGTCTTTTAATGACAGCTTTTGTCGAGATGCCAAGAATTTTGGCCGCCTCTTCAATAGTGTGTTCCGGTTGGGATACCCCGTGGGGAGTCTCCTCGGGATGGCTGCGGGTATCCCTTTGCTCCGTCCAAATGCCTTCGAATTCTTGGGGATCGCAGTCTAGTGACTGTAATTTGTGCTCCGGTACGCTCATTGGCAGCCTCGTCTTATTTCAATCTTGGGGATTGTCCATGTCCACTCCTCGGGATCTACACGTAGATCCCGAATCCAGCAGGATTATTAACTGCAAGCAATGATCTTGTCTAGTGGCTATATGCACCAGTGGTGGTGGTGGTGCCTTCTGTATGTCTGCTAGTGGATATGGACTGTATCCCGCACCAGCTCTCTTGATCTGTGATTCAACGGTGTTATAGTTATCCTTATCAAAGGTAACTCTATCTGAAACTGCATGTTTGATTTATAACTGGTATATATACGCTTGTGTGCTCTGCCAAATTCCAGAAATTGCCGATAGTGCTATGAAAAAAAGCCTAAAGTCTAGCCTATCTTTAGCACCAGGCTGTGTCTCACCAGCACCTATTGAAACAATGATTCAATCGCAGACTGCTCCTGTTGATGGTCAGGAAATGCAAGGGGTGTGGGCTGAACCACAGTTGTTTCTGTTGCCATTTTGTGTCCCTCAGGACAAGGCTGCCGATAGATATAGGCAAGTAGAAATTACTGAAAAGGTTCGAGTTAACGGACAGCTTCGCGAGAGAGCATTTCGCGTGAATCCTGATGCTAAGCTTGGTTTGCCTGGACCATTTGAGCTTGAGGTAATGATCGCCATCTATCAAGTTGCTGCGACTTATATAAATCAGACTGGCACGGTTCCTGAGTACATTGAGCTTGGCAGTCTTCGAAGTTTTTTAGAAAGCATGGGACGAGCTACCGGTGGTAGTTATGTTGCTATGTTGAAAGAAGCGTTAAAACGGCTCGCTTCAACAACTTGCGTATCGGAAGGTTTTTTTTATAGTAAGCCGAGAGATCTCTATCTCATTCAAAGTTTTCAGTTTATAACTGAGGTGCAGATCACGGGTGAAACTGATTTTTCAGGTAAACGGTATGAGAAGACAGTTGTTCGACTTCATGAGTTTATTCGAGACAATCTGAATAGCAATTTTCGTACTCTGATTGACTTTCGATACATCAGAAGCTTAAAAACCGATATTGCTAAAACATTGTCACTGCATCTCTCCTATCGCTTCCATAAGCACGGGCAAGGCAGTTGGGAAGCTGACTATTCCTGGCTTGCTGAGCGATTAGCAATTAAAGTCTATCCAGACGTAAAAATGCAGAAGCGACAATTTAAGAGTTCACTGGAAGAGCTTCAAAAGACTGGCTTCTTAGATAAGTGGGAATGGCTGCCTAATGGACGCATTCGCTTCTATGCGGGATCGAGATACTTAGATCAACACTTCCGCCGCGTCGCAGCAAAAGATGCTTGGTTGTTGCATCAAGAAGATTTTCCCAAGCAGCTTTCACTCTTGCCTAGTAATGAGATTGAACGGCTTAAGGAAAAGTTTGATCCACTTGATTCTATTTGCGCAAAATTTGCTGTCTTTGGCTGGAAGGCTGTTGAAGCACAAGCGAAAGAAAGACAGTTGACGCTGGAGCAAATAAAAGCAGAGACAGTCAATCGCGGTTTTGCCATTCAAGTAATTCAATAGATCGCGCTGCCAAGTGCGTCAGTCGACTACCCCCTGTTCGGGTCAAGTGCGTCAGTCCACTACCCTGTTGTCCAGTCAAGTGCGTCAGTCCATGATCCCAAGTGCGTCAGTCCACTACCCCTTGTATACGGAGAATGCGTCAGTCGACTACCCCAAAGTGCGTCAGTCGACTACCCCAAAGTGCGTCAGTCGACTACCCCTTGTGTACCCGCAATCGCCTACAGGGTCGGGCTTTCGAGACGCCCTAAAAAGTACTAAAAAGAAATAAAAAGAAAAACTATAAGGAATGCGACTACGTCGCCAATTTTTTTATTGGTTTGACTCCTTACGCTTATACGCCTTGGGGCGAAGGCGGACAATGAACGGCACATCAACCAAAAGGCTCTTGCCGCCGTCGCTCCCTTTAAGGCTAGCTCCAGGGTCAAACTTGATCTAGTGGGTTTCATAAGGAATGCCTGCGGCATAAACGGGCACCTCCCCAGCTTCGCTGGGTCCCCTCCCATTTATTCCTCGGCAACTTTTTCTATGGGAGGCTCTGCTCCGTCCAAAACCGGCACATCGATAGAACGAATTGGAGGCACTTCGGGACGAATAGCAGCGCTAAGAATTTTCATTAGTGCCCTGCCCGAGAGCGAAGCTGTCACTACCGGAAATGCCAAGTGGCACAGGAGTACTTCTAGTGTTTTTGTGACTAGTACCGAACAATGGGCGCTCGGTGCGTTGGTTAATGTCAAGGGTAGTCGACTGACGCACCTAAAGCTAAATCAACCTGGTATCATTGCTTTTGTTCTGAGTCGACACGTTTTGTTGATCGACACAGTAAAAAAAAGAAATCCCCGCCTTCATGCACAGTGCACAAGCGGGGCGAGAAATTTGCTTTACTGCCAGGCTGGGCCGAATATGCCCCAACGCTACTCATTTTATCCTCTTGATAAGGCTGTGCATAGTTGCGATTGTAACAAAGTTTCACTTGGTAGGGATTTACGCCGTTTTGGCGATGAGAGTTTTTGCACTTTAGCTCAGTTACCTTCGTTTTTTGTCTCTTTTGCGGCACCATATTAGCGCTGACCACTCGGAGATTGCACGATGAGCATGAAGGATTTTCGCAGACTTGCTCTTTCCATGGACCAGAGAGCCAGCCAGTTAAGCAAAGAAGGTGTCAGCGGGCAAGAGCTTATTCATCGCATGGTAGGGCACCTACCGGATCTCCAAAAAATTTGGGTTGGCGCAACCGATGAGCAACTAGCTACGCTATGTCAGGATTATCCCGGGTTTTATCAATATGCCATGCTCATGGAAGAAGGAGCAGAAGCCCAGAGAGCCAATCCAAATCAGAAGTATCATGATTTGCCGGAATTGAATAACGCACTGAAGCCATTACTGGCTGCGCTACTGACTGATGCGGCAACGCTTGAGTATGGCTACCAAAAGATGCTCAACTCAGTAAAAGGGCCAGGCAGCAGCAGTTTTCTTGATGAACTTAACAAGCGCTACCGGGCCTGGAACCGTAATCGTGAGAGGTTTTTCTTGGAAGTAAAAGAGTCAGGTGTACCTGACAGGTCATTGGAAGTGCTAAACCCACTGATTAACCAGTTATCTGACCGTATCACGGAGCTTAAGAAGAGAGCCTTTGCCAAATGAAGCCCAGTGAAGAGGCCGTTGTGATTAATAACAAACAGTCAGTTGAAGAAGCGGAACTGTTGAAGATTGAGCAAGGCTGTCATTCCGGCGGGCTCATTGCTATTACCGGTGATTGGGAGTTGAGCCGACGGGCTAAAGAGAGGCTGGAAAAATCCGGTAAATATGCGGTTTGTCAGTCGGTGGCAATAGAAAAGCAAAAGGTTAGACTCCAGACTTTGATGATGGCTGTTTGCTACGACCTGGCAGCTGACTGGCAGGCGGTGAAGGAACCAAGAAGCTTTGAACAGGTTGGTGCAACGTTCCGGCAAGCGCTGGAAGCAGCTGGCAAGCCAGTTGTGCTTTTTGTCGTCCACGCCCAAGATCTACCCACAAGGACCAGAGCTGAGATAGGAAAGTTGTTCCAGCTTGCAGGAAGCAACCCTCTTGCCGTGGTGCTATTTGAAGACCCTCAGGAGCAGGGGCTTTAGCTGAGATTGCGGTCAGCTTACTTCAAGCAAGACCGGTGCTTCTGAATCTGTTTTTTGCTCTTGGTTGGTAGCTGCAACAGGTAGGTGCTTGGGTTGAAAGAGCTGGCTGAAGCGGCCCAAAAGAGGCCAGCCATTTTTTTTGACTTCCGGTTGTGAGGTGGTTTGGGAAGTCTGTTCTTCAAATTCCTCAAGCTTGGCTTTGGTTCCTGCATGAACAAAAATCATCTCTTGGCGCAACTGGGCAATCTCAGATGTCAGCTCAGAAGCTAGTGTTTCGCCATCAGGTTCACGCTTGGGGCGTTGAATTGCTGCAACTTCAGCTCGTAAGTCGGCAATTTCAGTTCTAAGAGCTGTGATATTTTCGGAGAGCTGGGAGGCCCAGATAGGTTGGGGAACAGTTTCATACTTCACGACTGGAGACTCTTCGATAAGCTCACGAAGTAACTGCGACATGCTGCTCTTGTTTTTAGATATGACCTGACGGAGAACCTTCAACGTCTCGGGAGAAACGTTCGTAGAAATCTGCCGCCAAGTATTCTTCCCGCGCCATTTGAATTCTGGCATGTCTTACCCTCTTTGAAACAAGTACCAAAGGTAAATGCGCTTGGAGCGGTCGTCAATGTCAGTTTCAAGGAGGAGACACAAAACGTTGTAAGGAGGGGTGAAGAATTTTTTCAGAAAGACCCTTGCAGGTAATGGCTTGAGACACGAAGCAAGCTTCCTGAAGTTTTGGGGCGGCAAGAATAGGCCTGAGGCAAAGGAAGTTCATATGGAAACTGTTCTCCTGAGCCATTTTGTTAGCAGTATGAATATAGCCACTTTCAATGCTTGTGGCTTTCATGAGATAATTGGAGCAGTGCCATGGAGCACGGAAAATGAGTACAGCACTACATCAGGAAGATGAATTGCTGCCGTAGCGGTTGTTTTGTGAAAAGGCAAAGAGTAGATGCCGACGATTAGTAAGTTCTACGGGATTTTGATAAGGATGTTTTTCAATGATCACGCGCCGCCTCACTTTCATGCAGAGTATGGAGAGTTTAAAGCCGTAGTTGACATCCAGGAGTTGGTAGTAATTGAGGGTAGCTTGCCAAGAAGGGCGCAACAACTAGTCTTGGATTGGGCAGAATTACATCAGCAAGAATTATTGGAAGACTGGCGCCTGTGTATGGCGAAAGAGCAGCCAAGACAAATTGCGCCGTTGCAGTAAGGGGCAGTCTATGAACTGGGATGTAGTGGAAGTAAAAGTCGAGGCACCGCTTTCCTTGCATGTTTGTTTTCAAGATGGGACCAAGGGCAAGGTGCGCTTTGAGCCAAGCTATTTGACCGGTGTATTTAGAGTGCTCCAGGACCAAAAAGTATTTGAGCAGGTACATATTGACGGCGGGGCAGTTGCCTGGCCAGGTGAACTGGACCTAGCGCCGGACGCGATGTATAGTGCGATCAAGAGCCAAGGCGAATGGATTTTACGATAGCCTGTGGCGGCGGCGAGCGGGCAGCGTGTCAATTTCAGAAGAGGATTTCAGTGGCGATTGCCATATATGGGCATACTGAACTCCTCTATTGAAATTTTTGAGTTGATTTTTTCAGAAGACGATTTCAGTAACAGACGTTTTTGCAGAAGAGGATTTCAGTGAGCAACAATGGGCTCGTAAGCCTCGTGAGTACGAAAGGGCAGGGTTTCGGTCAATGACTCAAGTGATGTCCGAAAGTAAGGGAAGGGAGTTTTGGACGGCGATTGTGATTCGTACTCCCTTTTCGGACGTTTTTCGGGCGACGAGCAGGCAGCGAGTCGCAACCTACCGGGCATACAAAGAAACGGCCAGCAGGCCGAACCACCAATTTCAGAAGTCACTGAACTCGTCTTTTGACGAAATTGAAATCGTCTTCTGAAATTGACACAGCGAGACGCAAAGGAGCGCAAGCAGGCCGAGCCAATTTTGCAAAAATTGAGCTAAGGCAGGATAAAGCTAACGCGCCAGTAGCTTGTATTGCTCAGTAGTGTTGAGTTAATAGTGTCTCCAGCGTGGTGATGTCAAGTGATTAATGTGTCTCCGGTGACAGCTATTGTATACTAGTAGTAGGTAATAGTGTCTCCAGAGGTGAAAAATGCCGCAAGCGAAGAGAGCGTATCCGGGAGAGGTAAGGACGAGATTGACCACGGATGACTTGAAAAGATTCAAGTTGTTGGCGAAGGCGAAGAAGCTAGGGGATGCGGAGTTGGCGAGAGAAATGATCGTGGAGGCGTTGGACAGAGGGGACCAGGGGATAAGAAACAGGATTGAGTCGGAGTACGCGCAGCAGCTGCGGGTGTCGACCGATGAGATAACCGGAACCATCAAGGCTGGGGTGAATAGAATCTGCGGGCTATTGGCGAAAGTGGCTGTGACGGCACTGGCGTCAAATAAGTTTTTGGCGAGGCTGGAGGATACGGATGCCTTGATGAAGGACTGCACTGGAGCGGCAGCGAAGCAAGTCAGGGACGGGTTGACAGAGGACGAGGCGGCGGCGATGCAGGGGATGAAGAAGAAGGTTGAAGGAGCGTGAAAGAAGGCGCCGGAGGTGGTTGGAGCGGATTAGTCCGTTATCGGAGCGGGTGGGAATTGAGGAGATTTTGGCGGATTTGCAAGGGTCTTACTAAAAACTGGTGAGATTGAGGTAAGATTGGGAGGGTAGAGAATGGCGTTAGCGCGGCGTCCTGTGGGTGTCGCGCGTTATTTTTAATACGATAAAATAAAGTATTACGTAAAATACAATACAGTAAGGTAATTCTTTATATGCTATTATCCCCGTAGTCTGATTTAGCGAGGGTGTATTTATGGGGCGTAAGGCGTTTTTTACTGAGGGCGAGATATTCGAGGCGGCGGATACTTTGGCTGCCCAGGGGCAAGAGGTCACCGCGCAGTCCCTGTTCAAGGTCATGGGCGGCGGCAGCTACACCACTATCTACAGGCACCTTGAGGCTTGGCGCACGAGTCGACCGGCCCTGGTCAATCCTGTCATTGCCATAGACTTACCAGAACCCGTCCAGACAGCTTTTGTTGCAGCCTGGAAGGTTGCTGCTAGCGAAGCTGCCCGCGAAGTCTCTGCTATCAGAGACAAGGCCGCTGAAGACGTTAGAGCCGCCTCGAAGCAACTGAATGAGGCTCTGGAGCAAATGAGTCGCCTGGAGGCTGAGGCAAATGCCGACGCTGACGAGATAGAAATCTTGAAAATGAGCACCGCAGAGCTAGAAGCAGCCAAGCAAAAACTCGAAAATGAGAACGCGGCCCTGGCGGCCAAAGCCGAACAGCTCGAACACCAAGTCGCCCACCTGGCAAATGTTGAAGCGGCAAAAGAAGCCGCAGTGAAAGAAGCAGCACAATTGAGCGGTCAGATGGAACAGTTACACAAGCAGAATGCCGATCTTCTGAGCCTGCTTGCTCAGCGGGATAAGCAAAAATAGGTAGCCAGAAATGGCACGGTCAATAGTAAAACACAGCTATATCAAGTCTTTCGGTGACGGTAAGGCGCGGGCGAAAGCACACGTCAACTACATCAAATTCAGACCAGGCAAGGACAAAGACGAGGAAAAGAGCCGGTCTTTCTTCTCTGACAAAGAAGATGGTTTGACTTCACATCCTGTCCATGAGGCTATTGAAAAGCAGACTGGGCGCGGAGTTCTTGTTCACAAGCTGATTATTTCACCAGGCGTCCAGGACGCCAATGCCCAAGAGTACGTCAGAGAAGTCATGCATGACCTCGGGCAACAAAAAGGGCTGGAGCTTGAGTGGTATGCAGTTGAGCACCGTAATACAGCAAATCCACATTGCCATGTTGTTGTTATGGGAAAAGACAAGAATGGGCGGCTAGTGAAGCTTTCCAGAGACGACTATACAAAACTGAAAGAGTCCGGTGACAAGTATCTTGAGCGAAACAAGCTACTGGACAAAGAAAAGCTCAGAGAAAAAGAAAAAGAACTTAAATCAAAGCCATTCGGTAACAAGCTGAAAGAGGCTCTAAAGGCTGCTAAGAGTGAGTTTGACCGGGTGATGAAATCAGACCATGAGCAAGAGAAGGAGCGGAAGTTAACCAGGTTTGAGGTTCTCCGGGCGCAGGAAGCTGAGTCTTTGGGGGACGCACCGAACTACGACCAACTAGCGGCAAAGAAGCTAGCGAAAGAAGAGAAAGCGCAAGCCGCCAAGCAAGAGGCCTGGAAGCACTACTCAAAATCTATCGAAGTCGATATAGCTGGAGAGAGCGTCAAGTATTCGTGGAACATGCCGATTTCGCAGTTGCGGGAGCTTGAGAGGCGTCACCAGGCAGCACCAGTGCTATCAGAACGTGACCAGGAGAAGCTTCAGACCTGGATAAAAGACGCTTACTTTGAGGAGCAGTATCTAGCGAGGCAGGCCGAGGCACTAGAGCAAATAGCCCTCAACAAAGGTGACTCAGTAGACAAGCTCACTAAAGACACGCCTCTGGAGAAGCTGCAAGAAGCCGAGAAGCTGCACAAGACGGGGGCAGTCGTTCTGTCAGCCGCCGAAGAAAAGGCATTATCTAATTGGCTGGAGCACAGGCTTGAGCAAGAGCCCATCAAGCTCAGTATCGCCGGAGTCGACCAGCCTGTCGTATATGATAAACAAGATTCAAAGGAGTCGTTAAAATTCCTGGCAGATGAGTACCGCAAGGGTGAAGACTGGGCAAGAGACGGAATAACCAAGGCGGAGTACAAGAAGCTCAGAACCTGGATTAAAGAAAAACGAGAGCCAGAAAAGACTCAGGAGCCCAACAAACAGCGAGATCTTAAAGAAGAGCGGCAGTAAGATGACCAACCAGCCACAACAAGAGTCGGACGCCGACAAACTCAGGAAGCGCCAAGACAAAGAACGGCGCAAAGAGTTCGAGATTGCCAGAAAGAAGCTCATTAAGACCCTCGTCAAAGAGCAGAAGCCAAAAGACAAAGACAAAACCCAAGACCCTTTGCAGAAGTCCAAGCCTCAAGACGCGGATAAGTTCAAGCAAACGAAGCCCCAGGACGCCAAAAAGCGAGAAGACAAAAAGCTCAAAGAGGCGAGTAAAGACCGCCGCGACGCCCTGAAAAATAAGCCCAAGCGCACACTGTCTCCAAAAGACAAGCCCACAAATAAAGCCGTCCAGGACGACAAGAAAGCCAGACTAGCTGACCACCTGAAAGAAAAAGCAGCCAGCCGCGCTAGCCTCGACCGTCAAAAAGCTAGCCTTAAGGCTGAAGTGAAAGCGTTAAACAAGCTGTCGGATGTCAGGGAGACAATCGACGGAGAGTACACGGCAAAATTCTCCGGCTTCCAGTCGGCCATAGCTGCTGGGCCAATGGGAGCGGCCTCGACCGGCCTTAGAAAATTGGACCCATCGGTCTGGATTAACATGAAGCGAGCGGAAGCCGGGGCTAAAGTCCAGAACAAAATCGACCCGAAAGTTGCTCAACAGCTGCAAAAAATAAAAAGAGTGGCAAAAGACCTCAAGCTCTCAGACTTCAAGGAGCTTCGCTGGGCTCAGTCGACGAAAGTGAAAGCGACCAGGGAGGCCCTGGCATCAGAGCAAAAAGTTGAGCACAGTAAGCTGCGCTCGAAAATAAAGGAAATGAAGACAAAAGAGAAAATGCGAGACCCGAACCGCGATCCAAGCAAAGTTGACGAACTCAATATGCCGTTTCGTGGAGTCGGTGGGACAGGTGGAGTCTGATGCCAAGTCAACACAAAGAGCGCTTTGAGACAGATATCCCGCCACAAAAGCTGGCGAGGATTTTGATGACGACGCTCCGCCGGCATAACTGGCATGTGACGTTCGTGGATGAAGAGACAGGAATAATAACAGCGGAGAGGAAGTACGTAGACAATGTCATGGGGAAGAACTGGAACTACCAGTACTCGGTGGTTCTCAGGTGGAAGGGTGAGGGAGGGTTTGCTGGCGTTTTAATCGAGGTGAATGAGCTTACCTATGGTTGGACTACCAGGGACTGCAAAGAACGCTTCCTGGAGCTTGGCAGAGGGCTGTATGAAGACTCAAGGATGGTTCTTGATGCAGAAGAGAAACCAAAGAAGGGTGCAAGGTGGGCTACCCCTTCTGAACTAGCCAAAGCTGGCTACATAGTCAAGAGCAAAAGGCCCGGCAGGCTACTTGTGACCGGCGACGGTCAAAAGTACTTGTCATTACCTGAAGGCGAAACTAACCGCCACGCTCTTGTTTGTGGGCCAACCGGCACCGGCAAGACAACTGGACTGTTCATACCGAACTTGATCGAGCGGGTGACATGCTCAGCTCTTGTCACCGAGGCTACTGGAGGGAAGGGCATTGCTGACTTGTTCACCAAAACTGTCGGCTACCGCGCAGCCCATGGGCACAAAATTATCTATTTCAACCCAGACGACTTGCATTCTGACCAGATCAACCCGCTTGACCTAGTCAAGACTTACATGAACGCCAGGCGGATAGCTGAAATTATCATGCAATCGACTACGTTAGAGACTCACAAGGGTGACCAGTCCTGGGAGAATTCTGAGCGGGCGCTGCTTACTGGGCTGATTCTTCATGCTGTCAGCATGAGGGAAGAAGGCAAAGGCAACCTGGCTTACATAGTCGATTTGTTTGATGACGGGCCAGAAGGCATCCAGAAGATTGTTGAAGAAAGTCCAATTGAAGCAGCTCGCAAAGCGTTCAAGAGGTTCATGGCGACAACGACGCCACCTTACCGGAACCTTGTTGCTAATGGACTCATTACCCGTCTCGATATCTGGAACCAGCCAAGAATCAGAGCATTGACAGAAAAGACGACTATTGATTTTGAGGCTCTCAAAGGACAGTTGTTTACTTGGTATCTGGCGACACCGGCAGACAAGCCAGAACTGAAGCCACTATCGGCGCTGATGTTCAACCTCGCTCTCAGCATGGTAACAACAGAAACGTTTGAGCATCCAGTCGGTTTGTTTTTGGATGAGTTCACTAACTTTGGCTATGTGCGCGGGATGCCAGGCAAGCTGACGATAATAAGGCACGACAAAATACCGGCGATATTGGGCATCCAGGATTTCGTACAGCTAGAAAATCTCTACAAAAACGAAGCGAAGCTACTAATCAGCCAGCCTGCTTTGAAGGCATTTTTCAAGCCGAATGACTTTGAGACGGCAAAGAAAATAAGTGACATGCTGGGCAATACCATCGTGAGCGATGGCAAGGTAACTTCTGCAGGACAGTTGAGGGACAGCAAAGACAAAGAGCCGCTACTTAGTGTCGATGACCTGTTGAATCTTGGAGCCATTGACGAATCGAGCGAAGCGGCCGAAGGCGGCAAGCCCAATATGATAGTTTTTCTGCCAGGTACAAGACCAGTGCAAGTGCGGGCACTGAGCTGGCAAGATTACCAGGAGCAGACCAATCCTGAAAAATATCCACCGCCCGAGCGTATCCCAATTGAAGTCGATGAGACTCTTGTGTGGTCGAAGAAGAAAACAGAAGCTGACTCTACTGCCGACACCGAAGAAGAAGACGCGGAAGAACAAAAGGCTGATGATGCAGTAGACGACATTGACGACAAAGGGCTGGGCTTCATGCAATGGTAGGCAAGACAATGGCAGGAGAGAGTTGAAGTGGGCGCGCAATCAGGGCTTGGCATATTACTAGCAGTAGTCGCCTTTTTTGTTGCTGGCGCACTCTGGTATCAGTTCTTTGGCATGGACCTGTCATTCTGGGCTGGACTTGCTGCCGCCTGGTTCACTTTTAAATACTTCAACAACAAAGACATGGCTGAATTAAAAACGCTGCTTAACCCGGAAGAGCAAATCTGGCCAGTGCGCTATCCAGTTGCCTGGGGCTGCATCTCGGATGTTTTGAAGCGCTCAGGGGTGCAAACTGGAGTGAGCGGAACGTCGATATGGACCATCGTCCAGGAGGACGACTCCCGAGGGTTCATTCAAGCGAAGTTGATATTTAGCCAGATTCTTGGCGTCGGGCAAACTGCTAAGACCTTCCCGAGGGAGATTCACCTCACTATCCAGCTCACTGCCGAGGGTGAGTCTACTAGGGTCAAAATGGAGTATCAAATGCTGAGCCCGTCTGGAGCTGGCATGGTCAGAGAATTAATTGCAAAAAATCAAAACGACTTCAAAGCCTACATGGAGGCCAACAGAATTCAATGAAGAAGCGACGTGTTAATTTCGGGCTTATCGGTCTTGCAGCGATACTAGCCACTCAGGCTGCTTTCGCTCAAGGCTTCTTCCAGCCCCTTGAGTTAGAGGGACCGAAAAGAGACCAGGTAATAATGTCGCAGCTTATTTCGGCTGCGTCAGCTGCACCGAATACTCGGACCATGAAAGATGGTCACACTCTGGAATTCTCAATAACCGGAGTACGTGGCGGCGCTGGTTCTAAGAAGCCCCTTGGGCAATATTTGGTTGAGCCCAATATGGAGTTTCGCTCAGAATACAAAGACCAGCCGACTGAAACTATGTGTCAGTTTGCCTATGACCTGCATCAGTTCATTGCTTCTAAAGGCGGCGATTGCCGCTCAATGACAATGAAGCCGGATAGCGACTATGTCCCATACGAAAAACAAAAGGAATTTGCCATTACCTGGTGGACAAAGCGCTACCCGAAATACAAGCACATGGGCGGCATGTTCAAAGATTGGTTTATCAACGACGCGCTTATTGACGGCACCAATTTGTACAACTTTTCGCGCCGAGGAATCGATGGCGGAGCAGATTACATCATGTGGTCAGATGCCGCTGTCCAAGCGCTGATGAAGAAGAAGCCGTGAGTAACAGAAGAAAATGCAAGTTGTTCGGTTCTCACAGTTAGCTCAACTAGTTTTGAATTTTTCTGTGGGTTCATTTGCGACAATAAGTGATTAGATGAATTGTCCTAAACTGCCTTCACATCAGGGAAATAACCATGAAAGTAATTTATATGCATGGAATAGGTGCTCACAACCGGTCAGATAAACTTGATTGGGATTTAGCTCTCTTCGGAAGGGATATGGGAGCACAAACCATGTTTGCATATTGGTCCGATTTGCGCCCATTGGATTTTTCTACTTTTGCAGTTGATTTCTCAACTGCAAAAGCTCTTCATGACAGCTTACCAAACGAGAGACTTTACAAATTGGCTACTGATTTAGCCGCTGATTTGCGACAGGTTAAAGCCATGACCGTAAAGCCCGATGAGAAGTTCCCGGATGTTCCTGATGCGGTTGCCGATGCTATTTTGAAGCTGTTGTTGAAGGATGTAGGAATTTATTTTTTTGATGCCACTCGACGCTCTGAGATTAAAGCTCGACTGCTAGCTCTTCTTACAGATGGAGAAGAATACATCGTAATTGGCCACAGCATGGGCTCTGTAATTACTTATGATGTTTTGAGAACATTTGCCGGTAGTGCGGTTTCAGTACCACTCTATCTCACCCTCGGATCTCCTTTAGGTCTTCCCACTATTCAAAGACATCTGAAAGTGTTGGCCGAACTGAGTGAAGTTGATAAGCTGCCCTATCCTATCAAGCCTGGGCAGTGGCACAACTTTGCTTCTTACGGTGATCCTGTCTGCTCAGATATGACGTTGGCAAATGAATTTGCTGTAGCTGCTGGCCAAACTATTCTTGATCATCAAGTTGTTAATCCTGATGTTTTCGTTTTAGATCCGCACTCTGTGACCGGTTATTTAAGCCTTGCCATGGTCAAAGAGACTGTTTCCGAATTTATCTCATGATCGAAACAGTCACCCGGACATATCGAGTGACTGTTTCAATTTAGTTAAAAAATCAAGAAGAAATTTTAGTCATCCCAAGATCTGAAACTCATGTTAAAGCTTGAGGCTTCAAGTCCTGTAACTTGAACACGATTTGTCTGATCGTAGCGAGGATCTTGGCGAGGAATTTCCATTGTCCAAGTTTGACCAGCACTAAGTTCTTTTCTACTAAACTCAGTGTAATCCCACCAAACTGCTCTATAAGTGACAATTTGTATTTTGCCGTTAAGGCAGTTAATGCTCAGAGAGCTTCTGTCTTGGTCATCGTGGCAATACTCTTTAGTGATACCAGCTCCAATTCCTTCGTTATTTAGAATTGTTTCGCAGTAGTCTGAATCACATGAGCAATTGAGATCAGTGAGTATTTGCTTGCGTTCTTTTCTGAGCTGAGATCTCAATTTTTTAATTTCTAGTTCTTGTTCAAATAAGTCATCAGCCTTCTTTTGAAGAGAGCTAAATTGATTTACAAGAACTTCTTTTGTTTGAACTGCCATAAGTTCTCCATAGAGTGATTTTCAAGAAACTGGGACTCCTTGTAACGCTCAGGAGTATATCCACTCGAAAACTATTACCAAGATACTTTGTTGTCTTGAAAGCTAGATTTAATCAGTCATTTCAAAGTGGGCTGATAATTAATTCGCGGATTCTACATTATCTGCGCTTTTGATCTTTAGCACTAAGCGGGCGGCTGACGGTAGGCTTCGCCCTTCCTATCCATGCCCGCAAGCGAGCGTAGCATCAGACCCCCAGCATAAAGACCGAGCCTAAAGGCGCCTGCGGCGGTCTTGACGCTGGGACCCCGGTCTTCGCTTTTACGCATGTGCGGCATGTGGGTGCGGGCGGCGCACTTCAAAATATTTGGAGGAAGGTACAATGCTGGAAGCAAGCGAAACGATAAAAGAAGCGCTGAAAGAGAAGGCTCACGATCTCTCAAGGCCCTTTTGCTACTCAGACTATATGACCGTTGAAGAAAACAAGGACGGCGAATTTATATGCCCCAAGTGTGGCAGTGATGACCTCATGCGCGAAGTCGAAGGGGTTGGAGTGGAGTGGGGCTACGACTGGGTAATTGATCACCTGGTCGAGACCGAGGGCGAGAAAGTAGATATTGAGGAGCTTTTCAGAGAGTTGCTCGATGAAATCTATGAGCCAATTAAATTTGGTGAGCTTGAATATTGCCCGTCTCAAGTCCTTGAAGCGGTTGATTCAACTGCCTTTAGAATGGGCTGCAATGAAAATGCTGATAGCTTGGTTGAAGATGGCCAGCTAGTTTGTCTCAACGGCAACTACTACCGGGTTGATGACTTGATCTGACAGTAGAAGCCAGCTATGGCGGCTTGAAAGAGCCGCCTTTTACTAATTACTCTTCTAATTTAATGGTCATTTTAGATGGACCAAGGCGCCGATTTATGTAAGCTTGTCGCTTGTCTTCGAGCTGCTTGGTGTTGGCGCTTACTTTATATCCTTTGGCGTTCATGTAAAAGCGAAGCGCATGAGAAGCCAATGCTGCCTCTTCTAAGTCTAGTTCAAGAGGCGCCATGTAGTGGATATTTGGGTTCGGTAATTTGTCTTTAGTCACGTTATTCAACCGTTGGAGTAGATGGACAGAGAATCGCGCAGCGCTCTTTTGCATAGCCCCAGGCTGAAAATCTGGTGTCATCAGTGGGACCTGGTCTAACAAAAGGGTCATCGCCAAAATCTGTGTAGTAGCTGTATAGCTCGTCGGCAGTCATTGGACCTTTTTGAGAGAGTCCATCTTGAAGCGACAGCTCAACAATTCTCTTGCACTCGGCAATGGCGTCATCGTAAGAGCTAAACTCGCCAGCAACCCAGCGCTCGTCTTCTTCCATGTAGTAAAAATTATCGTCTACGAAAACTGTGAAAGTTTGACCAATCACAGTGCTCATATTCAGGCTACCACCGAATCGTGCCTGAGAGCCAGTAGCGCTTCTTTGAAAATCCTTTGAGATTCAAATTGGTCGTCGATATAGGTGAAATCATCACGCATTTGGTACTGGTCGAAAAGTATTTCTTCAGTCCACTCACCGTTCTTAAATGAGGCTGCAAAGCCATCCTCAGCTAAAACAAGCAAGTCACCTTTTTTCGATTTTGAAACTTCCACTTCCATGAGGCTTTCCTTCAAGTGCTACTCTATTATCGCATATTTGCGGATGCTTTGCAACTGCTCGAAATGCTTGAATAGCGGTCACTGGCGGCAATAGATGACTCAATACAACGACGAAGAAAAGATAGTCAATCCCATTGATCGCACTGCCGATACTGCTGAAAAAATTCGGCAATTGCAGGAGCTGTCTAAGCAAAATGAGCCGATAGTAAAAGACTTTCTGGAAGAGATTGACCGCAAGTACGGCACTGAGTCTAAGACTAGCCACAAAGAGCCAGAGAAAATAGCGCAGAAGGCAACAAGACCATCGATCACTGATTTGAAACAGTGGTACAGAGTGGAGCACATTCGCGATTCTTTCAGATTCAAGACTGTTCTAAATGACATTGAAGATTTGCCAAAAATTGCAGAAGACCTTAAAGACAAAGGCTTTGAGGTGATTAAGTCCGACACTGACAAAGTCTTGGAGCCCGGACCGTGGGGCTGGCGGATAGCAGCGTTTGATCTGCGTATGCCTAATGGCCAGCTAGTCGAATACTACCTGCCGGTCAAGGAAATGGAACAAGCCAAGAAGGCTGGCAACCATGATCTCTTTGAGAAGTGGCGCTCTAAAGATGAAAGCAAGCTGACAAAGACTGAGCGGCAGGAGCTGTTTCAAGCCAGGAAAATGAGCCGCCAGAGTTATGGCAAAGCTTGGCAGGATTATCTTGAGCGCACAAAACAAAAGCCAGAGCGAATAAAAGAAGTTTTGGAAAAGACAGAGAGAGCCTTTGAAAAGCCAAAGGACAAGGCCATCAACAGGCCACCGCAGCAAAAGAAGCCAAGCAAGCTCATTCAACGGCTAAAGGAACAGAAGACCAGAAGCAAAGAAGATGATCTGCTTCGATAGGGATAAAAACCAAAGCAATTCACCAGGAGATACAGAACTGGTCAGGCTTTCCATCACAGGCTGAGTTAGCCACAACTGGCGAATAAGTAGAAATGTAAATATGGCTATTGGCTCATAAACATAGTCCTAGCGCTGTTTTCAGCAGTACATTCTGAGCCATAACTTATTAAGGTTGCTAATGAAGTGTTCGTTACAATGGCTCGCCAAGCGCTTTTGAGATGTAATGGTTAACGGATTGTATACGGCTTTGGTTAATGTCAGTGCACTAGAAATAGCTCCAGAAGCCAAGATACGCTAACTAAAACACCCCTTTCTGAGTAACTGTGATGAAACAAACTGTTAAGCGGAGCCATTTCTTGGCAAGATAACAATTCATAGTTCTGCCGCCAGGGCTTGCTATTTGAAGACTGCTGAACTGCATAATGCATGTTTGATCTAAGAAAGGATGCTTGGCTGTCAGGTAGTGAAATCTTGCATCGGCCACTTCTATAGTTAGGAGTAATTTTCTTCCTCCCTACCAGATGAGCCCTTTCCCGAACCCCTGAACCAGCAACCCAAATAATAGATTCACATTACTGGCATCACCGGTAAGTTGGAACTTCTCTTATTCCTTTGTGGTGGCTACTCTTCGGGTCGGTATCAACTGATGTACTTCGGTGCTCTATATCCTGGTTTCGGTGAAGTAATTGCGCGGGCAGGTAAAAACTTGTCAGTAATTAGCGAGAAGACCTTTTGTGAAAGCTGGCTCATCGAGCCACAAGCGAACTAATAAAGGTTGGATTGTGAACACTCGCTCACTTCGCACTGTCTCATTAAGGTGAGTGATTTCCATTCGCCCTACTTGAGATACCTCAAATCTAAATTGACCACAGAGGAGCACACGCACTCTCGGTCAGCATTCCATTAGTAGTAGCGGTTGCGATTCAGTCTCTGACTCAAAACCGCTATCTATTTAAAACGCCTCAAACGCTTTCCTGAATTCATCAGGGCAGCAAAACCCACACAGACAAAGGATAAACATCATGGCCGCAGACACAGCCACCTACACTTATGACAACCTCGGACGGCTCAAAACCGTGACCTACACAAACGGAACGGTAATTACTTACAACTACGATGCTGCTGGAAATCGCACGTCGATTGTCACTTCATGCCCATCTGGCACGTGTTGAAAAATGCACCTGGCAACGTATTGTGACAGACAAGCTCGCAGCTTGTCTAGCTTGCATGACGAAAACGTAAACCAAACAAACGGAATCAAAGAAAATGACAACTAACAACAAACAGCAACCTCCTGGCAACTCTCTCGTTGCTCAGATCGCAAGCTCAACTAACAAACAACCAGGAGGGCAAGACCCGACTGCTCCTGACTATCGTTCTATTTCTAAGCAGGTACCAGTTGATCCTGATACGGCTAGAAAAATGATTGAAGGGCGTCCCCTTCCAACCAATGTTTATGTTCCACCAGCAGCAGCAGCAGTACTTTCAATTGCTGCGGGCAACGCCAGCAATACAGCTCAAGGCCCAGCCTCAATTGTAGAGCAGGCTCGTTCCTTGAAGAATGATGTGGATTTGATCCACCAGTTTGTTGCTGAGAATATCGAGTTTTTGGGCACCTATGGACTGCAAAAATCTGGATTGGGCGCTCTTTCTGATGGATTCGCAAATTCATTCGACCAAGCCGATTTGATGGTTCAGCTTCTTCGCCAGGCCGGGTATTCAGCCAATTACCTTTTCGGCGAATTGGAAATGGATGCGACTCAGTTGGCCAATTGGCTGGGCACAGACTCTGCCAATATTTTTTCATCATCTAATTTGCTAGCTAATGGCGGCATTCCAAATACAGTGATTTTTGGTACTCCAGACAAAGTTCGTTTCAGTCATGTCTGGGTTAAGTGGCTAGATCCCAGCAACAGTACATGGTACGTGTTTGACCCTGCCATGAAGTCTTATACCACTACAGCTGGTATCAACATGGCTACAGCCTTGGGCTATAACGCAACCACGTTTATGAACAATGCTAGAAGCGGCTCTACTGTCTCTAGTGATTATGTTCAAAACCTAAACCGGACTAATGTAAGGAGCGATCTCAACACCCTGTCTGCAAACCTAGTGTCGTGGATTAAGGCCAACAATCACGGAGCTGGTATTGACGATATTTTGGGAGGACGCAAGATTAATGCGATTACTACTGGTCAGCGCATTACAAGTTTGCCGTACCAGAGACCGGCAGCAACACCAACTGAGTGGACCTCAGTACCCAATAGTTACAAGGCTTTGATCCACCTTGTCTATGACAGCCCTAATATTGATGTTACCTTCTATTCTGCGGATCTTCAAGGAAAACGTCTCACTCTGAGCTTCAATGCGAGTCATCAGGCCGAGCTGCGCCTTGATGGTTCTTTGATTGCAACCAGTAGTGCTCAAGGCGTTGGTACTTGGAACTCTATTCTGTTGGATGTGCAGCATCCGTATGCTGGTTCTTGGGCTAACTCTTGGGTTTGGGAGCGAGTATGGGCTGACAAGTTTTATACAATAGCGAACAGCTGGGGGAACTCGGGTTACGGGACCGTGAATACCCACTTAAAGAACGTGCGGCTTGCCACAGTCAGCGGAGTCTCTGATGATTCAGAAGCATCGTGGGGTGAGGTGCAAACTGCTATAGCTCAAAACATGGCGTTTGCTAACTCAAGAGCAGCAGATATCGTCAATAAGCTGAGTCAGTGTTATACCGTCTCTCACCATGCATGTGGTCTCGTTGGTTGGTTCGATTCCATATTTGTCGATATGGGAGCTGTAACGGGCTCCTCGTCGGCTCTGGACAACAACTACGATCGAGTCGTTTGGAATGACACAGTTATTGCAATGTTTGGTGTGTCTACGGAAGCTTCTACCATAGCCGCGATGTCGGGTGTTCCAGGTGTTAGTACAACACCGTTGATCGACATAGCCGTAGCTGCCGGACAGCGCATTTACGACGGCAAAACAGCCAATTGGCTTTCGACAGTGAAGCCAGGCTTGAGCAATTATCCTCCTGCCGATTTAACTGGAATCGAGAATTCATACATCAATAATGGATATCGTGTTGGACTTCCAGCTAATGGCGCTCTTGTTCAGGGTTCTTGGAATGGCTACGGATATTGGGCGATACCTCCTCAAGGTTCATTTGGCATCATCTCAGGAGGATTGAAGGGCGGAGCTGGAGCTGAACAAGTAACCAAGAAAAAGATCAAAGAGAAAGTCGAACTAGTTCCACTAGTGCCCAGTTTTGACAATACTCCCACGAATAAACCACCCCTTAAGGGACATGTCTCAAACGATCCGCCGTCAACTGCCAATGGTCCTGCAAACCAGGACCCAAACCGCACACCGCCGCAAACGCCTAACGTAGGTGACCCGCTCTTAATCAGTAGTGGAGACCATTATCAAACCGCGACTGATATCACTGTTGGTAGCAGTGCCTTTCCGTATCGCTTGGACTTCACTCGTTCCTATGCAGTCAGTCGTCGTTCGACAGACGGTCCTTTGGGTTTGGGGTGGACCCACAATTGGCTGGTAAATGCAGTTCGTTTCACCGACTTTGACATGGCTCTCGGTAAGGCTTCTGCTATTTCTTGTGCTCCAGCTTTAGCGGCACTCTTTGTTGCTGCTGACTTGCAAAGTGATTTAGCGAAGCCATTTGACAAATACGTCACAACATCACTATTGATGCAATGGTTGAATGAGAAGATTGTAGACAATGTGGTTTCTATTATTCGGGCTGGTTCAAGTTCAGTTTTTGTAAGCTTGCCTGATGGTTCGTTTGTTCCTCCTGTAAACGAGCCAGGCGCAGTCCTTGTCAAGAATGGCGATGGAACTTATACCTACAAGACTTCTGCGCAGGTTGCATACAACTTCAATGCGCTGAATCGACTGGTAAATATTGTCTATCCTGGCGGTGTGACTGTTACTGTGAGTTACTCAACCGATCTTGTGAGTTCTATTACCAACGGATTGGGTAGAACCCTGACTCTGAGTTACACGGGCACAAGACTTTCATCTGTTAGTGATGGTAATGGAAGAAGCGTTAGCTATGTCGTTGATGCGAACAAGAACCTTGTTCAATATACCAACGCAAACGCTAAAAGCACCACATATGGTTATGATTTGCCTGGTCGCTTGACACAACTATTCTTGCCTGCCAATCCACTAACTGCGGTTCTCACCACAGTTTACGATTCACTGGATAGAGTAAAGCAGCAAATCAACGGTCTTAATCAGACCTGGAATTACTATATCGCTGGATCTCGTTCGGAAGAAGTTGATCCTTTAGGCAATAAGGTGGTGTATTTCTTCAATCGAGCAGGATTTACAACTAAGATTGTAAATTCGCTCAATCAGGTTCGTACCTTGCAGTACGACGGAGCGCTGAGGCAAATTAAGGCTACCTTCCCAGAAGGTAATTCACTGGAGTGGACTTACAACAATAAAAACTTCATCACTGCCAAAACTACCAAACCAAAGACAGGCTCTCCGCTGGCCAATTTGGTTGAGAATTTCACGTACCATGCAACTTGGAACAAAGTTGCTACCATGTCAGATGCTCTTTCCAGAGTAACCACGTTTACTTACGATCCGGCAAACGGAAATCTGCTAACCATCCAACGCCCTGTTGTTGGTGGATCTACTCCCACCGTCACGTTGACTTGGAATACGCGTGGTCAAGTTTTGACTCAAACCGATGAGACCAGCATAATAACTAAATATGTTTACGATGCTGTTACCGAAAAGCTAACTTCTGTTGTTAGCGATTTTGGTGTGGGTCGGCTGAATTTGACAACGAACTTGGGATACAACGCTTGGGGAGACATTTCGTCTATTCAAGATCCTCGGGGCAATACCACAAGTCGCGTGTTTGATGTATTGCGTAGATTGACTCAGATTACAGCTCCTGCTCCGCTGTCCTATGTCACCAACATCGCCTACACCGACAATAGTGAGGTTGGATCTATCCAGCGGCAAACTGGAGATGTTTTAAATCCTTGGCAAACAACCTCGTTTACATACTCCATCACCTCTAAATTGAAGACTGTGACTGATCCAAGTTCTCATGTCACTACCTATGATTATGATGGTGTTGATAGGCCTTGGAAAACTACCGACGCGGAGAATCGGGTCACAGAGAACGGATACGATGCTTTGAGTCGACTCGTAACCGTTAAAGATTCTTCGTTGACAATTGCCGAAACGAGAACATTCTCAGCAAATGGACTCATTTCCAGTATCAAAGATGCAAGGAATAACACTACTGGATTTACCTATGATGGTCATGATCGCTCAGATCGCACTAATTATCCTGATTCAACCTTTGAACAGGCAACAACTTATGACTTGGTTGGAAATGTTCTAACTTCTCGCACCCGGTCAGGTAATACGATTACCATGACCTACGATGCGTTGAATCGGCTCAGTACCAGAACGCCTCAAGGACGCCCCACTGAGACATTTACTTATGATCTCGCTGGTCGTCTTTTGACAGCTAGCAAACCAGTTGTGGCAAGCGATCCATCGTCCGGCACATTCTCGATAGCCTACGATACTGCTGGTCGGCAATCCAGGGAACAGTATCCAGACGGAAAGCAATTCAATTACCAGATGGATGCTAATGGCAATACGACAAGGATTACATGGCCAGATAACTGGTTTGTCGATCGCGTGTTTGACCAGCTCAATCGGCTGACCGATATTAAGCTCAACGGAGCTGTCACCAGCGCAATTCAATTTCAGTTTGATCCGCTGAACAGAAGGAAGAAAACCATCTATGAAAACGGCTGTGTAGCTGATTTCGGGTTTGAGTTGGACAACGATCCTAACAGTATCGTTCAAACTTTCGTTGGTTCGAGTGTTACGTTCACGCATACCTTCAACAACGTTGGAGAAATGCTTAGCCAGCAAGTAAGTGACTCCCTGTTCATGTGGCATCCTGCTACCGCTGGGACTTCTAGTTATGGTACTGCTGACAGTGTCAATAAGTATTCGACCGTAGGAGGTGTTGCTCAAACTTACAACGGAAACGCTTGTTTGACTGCTGATGGGACTTGGACGTTTACGTACTCAACAGACAATCAAATGCTTACTGCTGTAAAAACTGGAACCAGCTTGGCATTCAAGTATGATCCTTTTGGACGGCAGGTAGAAAAGGCTGTTGGAGCAACCAAAACCAGGTTCTATTACAGTGGTCTTCAGCGGCTTGGCGATTATTCGTCGGCTGGCGCACTACAGAAACGCTACGTCTATGGATTGGCTCTTGATGAGGTGATGTTAGAGGTAACTAGTGCTGGAGTAAAGAGTTACTTTCATCACAACCATCAAGGTTCTGTAATTGCTAAAACCAATGCTTCTGGTTCAGTTCTCAATCGGTATGCTTATTCACCGTTCGGTGAGAGCGCTGCGCTTACTGGAACCACTCACGGGTTTAACGGTCAAAGGCTAGATTCTGAGTCTGGTCTGTATTTCTACAAGACTCGGTATTTTTCGCCT
>FSSH01000594.1_pt3 | contig 30348 bp, 35 predicted proteins | sample 1166101 | NCBI WGS metagenome assembly FSSH01 (sample SAMEA32972668, study PRJEB13176) | freshwater metagenome | biome: Drinking water system; feature: Biomass in drinking water that filtered by 0.45 um membrane; material: drinking water | place: USA | collected 2012-12-20 | depth 0 m
GTTCGAATCCTGCCCGGCGCACTGTGAATGTTAAAGCCCGACCAGTATGGTCGGGCTTTTTTACATGCACGCGTCCGGGCAGGATTCGAAAGACGAAGTCCCGAGTAATCGGGACGAGTCGGGGTCGCGGGGCGCCGCGCAGCAAGACGAGCCTGTGACCGATGCGTGCGAGGCGGTAGCCGAAGACACATCCTGCCCGGCGCACCCCTGTTTTGTTACAATAGTTCGATTATGGCACGAGCCAGAGCGCATGAGGATGGGCCGTCGCGCGGGTACGAACTAGTTGTCCTTTTCGCTGTTTTCATGGCAGCTGTCGTTACGGCAACCATGATGCAGCAGGGAACTGAGGAGGGTGTGGGCGGCGACTTCCACGCCTGCCAGTGTCCCTACGGACACCCGTGCCCTAAACTATTGAGCCCGCTCTACCCGTTTCCTTCCTGCGTTTCGTGCCTCTTTGCCCAGTGCCAAAAGTAGCGGGGGTGTACGGTGGGGTATACTGGAAATCATGAAAAAGGCCGTACTGTTTTTTGGGCTCTCGCTCTTCTTTATCCTGCCTCTCGTATCAGTAGCGTGGGTTCCCGGCGAGCCGCTGGTACCTCAGTGCTTTAGTGTCGTTACTGAAAACGGCTTTACCGGTTCATACTGTGAAGCGTGTCACCTGGTGCAGCTTTTCGACAACCTGCTGCAGTTTGCGGTCTACCTTTCGGTTGCTATCGCGACCCTCATGTTTACGTATGCAGGCTTTCTCTACGTCACGGCCTCTGCGAAGCAGGAAAACATTCAGACCGCGAAGGGTATTTTTGGCAACGTATTTATTGGACTTGTCTTTGTGCTGGGGGCGTGGCTCATCATTAACCTCGTGATGAACGTGTTTTACGACCAGGACCGTATCAAGTACCCATGGAACGAGATTCAGTGTGAGGGATACGGCAATGTCACCGTGTTTGTCGACGGTCCGCCGCCCATTGATTCAAGTTTGCCCGGAAGCCCAGGAGGTTTCGCGCAAATTCCCGCAGATGACCTTTTGGACCACCAAACTGCGGTAGACGCATTGCGGGAGGCGGGTGTCGTGGTGACCTCGACAAGTGGCGAGGGTGGTGTGCAGGCGGGCTGTACTGGCGCCGGGTGTACCTCGCTTACCGGTATTCAGGAGCGCACCGTCGAAAACACTGTTGCGCTCAAAGAGGGTTGTCCTGATTGCGACATTGTAGTTACTGGTGCCACCGAACGTGGCGTACACGCGGCAAACGGCGGGCATGAGCAGGGGTATAAAGTGGACCTTGACGATACTCCCTCCCTCAACAACTTTATCGAAAAGAGTGGAAAATTTACCCGCTCGGGTACCCAGAACGGCTACCCGGTCTACAAAGACGTGTGCGGGAACACGTACCTCAAAGAGGGGGACCACTGGGACGTGCTGGTTATACAAAAGTGTTCGTTTTGATTTTTTCTGCCGCCTAGTGTAGGATAGCCCGTATGTCGCAGGATAACCTCACCAAGTTGAAGTCGCCGTCTGGCCGTATCGTCTGGACGCGCAAGAACAAGAAAAAGCTCGCCAACCACAAACTCGAGCTTAAAAAGTACGACCCGGTAACCCGGAAGCACGTCACCTACAAGGAGACGAAAAAGTAGCCCTTTAAAAAGGGCCTTTTTTCACGTACACTTGCTCGTACGGGTCTATAAGCGAAGCTTGTAAACCCTGCGTTCGGAAAAAATAAAAACGATTTTTTATTTTCTTCCTCTCTTGGGTCTATAGTTTAATGGTAGAACAGCGGTCTCCAAAACCGCTAGTCGAGGTTCGATTCCTCGTGGGCCCGCCCGAACGAGTTAGAAAAATTATGACAGGATCATAATTTTTATCGGGAGATCTTGGTTGTGCTAGATCATCACCTTACCCAGTGACTTGATATATCAAGTCATTAGGAAAGAAAAGTTTGGATTGTCGTCATTATTTTTTCTCGTTCGCGCGGTTCAAACCAGGCAATATCCTGGTTCTTTTTAAACCAGGTCATTTGACGCTTTGCGTACTCGACGATTTCTTTTTCAAGGTCACGAACCATGTCGTCGTAGGGAAGTTCGCCCTTAAGGTAGCGCGCCATAAAGCGGTACTCGAGCCCCAGCTCTTCCATGCGCTCGAACGAAAGTCCTTCTTCGTGTAACTGCCGTGCCTCCTCAAGCATTCCGCTCTCGAGGCGCTGCTCTAGGCGCTTTTTGATTGCGCGCGCCAATTCATCTTTAGGGAGCGTGACTCCAATCCATAGCGTCGGATAGAGGGGTGTATGCGGAACAAGCGGCGGCACCCTGCCCAGGGCTTCGGCAATCTCAATGGCGCGAATGAGTCGGCGTGGGTTCTTTGTATCCATGCGCGCGTAGGCATCTCTATCTATCGCTTGAAGTCTCTGCGCGACCTCTTCCGTTTTGAGAGCTCTAAGCTCGTTGCGGAGCGCTTCGTTCGGCGGCACTGGAGGTAAGGTTATTCGTCCCAAAAGGGCATCGACGTAAAACCCAGTGCCACCAACAACAATCGGAACGTTACCCCGCGCGTGGATATCGCGGATAGCCTCTCGGCCCTCGGCGACAAACTGTGCTGCGGTGTAGGTGTCGCGAGGATCTACCACATCAATGAGGTGGTGCGGGATGCCACGCATTTCATTCGGCAGGATCTTCCCTGAGCCTATGGTGAGGCCCTGGTACACCTGGCGCGAGTCGGCGGATACGACTTCTCCTCGGTACTGTTCCGCGATGTCGAGCGACAGGGATGTTTTCCCAACGGCGGTCGGGCCTACGATGGCGATGACTTTCTCGTGGGGCATAGGAGGATGGTACTATAGAAGCATACAGAATAACGAGCGTATACCTATGGCAAAACAAGATATTCAGGAGGAAGAAATGAACGGCTTCGTGTCGATGGTAAAGGTTGGTCACCCGGTGCCTGACTTTGAGTTTGAGGTGTATCACAAGGAAAAAATCAGTACGATGCGCTTTTCAGACATGAAGGGGAAGTGGATTATTCTCTTCTTCTACCCCGCAGACTTTACCTTCGTGTGTCCGACCGAACTTGAAGAACTTGCCGACTGTTACGAGGAATGTCTCGGGCTCGACGCTGAGATTGTGAGCGTCTCCTCAGACACAGTGTTTGCGCACAAAGCGTGGCACGACACGTCGCCTTCGATTGGGAAGATTAACTTCCCCATGGCAGCGGACCCTGCCGGCAGACTCTCCATTGCCTTCGGCACCTACATTGAGGGCGATGCGCTGAACCACTCTGAAGATGAAGGGCTGTCGCTTCGCGGTACCTTCGTTATCGATCCAGACGGCATCCTTCGTTCTATGGAAGTAAACGACAACTCGATAGGGCGTTCGGCGAAGGAGTTGGTGCGTAAACTGAAGGCAGCGCAGTACGTGCGTGCCCACGGCGGACAGGTGTGTCCCGCAAGTTGGGAGGAAGGTGACGACACTCTTGAACCAGGACTCGACCTGGTAGGGAAGATATAAAACAAAAAACCGGCACACGCCGGTTTTTTTCATCCCCACCCCTTCTTATGTATCTGTGCCGCGGGAGGGAATCGGTCACAGATAATTTTACTACGTAAAATTTCTGCGACCCCGACTCGTCACGATGGCTCGAGACTCCGTCTTTCGATTCCCACCCACGCAGCAAAACAATAATCGGACAGTACATCTGTACCGCCCTCGTTTGTTTTGTGCCGCGGGAGGGAATCGAACCCTCATGACCTTGCGATCGCAGGATTTTGAGTCCTGTGCGTCTACCAATTCCGCCACCACGGCAACTGTACTATCCTACTCGCAATCACTCGTAGTGTCCATGTTACAATCGTTGCAATGTCGCAATTTCAGGGTGATGCAATTTTTTGGGTTGAGGTCGACAAGGTGCGTCCTAACCCGTACCAGCCACGAACTGAGTTCGACGAGGCGAAGCTTCGTGACCTTGCCGACTCGATTCGCCAGTACGGGGTGCTCCAGCCCTTGGTCGTAACCAGGCACGAGGAGGAAAAGCCTGACGGGGGACTTGCCACGTACTACGAACTTATTGCGGGCGAGCGTCGCCTGCGCGCCTCGCGCCTCGCCGGCCTCTTTCAGGTGCCGGTCATCATTCGCTCCGAGGAAGAGCACGACCGCATGAAGCTTGAGCTTGCCATTATTGAGAACCTTCAGCGTGAAGATTTGAATGCTATTGACCGCGCACGCGCCTTCGAGCGACTTGCGAAAGAGTTTAAACTCAATAACGCAGACATTGCCCGAAAGGTGGGCAAAAGCCGTGAGTACGTTTCCAACTCGCTTCGCCTCCTCAACCTACCGAGCGACATTCAGCAGGCGGTTGTTGACGGGAAGCTCTCCGAAGGCCACGCTCGCTCGCTCTTGATGCTTATTGACCGACCTGAGGCGCAAAAAACAGTGTTTCGTGACATCCTGACTCGAAAACTTTCTGTTCGTGACGTTGAAAAAATCACCCGCGAAATTGCCGTAGAGCGTGTGCGTAAGCAGGACCCGACCCCTGAATTGACCGCGCTCGAGCGCTCCCTTGCAGAAGCGTTTGGAACGCAGGTTGAAATCAGGAAGCAGCAGGACGGCGGGAAGCTCATCATCAACTTCTTCAGCATCGAAGATTTGCAAAACATCTTGCTCTCGATGCATCACTCGTCGCCCACACCGGCATCAATGCCAGCTCCAGTTCCTGAAGGAGCGATTGTCGACGAACCTGAACGTGTGGGAGAACTGCTCGACGATCGAACGCATGAAGAAAAGGAGTCTGAAAGCGAGAGCGTGTCTGTAGAAAACTTTTCAATCTAGGAATCGCTTTCCCCGAGTTTGCGCAGCGTGCTCCTAATGTGCGCTTTTGCGGAAGCCGTTTTTGCCAGATCGAGCCACTTCTTGTTTGGTCGAGCACTCTTTTTGGTGACGATCTCTACCATATCGCCGTTTTTGAGCGTGGTGTCGAGCGACACCAACTTTCCATTTACCTTGGCACCCATCATAGTGTTACCAATATCGCTGTGAATGTTGTAGGCAAAATCAACTGGAGTTGCCTCAACGGGCAGGTCGATGACGTCGCCGCGGGGTGTGAAGGCAAAAATGCGCTCGGCAAAAAAATCGCGCTTGAGCATGTCCTCAAACCGTTCAAAGTCGGGGTGTTCGCGCTCAACCGTTGAGAGTTCCGAAAGCCACCGTGGCGAGTCTTGGAGGAGGTGGTCGCGCCGCCGGAGTGAGGGTAAGAGACTCTGCACCCACTCGAGCGTTGTTTGCTGGACGCCGCGGTGCTTGTACCCAAAGTGAGAGGCGATACCGAACTGTGCTGTGCGGTGCATTTCTTCGGTGCGCAGCTGAAGCTCTACCGTTACGCCTCGATGTGTAATGACGGTGGTGTGAATGGAGCGGTAGCCGTTGGGTTTTGGAAAGGCGATGTAGTCTTTCACCTTGCCGGGAATGGGGCGCCAAAGCCCGTGCACGATGCCGAGCGCGCGGTAGCAGTCCTCGGTTGACTTCACGACGACGCGAAGCGCAAACAGGTCGTACACCCGCGAAAAGTCGTTGTCGTACTTCTTCGACGCTTTCTGGAAGAAGCTGTGCGCTCCCTTGAGGCGGTACTCGGTTCGAAACGAACGTAGCCCATTTTCCGCAAGGCGGCGCTTCAGGTCTTTGATGTCTTCCTCGAGCCGGAAGCCCACCTCTTTCTTTCTATCGGCAATGGTATTTACCACGTCGTGGTACCGCTTGGGCTCGAGCACGCTGAAGGCGAGGTCTTCCAGTTCCGCCTTCATGTTTCCCATACCGAGGCGCTCGGCGATAGGGACGTACACTTCCATGGTGTCGCGGGCAATGCGGATGCGCTTCTCTTCAGGGGTCACGTACTGAATCGTCTGCATGTTGTGCAGGCGATCAGCCATTTTGATGATGATGACGCGGATGTCAGAAGCGGTTGCAACCAAGAGGTGCCGGAGGCTCTCGACGTGCCGCTCGAGCCCGTGGTATTTCAGTTTTGAAAGTTTGGTGAGGCTCTCCACCAGAAAGCGGACCGTGGGTCCAAACTCTTTTTCGATGGTTTCAATCGAGGTCGCCGTGTCCTCTGTGGTGTCGTGCAAAATACCAGCGACAATAGTGTCTCGGTCCATGCCGATATCTGCAAGGTGACGAGCAATAGCGTGAGGGTGGACAATGTAAGGCTCGCCACTCTTCCGCTTCTCTTCGCCGTGCGCGACTTCCGCGAAGCTGTAGGCTTTGCGGATGACCTCTTTGTCCTCCTGGCTTGGGAGGTGCATCAGCGCAATGATGTCGTCTGCGGGGTGCGCCATATGGCTAGCATACCGCACCGAGCTAGTGGTCATCCAGTCTGCCCGCTACTCTCCCTTCAAAATCGTGAGCGCCTGCTCCACCGTGAGTGTGTCAGGGTCTGTTTTCGCGGGGAGGAGGAAGTGCTTGAAACCTTTCTTTAAGAAGTACCCGCGCTTCGACTTGTAGAGAGTGATGGGCTTCTTCGTCTTTGGGTGCGCTCCAACGACCCGCACGACTTCGATGCCGGCGCGTCCCTTTTTCGGTTCGCGCAGAATTTCAAGTGCGCGCTCCAGCGTAATGGTGTACGGGTCGTCTTCTTTGAGTGAACGGAAGTCGCCGTCGTGGACCACGTATGGACCATAGCGCCCCGTGTTTGCGGAAATGGGGTGTCCCGTGTCGGGGTGAGTACCAAGTTCCCGTGGCAGGATGAGGAGGGTTACCGCTTGCGAGAGGGTGATGGTGTCGGGGTCGATTTCTTTGGGGATACTCGCGCGTTTGGCAACCGGTTTTCCCTTACGAACCTTTCCTGATTTGGTTTTTGTTTCTTTGCCTTCCTCGATAATCATTTCAACGTACGGGCCGAAGCGGCCGTTACGTACAAAAATAGGGTGCCCGCTTTCAGGGTGTACGCCGAGCGGGTCTTCGCCGCCCATCACGGCGCCAGCTTCGGTTCTGGCGCCCGCGCATTCGGGAAAGCGCGTACAGCTCATGAAGACGCCGTTTCGTGAGAGTTTCATTTCCATGGGGGCGCCGCAGAGCGGGCACGGGAACTCCTTCGGTGCCGCCCCGAGCGAGGTGAGTTTTGGGATGTCTTCTTTTGCAGCAACCGCCTTCACGAAGGGTGTGTAAAATTCGCGGAGCGTCTTTGCGTACTCGCGCTCACCTTCAGCAATTTGGTCGAGCTCGTTTTCCATTTCAGCGGTGAACGAGTCGCTAATGTAGGTTGCAAAGTGATTTTCAAGAAACGTCGATACGACGTCGCCCGTTGCGGTGGGGATGAGTGTTCGCCCCTCTTTCGCCACGTACCCACGGTCGATGATCGTTTTCATAATCGACGCGTAGGTTGAGGGACGCCCGATGCCGCGCTTCTCAAGCTCCTTAATGAGCCCTGCCTCTGAGTAGCGGTTGGGCGGCGTCGTAAAGCGTTCAGTGCTTGCAAGGTTGGTGAGTGTGAGCGCGTCCCCGGTTGTCACTGCTGGGAGCAGTGTGTCTTCACCTTTTGCGCGCGGGTCGGCCAGCAACCAGCCCTCAGAGACGACCTGCGAGCCGTTCGCGTGGAAGTCGGGAAGGCCGTCGGTCGCGACCGTAATTTTCGTGCGTAGGAGTGACGCATCCTGCATTTGGCTCGCCACCGTGCGCGCGTGGATGAGCTCGTAGAGCTTGCGCTGCTCTTCGTTGGCACCGGCGCTTGTTTTAGTGATGTCAGTCGGGCGGATTGCCTCGTGCGCTTCTTGTGCGTTTTTCGACTTTGTCTTGTAGGTGCGTGCCTGGTGCAGGTTGTTCCCGTACGTTTTTTCTACGTAGCGGGCGATTGCGCCGAGCGCAACGTTCGCGAGCGTCGTTGAGTCGGTGCGCATGTAGGTAATGAGTCCGGCTTCGTAGAGTTTTTGTGCGACCCCCATGGTGCGCGACGGTGAGAAGCCGAGCCTGGTTGACGCGGCTTGCTGCAAGGTTGAGGTGGTGAATGGTGGCCGCGGAGCGCGCTTGGTGGGCGTCTCTGAAACATCGCGAACACTCCATGCACCACGGTTGCCGACCTCGACAATGCGCGCTGCCTCTTCGGGTTCATTCGGCTCAATGGAGCAGAGGGCTGTTACCGTCTCCTTTGTTGGAGTGGTGAGCACTGCCTCAATAGTAAAAAAACGCTCGGGGACGAACGCTCTGATTTCGCGCTCTCGTTCCATAATGATGCGCAACGCTGGCGACTGCACGCGCCCTGCAGAGAGTCCGTAGCGAACCTTTTTCCAAATCAAACCCGAGAGGTCGTACCCAACGAGGCGGTCCAGTACCCGGCGCGCCTCCTGGGCGCGCCGGAGATTGTCGTCAATGTCCCGCGGGTTTTGTATAGCCTCCGTTACCGCCTTTTTCGTAATTTCATTAAAAACAACCCGACGCGCATTCTTGAGCCCCGCTACTTCACGCACGTGCCACGCAATTGCTTCGCCTTCACGGTCGGGGTCGGTGGCGAGCAGCACGTGGTCAGCTTTTGCGGCTGCTTTTTTGATATCGGCGACTACGTGTGCTTTCCCAGCAGAGACGACGTAGCGCGGCGTAAAGTCATCGTCCACATCGACAGCGTCTTTGTTTGATTTGGGGAGGTCGCGCACGTGGCCAACTGAGGCGAGCACGGTGTAGCCGCTCCCCAGGTACTTTTCAATAGTCTTCGCCTTCGCCGGCGACTCGACAATGACGAGGGTCTTTGTTGCCATTAGCACTCACTAGTACGGGACAAACCGAAATGTGTCAAATAGTGATTAGTGCGCACAGGCTAAACACGAGCATGAACCACCATCGCCAATAGTCATCCAGCATGAACAAAAGTTGAGCGGGGTACTCGACAGTGCGCAGGTGTGTCCACAGATTCCGCACTCGTCACCTTGTGGAACGTTATCGTTTACTGCATACAGCAATTCAATTACTGTTCCCGTTGCTACATACGCAATCATAAGCGCGGCAACGACAGAGAAAATAGGGGTGACTATTGCTCCTTCTCTACTCATAAATGCATTATATCATAAATAAGAAATAATGCAAGTCAGCGTCGGTGAAGGAGGCCAAGACGTTCAGTAATAAGTCCTTTTAGTTCCATAGAAATAAGAAGTGCTGTAGCGAGGGCGGTTTCCATACGGAGTCTGCGAATAAGCTCGTCACGCGCTACTGGCTCGGCAAGTGCTTCGTACACAAGTGCCTCGTCAGCCGAGAGGTGCATCTCGTGTGGTGTTGGGGTGTCTTCAAACCCGAGCGCACGGAGTATGTCGCCAGGTGTGCGAACGGGTGTTGCGCCGAGCGAGAGCAACAGGTGGGGGCCTTCAGTAGTTTCAGAAAAGAGCGAGCCGGGAATGGTGAGTACATCGCGGTTGTAGTCGCTCGCGAGGCGCGCTGTGATGAGTGTGCCCGACTGGAGTGTTGCCTCAACTACCAGGACGGCGTTACTCATGCCCGCCATGATGCGGTTTCGCTTGGGGAAGCTCTCTGGGCGGGCGCGAAAGTCAGGCTCCTCTTCGCTTACTAGTGCGCCGCCCGCGGCAAGAATATCTTTCGCGAGCGCTCGGTGTGTGGCGGGGTACAGTACCTCATCACGTATGCCAGAGCCGGGTACCGCAATGGTGTGGAGCCTTGCGTTAAGCGCACTACGGTGAGCAATGCCATCAATCCCAAGCGCCAAGCCTGAGACGATTGAGATGGGGTAGCCGGAAAGCCCTGCAATGAGGAATTCGCAGGCTTCCTTTCCGTAGGAGCTCATCCGACGGGAGCCAACCACCGCGAGGAGCTTGTGGTCCGTGGGCGGGAGGCTCCCGCGTATATATAAGGAAGGAGGCACGTCGGGGATTTCCCCAAGGAGCGGAGGGAATTCACTCGCCGTAAGGGTGCGAATGGCAGCCATGCTATTATCATCGTACTACCTTTTATATGCTGGATATTAAGTTTATCCGCGAGAACCTGGCGCTGGTAAAGGCGGGGGCCGCAAAGAAACGCATTACGGTTGACCTTGATCGCTTGGTCGAAGTGGACACGCTCCGCCGCGAGCTCATGGGGAAAATCGAGGCGCTCCGCGCAGCCCAAAATGCTGCGAGCCAGGAAATCCCTTCTGCAACCTTAGAGCGTAAAGAGGCGATCGTCGTCGAGATGTCGCGCATCAAGGCAGAGATAATTCCGCTCGAGGATGCGCTTATTCCTCTTCAAAAAGAGTGGGAACTGTTGATGGTACAGGTGCCCAACATTCCGGATGTGTCCGTGCCAGAAGGTGAGTCAGACAACGATAACCAAGAGGTGAAGAATTGGGGCGAGAAAAAGGTATTCCCGTTTCCAGCAAAAGACCATATCGAGATTATGCAGAAGCTCGACATGGTCGACTTTGAGCGGGGGACGAAGGTTGCCGGCTTCCGCGGGTACTTTTTGAAAGGCGACGGCGCACTTCTGTCGTTTGCTATTTGGCGCTATGCGCAGGACTTTTTCCTCGGCAAGGGGCTTGTGCCGCTCATTGTGCCGTCCCTGGTGCGCCGCGTGAACTTCCTCGGCACCGGCTACATTCCGCAAGGTGAAGACGATCTCTACCAGACGCAGGACGGCGACTTCTTGGCCGGCACGGCCGAGGTGGCGACGATGGGGTACCACATGAACGATACCCTCGAACTCTCAGGACTCCCCATTAAGTACCTTGCCTTTTCGCCCTGTTTTAGACGCGAGGCGGGCAGTCACGGCAAAGACACGAAGGGGTTAATTCGCGTCCACGAGTTTTACAAGTGGGAGCAGGTAATTTTATGCGAGGCATCGCACGAAGAGTCGGTGAAGTGGCACGAGTGGCTAAACCGAAACACCGAAGAGTTTATTGAATCGCTCAACATCCCGTACCGCACCGTGCTCAACTGCGGCGGCGACATCGGGCTTGGGCAGGTGAAGAAGTACGACATCGAACTGTGGGTGCCCGGGGAAAACACGTACCGAGAAATCAGCTCGGCGTCCTACTTCCACGATTTTCAAACGCGCCGTCTCAATATTCGCTACAAAGACGCAGAGGGAAAGATGCGCTTCGCGCACTCCCTAAACTCAACCGCCATCCCAACGCCGCGCATTTTGGTGTCACTGGTTGAAAACTACCAGCAGGAAGACGGGTCGATTGCCGTTCCAGACGTGCTCCAGCCGTACGTGGGGAAAGCAACGCTCGGCGGCTAGGGTTCTATGGCACGCGCCAGAGTTAAGCGTCCTCTCAAAGAACGGCGTCGTCGTGCACGCATCCTGCTGGGTGCGCTCGGCGCGGTCGTGGTGGTAGGTATCTTCGTTGCTGCCATTGCCGCTCTCAACAATCAGTCGCTGAGGGTGAGCGACATTGAGGTAGTGGGAGCGGGGTACACGCGGGAAGATTTGGTTCGCCAGGTAGTTTCGGATGAGATCTCGGGGACGTTCGTGTGGGTCATTCCGAAGGACAGCGCGCTCATGTACCCTAGAGGCGACGTTGAGCGTGCCATTACTGAAACGTTTCCTGCCGTTCACAGTGTTGACCTTCGACGGAAGAGTTTGACGGCACTCTCGGTCGTTATTACCGAGCGTATTCCAGACGCCAGGTGGTGTTTGGTTGAAGAAATCACAGAGCGCTGCTTCCTGCTTGACCCAGAGGGACGTATCTTTGCGAAAGATAGTGGGGGAGCAGAACTACAATCGCCAGTGAAGTTTTACGGGCTCCTTTCGGGCGATCCGCTCTCGCAGGTGTATGCGGGAGGTTTCTACCCTGAGATACGAGCGCTCGCGGATACGCTCGCGCTCGCAACGGGTGAGACGATCTCTTCGGTGCGGCTCGACGAAGTGGGCGACATTTTTGTAATACTCGCAGGTGGGGGCGAGGTACGGCTCACTACAAAGAACGTCGGACAAGAATTGACAGATACGGTGGCGAGCGTCTTTGCTTCGCGCCGGTTCGATACTGATCAAAAGCTAGAGTACGCTGATTTTCGATTTGGCAGTAAGGTGTACGTTAAGTTTGAAGGAGAGTAGGGGCGTGGTAGAACTGAGCGATGAGTTTTTGGAAAACACTACCGAAGCCGTTCTTTGTACTGGCGCCCATGGCGGACGTGACCGACGCGTCGTTTCGTCGCCTGATAGCACAGTACGGCAAACCCGACGTTACCTGGACGGAGTTCGTGTCGGCAGATGGCTTGGTGCGAGCGCCTGAGGAGGGAAAGAAGAAACTCCTTGCCGATCTCCTCTACTCGGAAGCCGAGCGACCCATTGTGGCGCAGCTCTTTGGTTCAAACGTGGCGCACATGGAACAGGCCGCGGCACTTGCGTACGAGCTTGGGTTTGACGGCATCGACCTCAACATGGGGTGCCCCGACCGTTCTATTGAAAAGCAGGGTGCGGGTGCTGCGCACATTAAAAACCCTGCCCACGCGAAAGAGGTGATCCGTGCGGCCAAGCGCGGGGGAGGCGGACTACCCGTTTCGGTAAAGACACGGCTCGGGTACAACCGCGATGAACTCGACCTATGGCTTCCGCACATTCTCGAAACAGGTGTTTCCGCAGTGACCATTCACGCGCGTACCCGAAAGGAAATGTCGAAGGTGCCCGCGCGGTGGGAACGCGTGGCGCGGGCAGTTACGCTTCGAGACGAACTCGCCCCCGAGACGCTGATACTCGGCAACGGCGACGTGCGGGACCTCGCACACGCTCGCGAACGTGTGTATGAGACGGGCGCTGACGGCGCCATGCTCGGCCGGGCTATTTTTGGAAACCCGTGGCTTTTTTCTGAAAAGCAGCCACCTCTTAAAGAAAAACTCCGCGTTTTGGTTGAACACACTGCGCTTTTTGAGGAACTCCTCCCGCACAAGAGTTTTGCGCTCATGAAGAAGCACTACAAGGCGTACGTAAAAGACTTTGACGGCGCTGCCGAACTGCGCGCAATCCTCATGGAAGCTCCCGATGCTCGCTCAGTGGCGCAGATTGTCGATGAGTTTTGTGCTACGATCTAGGCCATGCAGGGTGATGAACTGCTCGAAGAAATGAGGCGCTACGGCGCCGTTGTTAGCGGTCACTTCATTGGTACATCCGGCAAGCACCTAGACACCTACTTCGCCAAGGACGCCATCATGCCGCACACGGCGTTCATTTCAAAACTATGCAACCTCATTGCCGAGAAGGCGCTCCCGCTTGCCCCAGACGTAGTCGTGGGGCCCGTTGCCTGTGGCATCATCATGTCGCAGTGGACGGCGCATCACCTCTCGGCACTCTCGGGTCGCGAGGTGCTGTCGCTCTTCACCGACGAGGTTGATCACGTACAAAAACTGAAGCGGAAGTACAACCGTCTTGTCGAAGGGGCGCGAGTTATTGTTGTTGAAGACGTGGTGAACACTGGCAAGTCAATTACAGAGGTTGTTGAGGCGGTGAAAGAAAAGGGAGGAAACATTGTGCACGCGTACTCCTTGGTGAACCGTGGCGACGGCCCGGATGCGGCGGTAGCTGAGCGGCTTGGCGTGCCGTACGAATCGCTCGTGTACTTCCCGCGCGTTGCCTACGACGAGGCGTCAGTTCCAGCGTGGCTTGCGGCAATTCCTATCAATACTGAGTACGGCCACGGGGGAGACCACATAAGCGGACGGAAGGACAACTAGGACCCTTGCTATACTGCCCGTATGTCAGAGGAAATTGCGCTCTACCGGAAGTACCGCCCCGCAACGTTTAAGGACGTGTTGGGTCAGGAGCATGTCGTCTCTGCGCTTTCTGGCGCTATTGACGAGGGGAACGTCGGCCACGCGTACCTCTTTTACGGTTCACGCGGCACTGGCAAAACCTCTATCGCCCGCATCTTTGCGCACGAGCTTGGCGCTTCCGACACTGACATTCACGAAATAGACGCGGCGAGCTTCACCGGTGTTGACCACATCCGTGCGCTCCGCGAGGAGGTGGTAATGCTCCCGTTCCAGTCGGAAAAAAAGGTGTACATCGTGGACGAAGTCCATATGCTCTCCAAGGCCGCTTTCAACGCATTTCTAAAAACTCTCGAAGAGCCGCCTTCGCATGTGGTGTTTATCTTGGCGACCACCGAGCTTGAAAAGGTGCCGGACACCATCCAGTCGCGCTGCCAGGTGTTTACGTTTAAAAAACCAACCACGGCCATAGTGTCCGCAATGGTGTCCAAGGTGGCGAAAGCGGAAGGGTTCTCTCTTGAAAAATCATCCGCCGAACTGGTGGCGCTCATTGCGGCAGGTTCCTTCCGCGACGCACACAGCATTTTGCAGAAAATCATCGCGTCGTCCTCGGATAAGAAAATTTCTCTGGAAGAGGTCGAGCGCATCACTGGCGCCCCCCGCAGTGAGCTGATTTTGACGGTCATTCGCGCGCTCGCGAAGGGGGATTCCGCGAGCGCGCTTGGCGCGGTGGGCCAGGCGGTTGAAGCGAGCGCCGACATGGCTATGTTTATTTCGCTCCTCCTCGAGCGGGTACGCGCGCTCCTAATGCTTCGCTACGCGCCAGAGCTTGGGAAGCAGCTTGTTGAAAATTTGCCGGACAACGAACAGACGGCACTCCACGAACTTGCCGCAGATTCCGCATCAAAAATTAACTCTGACACGCTCCGCGCGCTCATCGACGCGGCGCTTGCCGCCGCCCGAACCCCCTTTCCGCACCTTCCGCTCGAACTTGCCATCATGGAGCTTTCCCGCTAAGTTTAAGTGTATTGGGGGATCGTCTAATGGTAGGACACTTGCCTTTGGCGCAAGGTATTGGGGTTCGAGTCCCTATCCCCCAGCCAACTTGAGATAGGTTCGGACTCCGAGGAGCGTCGAAAAGCTGTACAATCACTTTATGAAGTCAAAGGTCATACAAATGTTAGTTCCAGAGGGAAATCCCAACGGAATGAAAATCATTGAATTACCTGGGTGGTCTGGTAAGTGTTTTGTCGTTCCTCGACAAAATCTAAGAGAATTAAAAGATCGTTCAGAAATAAATCAGCCTGGTCTCTATCTTTTATTCGGAGTTGATGAGGGGTCTTCGGATGACCTTGTCTATATAGGCGAATCAGAAAACTTCTATAGTCGAATTGCTAATCATGATTCAAACAAGGATTTTTGGAATATCGCAGTAATTTTTACGGGAGGACTCAATCGAGCTTTTGTTAAGTATTTGGAATACCGAGCGACTACTATGGCATACGATGCTGATCGCATGGTTGTGCAGAATAAAGTTCAACCGCAGGAAAATACACTCTCAGAGAGCGAGAAAGTTATCGTCGAACAATATTTTGAAAACGTACAGTTTGTTTTAGGTGCCATTGGTTATGAAGTCTTTGAAACAGTAGCCGAATCGATTTCGGATGCAAAGTTGTATCACTTGAAAGCAGAGGGTGCGGACGCAAAGGCTCAGTTGCTTGCAGACGGAAGTCTAAATGTTCTTAAAGGTTCGCTTGCAAGAATCAGAGAAACAGAATCATTTTGGGGTTGGCCACAAGCCGCACGTAAGCGATTTTTGGAGGACGGCACTTTTACTGATAATGGAGATGGTGCTTCCTACGTTTATACAAAGGATGTGCTTTTTAAAAGTCCTTCGGCCGCAGCAGCAACCACAACAGGCAGACCAATCAACGGATGGACTGCATGGAAGGATGAAGCTGGGAACACGTTAGATGAAAACCTCCGGAAATAGGCTAAAGACTAATTACTTTATCAGCGAGTTTGATTTTGCTTTTTAAACAACCGAGCAGTTCTCGCTTTTCTGGATCAGATCCTTAACATAGCAAGGGTAGCCCTTGCTAATCTGCAGTACAGCTCATGTTAGAAACGTTCTTGTTCAGGTCAATGGTATTACCATAACCGTGGGGGTATACTTGGGTTATGAGCCGTCTTTCATTAAGGATTGCAAAATTTGTAGTGCTGCTGGGAGTCATTGCTTTTTTCTCGTTCGGTTTTCTTGGATTTTCTCATACTGCAATGAATGGGGGAACCGACAGTATGTCGTCGGGAGGGTGTGTTATGCCGGGGATGGCGATGTCACTCTGCCAGATGGATCCACTTCAGCACATAGAGGAGTGGCAGGCGATGTTTACCGTGCTTCCGAATCAGCTTAGTGAGTTGGCTATCTTCACGTTACTGTTGCTTATCGGAGCACTCGTCGCGCGTCACTTTCTACACCACCTTTTCTATCCGCCTCTTGTTCCTGCGCCACAACACCTCTATCGTCCTCCTGAACGATACGCGTCATTCAATCCGCTTCAGGAATTGTTTTCAAACGGTATTTTACACCCCAAACTTTTTTAGTGCGTTTCTCAACGCTACGCTTTTATTTCTAAAGCGGAGTTTTTAGTATTGAGCATCTAATTCCCATTAACTTCTATGAAAAAACAATCAACAATCTGGCTCCTCGTGGGAGCGGCAGTTATTATCCTCAGCCTTCTGTGGTGGACCGGTTCAAGCAACCGAACAGTACGAAGCACCGGCGATCTAATCTCTACAAACGGTATTCATTGGCATCCGGTACTGACTATTTATGTAGATGGAGAAAAACAGGAAATTCCGGCAAATATTGGGCTTGTCGGGGGACATCAGCCAATACACACCCACGCGGAAGATGCAGCAGACGGCGTACTTCATTTCGAATTCAGTGGCGCAGTACGAAAGGGCGACCTCCGCCTCGATAATTTCTTTCGGATTTGGGGCAACAAAGATATAGAAACTGCGTTTGGCACGCTTCGCCGTATAACGGTCAATGGTGAAGAAAACACTGAGTATGGAGCGTATGTAGTGGGCGAGCGTGACACAATTGAGCTCTTCTACACGACCAGCGCATCCGCTGAAAACGAATCCGAAAGCGGCGAGTAGAGTTGTTTTAGAATTGGTGCGCCCGTTAGACTAAATGCTATCAATAGCGCGCGTGAGTTTCGCTTCCGCTTCGCTCGCGATTTCAACGAGCGCGGGGTTGTCCACCATACTCATTGCGACCGACGGCACGATTGCCGAAACGTGTACCGCGCCAGCGTCTTCATACACAATAACGTTGCACGGCAACAAGAGGCCGATATCTTTTTCGGCTTGGAGCGCCTTATGCGCGAACGCCGGATTGCACGCGCCCAAAATAAGATAGTTGCCGTACTCTAGGTTAAGTTTTTTCTTCATCGTCGCTTTGACATCTATCTCGGTCAAAACGCCGAATCCCTCCGCCGCGAGCGCTTCTTTTGTCTTGGCAACCGCTTCCGCGAAGGGGAGCGATATTTTTCTGCTATATCCGTATTTCATACGCGCTTGTGTGATAGCAATTATTAATTACGAGAGGTCTTTTTTCTTCTCTTCGAATTCTTTCGCGTCTATTTCGCCTTTGGCGTAGTGCTCCTTGAGAATATCAAGCGCATTTTTTGAAGAACCGGTTTTGTCGGCATCGCCCCGCAGAACATATTTAATCAGCGCAACGATTCCGGCGACTATAAGTACCCAGAAGAGAAGCATAAGGGGAAGCATAAAGAATCATCCTCCGAACCCGAGCCCGTATCCAATTTCATATCCCATCATATACATTTTTGTTATGTGTTAATAATTCCATTGACTTTTAATACCCCTAGGGGGTATTATACACCCGTATGAAAAAGGAGGTTAAGAAGAAACTCACCCGCCGGCTCAAAATAATTGAAGGTCAGGTGCGTGGTTTGCAGAACATGGCCAATGAAGACGCGTACTGCGTGGATATTATCACCCAATCATCGGCCGTCCGAAGCGCTCTCTCTGCCGTCGAGGATTTGATGCTGGAAAACCACTTATCAACGCACGTGATTGATCAAATGAAAGGGGGGTCGCATAAAAAAGCGGTAACAGAAATTCTTTCGGTCTATAAACTTTCTAAGAAAAAATAACCATGAATCATCACCATACGGCGACTGCCTCACCGCAGACCAATCGTCACGAACACCATACACACGGTACTCACGCAATGAGCCACGGCTCGGCGCAGGATTTTTTGCGGCGGTTCTGGGCAGTGACCTTTCTTCTCATTCCACTCTTGTTCACGAACGAGATGGTAGCGGCTGCATTTGGCAGTGGTAGTGTGCCGTTCGGGAAATGGATTGGTTTTGGCATCGCTACCATCATATTTGGCTTTTCACTCGTGTTTTTTCAGCACGCGCTCCACGAAATAAAAGCACGAAAATACGGGATGATGACCCTGGTGTCGCTTGCCGTGGGGAGCGGGTATCTTTTTTCGGTAGCGTCTACCTTTATTTCCGCCCTTCAGGTTGAGTTCTACCTTGAAATTTCAACCCTAATTTGGGTACTTTTGTTTGGGCATTATCTCGAAGCCCGTTCCAGTTCTGCGGCGGGCAACGCACTTCAGGAGGTGGCGAAGCTGCTTCCGAAGAAGGCGCACCGTGTGGCGCAGGGCACAGAAGAAGAGGTAGACATTGCCGACCTCAAAGAAGGTGACGTGGTGTTGGTGAAGCCAGGAGAAAAAGTCCCCGCTGACGGTTTTATTCAAAGCGGTTCTGCAAACGTTGATGAGTCGCTCATTTCTGGAGAATCAACGCCAGTTCAGAAAAAGAGTGGTGACGAAGTGGTTGCGGGGTCAATCTGTCTCGATGGTTCGCTTACCATTACACTGTCGCGCGTGGGCGAGCATTCAACCATAGGGCAAATACAGAAACTCATTGCGGAAGCGCAACATACCAAACCAAGCTCACAGCGTATTGCCGACCGCGCATCAGCGGTGCTGACGTTTGTCGCCGGTGTCACCGCGCTCCTCACCATTCTTATCTGGACACTGGTTGTTGGCGAATCATTTGTGTTTGCAATCACTTTGGCGATTACGGTACTGGTTATCGCGTGCCCTCACGCGCTCGGGTTAGCCATTCCTACCGTGACCACCATTACCACGCAACTTGCAGTCAAAAATGGGGTATTCATCAAAAATCTCGCCAAGATTGAAGTCATTAAAAAAACTGACTACGTGGTGTTTGATAAAACGGGGACGCTCACCCGCGGAGCGTTCGGGGTGAGCGACACGATCGCGTTTGGCACTCTTTCTGAACAGAACGTACTCAGAATTGCCGCTTCTCTTGAACAGCATTCGTCTCACATTATCGGGCAGTCGCTCGTGCGCTACGCGACGAAGGAGCATATAACGCTTGGTGAGCCAACGCAGTTTAAGAATATTGCAGGCAAGGGAGTGACGGGCGTGGTGAATGAGGGGGAGTACTACGTCGGCAATCTGGCGCTGATTAAAGAACATTCGTCTATGTCCGAAAACGCAGCGCACGAATTTGAGAGACTATCCGCACAAGGCAAAACAGTGGTCCTTCTTGCGAACAAGGAAGAGGTGCTTGGTATCATTGCGCTTTCTGACACGATTAAGCAAGAATCTTTTGACGCTATTCGCGCGCTCCACCGCATGAAGGTGAAAGTGGCGATGTTGACCGGCGACAATGAAAACGTTGCACGGGGCGTGGCTGAGGAACTTGGCATTGATACCTACTTTGCGAACGTGTTGCCCGAGGATAAGTACCTCTATATTAAGAAGTTACAAGAAGGCGGCAACGTGGTCTTGATGGTTGGTGACGGGGTGAACGATGCTCCGGCGCTTGCTCAGGCACACGCCGGCGTTGCCATTGGTGCGGGAACCGACGTTGCCGTTGAAGCGGGGGACGTGGTTTTGACGCGTAACAACCCGCTTGATGTCGTGCGCCTCTTAAAACTTTCACGGGCAGTCTACACCAAAATGATTCAAAATCTTGCGTGGGCCTTGGGGTACAACATTGTGGCCATTCCCGCAGCGGCGGGAGCGTTCGCGGTGTGGGGGTTCTTCTTGCGCCCAGAAATTGGGGCGCTCCTTATGAGCCTTTCAACCGTTATCGTCGTCGTCAATGCAATGACGCTGAAGCGAGTTAATTTAGAAATGTAATCTCACTCTATCTATGAAAAACGCATACATTGTTTTTGGTATCGTCATCATCGTTGTTTTAGGTGGGTGGTATTTTCTTCAAAACGTGTCGTCTCTACCCACTGCACAATCTTCAGAGGTTGTTGAACTAAAAAACGGTGACGCCTACGACCTCACGGCAGGGTACGTCTCTAAAGTCATTGCTGGCAGAGAGCAAAAAATGCTCGCCTACAATGGCTCCATTCCGGGGCCTACTATCAAAATCGCACAGGGGTCTGAAGTTACCATCAACTTTAAAAACTCCACCGACCTGCCAGCACTTCTACACTCTCATGGGGTGCGCATGGACAACGCATTTGACGGGTCGCAACTTCAACAAAAAGAAATGCAGCCGGGAGAGTCTTTCTCGTACACACTAAAATTTCCCGATGCCGGCGTGTACTGGTACCATCCGCACGCGAAAGAAGTGTACGGGCAGGGCTTAGGACTCTATGGCGCGTTTATCGTCACCCCAACTGATTTGTCCTATTTCCCCACAGTAAATCGCGAAGTGCCGCTCTTTCTTTCAGATCTTCCTGTTGAAGATGGGGTCATTGTCTTAGACAAAAATGTCACCAGCCATTCACTCATGGGTCACTACGGAAACGTGATGCTTACGAATGGGGAAGAGGATTACACCCTTGAAGCAAAAACGGGTGAGGTGGTGCGCTTGTATGTGGTAAACGCCGCCAATGCTCGTCCGTTTAATTTCACTATTAAAGGTTTGAAATTGAAACTGGTTGGTGCCGACAGTGGTGCGTATGAGAAGGCATCATTGGTGGACAGCGTGGTTCTCGGGCCATCGGAGCGCGCGATAGTTGATGTGCTGATACCGAACGCTGGAATGTATGAGATGCAGAACAAAACGCCAGACAGAACGTATTCACTTGGAACCATTGTGGGTGGTGCTGAGCGTATAGCTACTTCATACGAGCGTGAGTTCACTACGCTTGACGCAAGTCAGGCAACCATCGCCAGTATTGATCCTTTCCGGGCGTTGTTTAGTGCAGAGCCGACAAAACGCATCGTCCTTACGCTTGCGCTGGGTGGAAATATGATGAACATGCAGGGCGTGGGCCATGGCGGACACCAGATGCCTGGTGGAGCGATGATGGGTGGTTCTATGATGAGTGGAAGCTCCGACGGTATTGAGTGGGACGATACGAACCAAATGATGAACCAGATATCAAACACCAGTACAGTGCAATGGAAAATTATTGATCAGGATACGGGTAAAGAAAATATGGATATTGACTGGGTGTTCAAAAAAGGCGAACCGGTTAAAATTCGAATCTTTAATGACCCGCAGTCGATGCACCCGATGCAACACCCCATTCACTTCCACGGACAGCGATTCTTGGTGGTGGCTCGGGACGGCGTGCCACAAACAAATCTTGTGTGGAAGGACACGGTGCTGGTAAAAGCGGCGGAAACCATTGATATTATTCTTGACCCGTCAAACCCGGGCGAGTGGATGGCGCACTGCCACATTTCTGAACACTTAGAGGCAGGCATGATGTTTAGTTTTACGGTTGAATAGTATAGGCTGACGGTATGAAAAAATTTTGGCTGGGGGCGGTTTTAGTGATCGTGCTGGGTGTGGGTTTTTACACACTCAGTAGTTATCGCTCTTCCGAAACGCGGGAGGGGGTAGTGAATGATTATAAAAACACCGAGTATCTCATTGAAGGCGAGCGTGTGGTGCTTATGGGTGGTGTCGCTGAAAGCCAAATTAAAGGGTCAGCTTCGAAAATAATTACGCGGTATTTCGGAAACGAACTTCGCACTGACCTCGATGGCGACGGCGCTGAAGACGATGTCGCGTTTATTGTGACCCAAGAGGGCGGTGGCTCAGGTACCTTTTTCTACGCAGTTGCGGCACTCAAAGACGAGGCTGGATACCGCGGCTCCGACGGGTACTTGCTTGGTGACCGCATTGCGCCTCAATCAACTACCCTAAGCCCGAACCCGCGCCACGTGCAGGTGGTGGTGTTCAACTATGCAGACCGCGCGCCTGGCGAGCCTCTAGCAGCACAGCCGTCTGTTGGAAAAAGCGCGTACTTGAAAATTGACCCCGAGTCACTTCGCTGGGGAATTGTCGAACCCGATTTTGAGGGCGAGTCTCGGTAGCTCCGCATGAGTCCTCAAGAGCGCATGCGCCACTTGCTGTTGCCACGCTTTAACCGCGAGACGGCGAACTGTCTGCTCGAATTACCTAAGGATGATTTTGGCACTGAGGCGGTGCGGCACGTTGCGGAAGAACGCTCTCTCATTGAGAAAGACGAACTCCACATCACGGTTATTGGAAGCGAAACGGGTCGGGAGTTGATGCAGATACTCGACGCCCTTCCAGAAAAGGAGCGTGTCGCGCGTCTCGCCGCTCTCGATGCACTAATCCAACAAACTGACTGGAGCTTTATAGAAACCGAAGAGTACTACTACCTGAAAAAAGAGTACGCAGAGCCAGACCCGGCTACTCCGAACAGTGCACTTCACGAAACGCGCAAATCTATAATACGTATAGTTGAGTTTCAGGGGCTAGAGCAATTCTACGCGTCCCTCAATGCGCTTTTTGGCACGTCGTTTAACACCCCTCCGGCGCACATTACGCTCTTTACCAACAGCACGCGGGAAGACAAGAAGCTGCGCGGCATCGGGCTCTACTCCTGGGATGAGTTCCACTCTCTTCATCCCGAGCGTCTTTTGGCTTAGATCGGGTGCGGCAGAGAACGTCGCCTGTGTACTAATGGAGGGTCGCCTGTGGGAGCGGGTATACTGTGGCTATGTTCATGGCGAACTCAAAACACCGAGGATTGTTAGCACTCGTTTTTGGAGTTCTTCTCTTGGGGGGTGTACTTGCCTATGTTGAGCGGCAGGAGGGTTCGTCTCTCGACATTCCGACTGCACCTGAGCAGGAAACAGTCGCAACTCCGGTTCCTGACACCTGGTTTGTCACCGCAACGCTTTCGGCGCAGTTTCGACACCCAGAAAGCATTGAGGGCACGTACCTCTATGCCGAAAACTGGCCGCCGACAGTAGAGGTCATCGATGCACCGTTTTCGTGCGACGTGTCAGGAGCGGCTTCAAGCGATGCTGCGAAAACAGAGTTGCGCACGATAGGGGGTCACCAGTACTGCGTGAGCGAAGTGCGTGAGGGAGCGGCTGGCAGCACGTTTGTGCGGTACACGTACGCGTTTCCTGAAGCATCAAAAACCGCACTCATGACGTTTGCGCTGCAGTTGCCACGCTGTGAAAACTACACCGGTGAAGAACAGACAGCCTGTGAGGAAGAGCAGGGAGCGTTCGACCCTGACTCGGTGGTGGACCGAATGGCAGGGAGCCTCGTGCTTCGGTAACCATTTTGTCCTGTCGATAGTTTATTCTTCGTATGCGCCCATTCGCCCATGCCATACTTGCCGCGCTCTACATTGCGAGCGTGGTCACCATACTCGACCGCGTCCTTGGCGGAACCGAAGAAGGACAGCTCGGTATTTTGGCTCCGATAGCAGGCTTGTCACTCCTCGTGCTTTCGGTTGCAGTTATGGCGTACCTCTTTTTCTACAAACCAGTGACGCTCTATGTGGAGGGAGCGAAGAAAGAAGCGGTCACATTTTTCCTCACCACACTCGGAAGTTTCGCGGGGTTCGTACTCCTCCTGTTTGGAACTATTCTTGCGCTTTAGCCCAAGCACCCACGGGTGCTTGGATATGGCACAGGAAACGCTCAGGCTGCGTCTGTTTGCTATACTGAGTGCATATGAAATTTTTAGTGATGTATCAGATGCCGCACCAGGGCCTCGACGAGTGGCTTAAGAAACCAGAAGCAGAACGAAAGGCAGAAGAGCAGAACATGCAGACCGAGTGGAATGAGTGGATGGCTTCTCACCAGAAAGTTCTTTTAGAAACAGCGGGGGTAGGTAAACCGAAGCGCATTTCATCTAAGGGCATCGAGGACGCGCGGAACGACCTCATGATGTATTCTTTTATCGAAGCAGATTCATTGGAAAGTGCGTCCGCGCTTTTTGAGAATCACCCTCATTTTGGAATTCCAGGCGGGTGGATTGAAGTGATGAAAATTAACAAAGAAATAAACTAACCTCCTGGAAACGTCCGACCCTGTATGGCAACTAAAAAACAATCAGCAATGTACGTCGATGGGTTTGTGATTCCCATTCCAAAAAAGAACCGTGCCGCATACAAAAAAATGGCACGGGAAGCCTCAGTGGTTTGGAAAAAGTACGGTGCGCTCGATTATAAGGAATGCCGCGCTGACGACATGAGTCCGCCGATGGTTGCGTTCACTTTTCCCAAAATGGCAAAAGTAAAGCCATCGGAAGAGGTGTGGTTTTCGTTCATTACATTTAAAAACAAAACGCACCGAAACGAGGTCAACAAAAAGGTAATGGCGTACTTTGGTAAGAAGTATGCGGATTCAACCATGCCGATGCCGTTTGATATGAAGCGGTTTGCGTACGGTGGATTTACCGTTGAGGTTGGCTGAGTTTATAACACCTGTAAGGAAGTGATTACCACGTACCACAGAAACGTTTTGTATCTCACGCTACTCCTCGGTATCGTGTTTTTTGTTCCGTTGTTTTCATCCGCGGAAAATGGCGTTGCGGATCCAAGGATTGAGCCCAAAGTGGAAGCTGCTCAGCCAGAGCCGACTTCAGATGGTGCGGGAGTAGATCCAGCAGAGCCAGTGTTGGCAGAACCCCACCCGGGAGAGCCACCAGTTACAGAACCATCGAGCCCAAGCTCTGTTCCTGAACCTAGTTCGGCGTCGTCACCTGCGCTACCTCCCACTCAAAATTTAGTAGACGCAGCTCCAGCTACAATAAGTGAAGCAGAAGAAGCACCCGCGTCCGACAACACTGCACCAAACAATATGCTGTGGTGGGTAGTAATCGCGATTGTCGCTGTACTTCCGTTTGGGTTTTTTATAGCGCAGGCACTCAATAAAAAATCTTCAAAAGAAGACGAGGGAGATAAATGTTTTGATATAAAAAATTTGTTAGACAAAAAACTCAAAGAACTCACTGATCTCAAGGGTGTCGCAAAAGGAATGGCAGAGGAGAAAGCACGCGACGCTATTCGCGACCTTGCAAAAGTAAAACCCGCCGGAGATGTATTGGTAAAGCTTGAGCAAGTAGAGAAAGAGTATCAGCGGCTTAAAAAAATGTATGAAGAATGCACTATTGAGTTCGCCGCGACTCCTTTCAAAGGGACGTTGATAGAAAATAGCTTACTCAAAAAAGAGATCCTCAAAAAACTGAACATTGAAAAAACATACCAGTCGGGCGAGTGGACGCTCCACCGCGTGCGTGTGAGTGAAAAGCAAATGAAAGAGCTTTCGGAGGAGTTAGCAGACGGGCCGTGGTACGTGCACTTTTGGGAACAAGGAAAAGACGAAGTGAGGGTGGTGTTTAAAGGAAGGGTTTTTACGATTCAGTATTCAGACAGGTCAACGTGGAGCGAGGCAGTTGCCTACGGACTCTCACTCGGCATTCCAAAAGAACAGCTCGATTTTCCTATTGAGTAACCCATACGAGTTACCGTAAGTATTTCGCGTAGGCGTGGGAGAGCCCGAACGCCATGGGGGTGGTAATAAACCACTGGGCGAGGCGCATTGCGGGGTCGAGTGGGAAGTGGCGGGTTGGAGAAAAGAGGTGGTCGAAGTCGCTTCGATTACTCAAAATTTTTTCGCCGACGTACGCACCAAGTGCCGCACCCCAGGCGAGGCCTGTGCACGCGGCAATAAAGTGCGCACCGCCTTCGGTTTTTCCTACCAACGGCACGAGATCTTTGCTGACGCCAAGGAGTCCTGGCCATACGTGCGTCAGACGCAGCGGCAGGTCAGGGAAGTGTGTTCGCGCGTAGCGTTTTAACTTTCCCACAATGCGGTGGGGGTTCGACTCTTTCCGAGCGTAGGTGGTGAGGTAGTCTCCGCCGCCGAGGAGAAGCCGCCTGTCGGCGGTGAGCCTGAAGTACTGGTAGATGAGGTCGCTGTCTGCCGCCATCAGTCTTCCCGAGGGGAAAAGACGCGCGACGTCTTCTTCGGTCAATGGTTCAGAAATGCTGAGGTAGGTTTCAACCTGGTACACATCGCGGGGCGCTGCCTTGAGTGTCGGCGCGAGCCGATCTACACACACCACCACGTGCTCTGCCGAAATACGGTATCCGTTTTCAGTGCGTGCACTCGTCGCGTCAACTGAAGTGATAGGAGTATTTTCGTAAAACATGACGCCGCGTTCGGCGAGGATACCTCGCAACCCCTGGACGTACGCGAAGCTGTCGATACCAAAGGTGCCCGGGTAGCGAAGCGCGCTTCGGTACCCGCGAGCATTCATAAGCCCTCGCAGCGCCGCACCTTCATAGATAGTGGAAGGATAGCCGAGAAGTTCTCGGCTCTTCATTTCACGATGGACCTTCTCGACGCCGCCTGCATCTTTTGCAAGAAACACGTAGTCCTGCATTTGGTAGTCGCAGGAAATGTCGTGCGTTTGTATGTTTGTCCGAATAGCCTCGACGCCGAGGCTTACGAACGTCCAAAGGCGCTCTGCGTCATCTTTTCCCAAGTTCCGAACCAGGTCAGTGAGTTCAAGCTCCGAGTCTTGTGACACTATCCCTGAACTTTTTCCAGAAGCGCCTGAGCCAACGTAGGAGCGATCAACCACGATCACCTTCTTACCTGCCTTAGAAAGAGCGTCTGCTACTGAGAGTCCGACAATTCCTGCCCCTACCACCAGCACATCTGACGACGTGTCTGCGGCGAGCGAGATGTGCGCTGGTTCAGCGTGGCGTTGCCAGTACGTTTCTGGAAGTGGACACGTTGTTTTCATGCGTTCGGAGTTTTCCACGGCACGCCGCAAAAAGTAAAGATTTTTTTCCAAAACGATGGGTGATCCACCACCAGCTCCTCAAGTGCCGCGAAGGGTATTACGATTAGTACGAGGAGCGCAAGTTCGTTTACACTCAACAGGCGTTCACCAAAAATGTAAATAGATAGCGTGCTTTCAATGACGCCAGTGACAATACCAAAGAGGACGAATTCAAGAATACGGGTGGCTGTTTTTTGTTTCATTGGGATGTGTTTAACACATCGCATTATACCGTAGACCCTTGCATGATTTGATATACTAAAAGGATGAATATAATAATTATTTTGCTTCAAATCGGCTTAGCGGGGATGTTTCTTATGGCAGGTGTTATGAAAGTGACTATGCAAGACAAGGCGCGGAGCATGACCCCAGCGCTTCGTCCGTACCCACGCAGTTTTATTACCTTCATTGGTGTTGCTGAATTTTTCGGTGCGCTCGGCATTACGCTTCCGGTGTGGACTGGAATCTTGCCGTGGCTCACCCCCCTTGCGGCGCTCGGACTCAGCATCATCATGGTCGGAGCGATCGTGTCGCACCTTAAGCTCAAAGAGTATCCTAACGCATTGCTTGCACTGATGTTTATCGTAGGTCTTGCCCTTATCGCACTGTTTGTGTAGCGCTTTCTAGGGCCAAAACTGCGGGTCTGGTTTTTCTTTGAAGAATTGCTCGTAGTCTTTTTTGGTTTGTTCGTAGAGTGCTCCACCGTCCGGTTCTCCAGGCGTAGGGTCGTGGTGAATGTAGGCACCGATGAATGTTGCAAATTCTTGATAAAAACGGGTGAACATAAGCATCTCGTGCCACGCGGGGTCAATGAGCGCTGAAGGAGAAAACGGTTTCCCTGTTTGTGCAGACATAAAAAGCATGCGCTTCGCTTCGCGAAGCGCGCCGGCGGCGTAGGCGAGTGAGTAGTCGTGTTCTTTTGCAATGCGAGGAATCAAAAGTTCTGGGGTAGGGTAGGAGTCTAGTTCCAAAATGGTTGGCATAACATTTTGTATATAAACAGGCGCGACGTACGTCGCGCCTGTTTTGTAATTTAGTGAGATCCTTTGCAAGAACCTCCTTTACATGAAGCGCCACCTTCAGTTTGCATCTTCATTACAAGGTCAACGAGGGCGCCCTTTTCCATAGCCTCAAGCTCATCTTTGGTGTATTTTGTCATACTGTTTTGAATAAGGAATAATTACCCCGCCTCCGCAGGGTGATGGTGTGTAGGAGTCTGTGAATGAAATAAACGAATTATCATATATAAAAGTTTGGGATGCCTTTCTACTCTCTTAAGAGTATCAAACGTGTCAAGCGGCTATGTTGTGGGCGGCGTACTGTTTTTTGAAAGCCACGCTTCAATACTTTGTGCGGATTTAAGCGCGTGTTTTCCTAGCAAAATACCCGGGTGGGTAGCACCTTTGACCTCAAAAACTTCTTTTGTATACAATGCACCCATAGCGTGCGCCGTGGCAATACCGATACCGAACGGAACGGACTCCCCCAATTCACCTCCGACAAACAAGGTGGGCATAGAGAGCGCGCTGGTGGGCACTGAAATACCGCGTTTGCGTTCACTGCGCGCCACTCCCGACTCTGCGCCCAACATCGCTTTCATATTCATCAGCATTTCAGGAGAAAGATCAGGAAACGCTTTCATCACTTCCATAGGGTCGGTAGGCATACCAGCGTCCATAGGAGTGTACGTTTCAGGAAATACTTTTTCTTCACCCTCGCCTTGCATCTCGCGCGTCGGACTGGGATCAATGGCGACAAGTCCCGCCGCTCCATAGGTTGCTGCATACATCATGGCCACCAACCCTCCCATTGAGTGACCAATAAGGATTGGGTGCGAGAGCCCGTGGTCGTCAACCGCCTTTTTTACATCGGCAACGTAGTCATTCATGGTGGCGCCGGCGACGGTTCCTTCGCTTTTCCCGTGTCCGCGCAGGTCAACGGCGTAGATATCCCAGCCTTTGTTTTTAAAAAACTCACTGTACTGCATCCACATGGCAGATGACCCCCACGAGCCATGCACAAATACGAGCGGCGAGTGGTGGAGGGGAGGGTTAGCGCGTTTAACAAGGGTAAAAATTTTCATACAGTAATTTTTTACTATTTCATAGTCAGTATACACCTTGTCGTGTTGACAGAATGGTCGCCTGTGTATAACATATGAACATATGAGAATATTATCATATAATGCTTCTCAGCCTATGAAGCCCCTACAACCAACTACACTCTTGAAAGTATTGTGTAACGCCGGTCGGTACGCGCTCATCACGGCGCTTCTGCGGGCAAAAAAGGATTTATGTGTGCACGAGCTCGCCACACTTGCGTCGTTATCACAATCGGCGACCTCACATCAACTGGCATATCTTGAAGCGCACGGCGTGGTGCGCAGCGTGCGTATGGGGAAGAGTAAATGTTACTTTCTTACGAATACACCACTTGCCCGCAAACTTATTCGCGTTATCAAAGTACTCTCGTCAACATGAAAATGCTACTGTTTATTATCATACTTGGCGTAGTGGGGATCGGTGGACTCTGGTTTTTTCTGCAGAGTGGATCAGGTGACGACATACGCGCTGATCGTCCACTCACTCCTTCACCTACGTCACAAAACGAGAGTGATGAAGCCGTGTCTCCGCGAGAAGAATCGACCAGTGGGCGCGCCATAACGGTAACTTCCGGTGTGACCCATTCAATTCCCCTTCACGAAATTCTTTCAGGGGGACCGGGGAAGGATGGCATTCCTTCAATTGATGCGCCACGTTTTGTCGCTGCAAAAGATGCTAATTATCTCGCCGATACGGACCCAGGTGTTGGAGTTACCATTGGTGACGAAAGCAGGTTTTACCCGTACCGTATTCTCGTGTGGCATGAAATCGTGAATGACACAATCGCAGGAGAACCGGTCTTAGTTACGTACTGCCCTCTCTGCGCGACCGGCATCGTGTTTGAGCGACGAGTAGGCGCGAAAGAACAAGAATTTGGTGTGTCGGGCCAGTTGTGGCAATCAAACCTACTTATGTACAACCGTGCATTGCGCGAAGAGGATGAGTCCCTCTGGTCACAAGTGTTAGGCGAAGCGGTAGTTGGTCCGAATACTGGAGAAAAACTTACGATTCTCCCGTCTGAAATCACCCGCTTCGGTGATTGGAAGGCCGCGCATCCCGACACGCGTGTACTTTCACAAAACACCGGAGCAGTTCGTTCCTACGGACGTGACCCGTACGGCGACTATTACACATCGGAGTCCGTATCGTTCGGTGCCTCGTTCAACGACACTCGCCTCCATCCGAAAGCGCTCGTCCACGGAATTGAAATCGACGGCCAGTACAAAGCATACGATGACGGGGTGATTACACCAGACGGCATTCAGGATGCGTTTGCCGGCAGCGCTATCGGCGCCGAACGTCTGTCGGGCGGGGGCGTGCGCTTCACCAAAGACGGGAAGGTAATACCGCATGTTACGGGTTTCTGGTTCTCGTGGCTCGCGGTGCACCCGGAGACGGAGCTTTATGAGTAATGACTAATACACTAATCAAACTATGAAAAATGATTCACTAATTCACATAAAAATAATTGCCGGG
>FSSH01000554.1_pt1 | contig 30115 bp, 32 predicted proteins | sample 1166101 | NCBI WGS metagenome assembly FSSH01 (sample SAMEA32972668, study PRJEB13176) | freshwater metagenome | biome: Drinking water system; feature: Biomass in drinking water that filtered by 0.45 um membrane; material: drinking water | place: USA | collected 2012-12-20 | depth 0 m
GGATTGCTTCGCTGCGCTCGTGGGTGACGGAGGTGATGCAGAATACCGGGCGACGACATAGCGCCGAAGCGCTTCCTGAGCGGCTGGTTTGCCCGCCAGTCGAAGCGCGCTGCACCAACGGTCCCGGTGATAGGTAAATCGCAACGCATCCGGCTCTGGACAGGGGCAGGTGCCAAAAAGGCTAGGCGTTTTACCGTCCGCCTGCCCAGGCAAAGGCGGTGGCAAGTTCGCTGGCGACATCAGTGTCAAAGCATTTGCCGTGCGACAGGATGATCCGCGCCGGCTGCCAGGCGATCATCGCCGCTGCGGCTGCCCGCATGGCGGCATGGTGCCCGCGTGCGGCCAGCTTGATATCGGCAGACGTGCCGCCGCGCGGCCCGGTTGCGCCGCCCAGTTGCAACGCGATCCGGGTAAACACGCCGGGGATCCGATCGCGTTCGAAATTCTGGAGCAGATCGGTGACGATCAGCGTCGCTGTGGGCCGGTGAAAGAACACGGCTTCAGTGAACCGGCCGAGCGCGACAACGCGCTGATCAATCTCTTTTGCCCAGTCATCGGGGGACGCATTGTGCAGCAGATCATAGCGGGACAGCGCACCCGACAGACGATCAGCCAGATCGGGGGAGATGTGGCAGGCGGCATCGGGGAACGCACGTGCCCAGGCCGCGACATGGGCATAATGGAAACTGTTCGGCGCGATGATCCACGCCACATCGCCTAGTGCTGCCAACTGGTCTGCCAGCGCTTCGTTATAGGCGGTTGGGGAGTGCAGCCAAAGCCTGTTGCCGCCGATACGCACCACGGTCATGCGGGTGGGGCAGGGCAGCGTCATCCCGGCAAAGCGATAGGCAATTTCTGGGCCGTCGACGATCCACAGATCATCCGCAACGGGCCGAAGCGTTAACTGGGGGAGATAGGGCCGGTAGCCGGGATCGCTCATGTCGACGATCTCCCGCTACCGGATCTTAAGCGAGTGCGACCCCGCTCAGGCAGCCATGGCGCGGCGCGCGAGCTCGCACTGCGACCAGATTTCTGACAGCGCGTTGACCAGCTTGTCAATATCGCCGTCGGTGTGCACCGGCGATGGCGTGATCCGCAGTCGTTCGGTGCCGACGGGCACGGTGGGGTAGTTGATCGGCTGCACATAGATGCCGTGGTTTTCCAACAGCCAGTCGCTGATCATTTTGCACTTATGGGCGTCGCCCACCATCACCGGAATGATGTGGCTGGGGTTGTCCAGCGTCGGGATGCCGGTCGCGTCCAGGCGGCGACGAACCTGCGCCACCCGGTCCTGATGACGATCGCGTTCGACCTGGCTTTCCTTAAGGTGGCGGATGCTGGCGCAGGCGCCCGCGGCAATGGCAGGTGGCAGCGCGGTTGAAAAGATGAAGCCGCTCGCAAAGCTGCGGACGAAATCGCACAGATTCTTGGATGCGGCGATATAGCCGCCCATCACGCCGAATGCCTTGCCCAGCGTGCCTTCAATCACGTCAATGCGGTCCATCAACCCTTCGCGCTCGGCAATGCCGCCGCCGCGCGGGCCGTATAGGCCGACGCCGTGGACTTCATCGATATACGATAGCGCACCGTGCTTTTCGCAAACGTCCAGGATCTCAGCGATCGGGCCGATATCGCCGTCCATCGAATACACGCTTTCAAACGCGACCAGCTTGGGCCGGCCCGGTTCAACCATGCTCAGCAGGCGATCAAGATCGGCAGGATCGCTATGCTTGAACCGGTGGCATTCGGCGCGGCTGTGGCGCATGCCTTCAATCATCGATGCGTGGTTGAGCGAATCAGAAAAGATCACGCAATTGGGAAGCTTTGACGCCAGCGTCGACAGTGCGGCCCAGTTTGACACATAGCCCGAGGTGAACAGCAACGCCGCCTCCTTGCCGTGTAGATCGGCGAGTTCGGCTTCGAGCAGCACATGATGGTGATTGGTACCGGAAATGTTGCGCGTGCCCCCCGCACCCGCCCCACAGCTATCCAGCGTTTCGTGCATTGCGGCCAGCACCTTGGGATGCTGGCCCATGCCGAGATAATCGTTCGAGCACCAGACGGTGACGTCTTTCACGCCTTGGTCGGTGTGGTGCTTTGCATGCGGAAAGGCCCCAGCTTTGCGCTCGAGCTCAGCGAAGACGCGGTAACGACCGTCGTCCTTGAGCGTATCGAGCTCCGTCTGGAAAAATGCCTCGTAGTTCATGAAACGACCCTCCCCGTAATCATTCTATTGTGGCCGCCTTCGCCGCGGTTGGCGGCGTCGGCTTAGACGCAGAAGCCCAGCGCCACATCTTCGCATCGCGAACAGGCAGGACCAGGAATATATGCTCGACAAGGCCCAGCGCCGCAAGTCCGGCAAGCAATGTCGCGGTGACCGCAGGTCCAGAATTGGTAGCTGCAGCCTCTGCGCTCGTCCACGCCCAATAGGTCACAGCGATGCACGCCAGTACCGAAAAGGGATAGAGCGCGCTGATGGATTTTTTCCCGAAATAGGTTTTGAGATAGGCAAGGTGCGCCGGAAAAATCTCATCACTCAGGTTCGGGACCCCGAAAAACAGGTTGAGCTTTGCGCTCAGCCGAAGCGCGAACAGCAGGGCAAAGGTGAGCGGAGCGGCCTGATTGGGTTGGCCCCAGGTGATGGCCACCAGCACCAGCAGGTTTGTGGCAAGGGCAATTTCGTGATGGATGACGGTAGCTGTCGCCAGCTTGAAACGATCCCAGCCAACGGCACCTGATGGGCACGGGGAATGCCGCGGCCCCGCCACAAACCCCATCAGAAAGCCCATTTCATGCCAGCCCCAGATCAGGATGGCAGCGCCAAAGCCGATATAGGCACCCTGCCAGCTGGTATCATTGCCCTTGGCATATACCACCGCCATAGCCAGCACTGCGACCAGCCCGGCGAGCTGGTGGCTCGTCTTGAACGTGTGCCGTGGCCGGCTGTCGAGCCAGACAACGGCACCCGTGCCGATAAACCACATCAGCAGCGCAAAAAAGAGCGGCGGAATTGTCACCAGGCCGGCACGAGCCGAATTTTGGCGGGCAGGGCGTTTTTTTCAACCGGGTGGAGGTACAGCCGCAAAAAGTTGAAGCCGGCGGCAGCCGTCAACCCAACCCGCTTGATCGCGCCAATCACCCCGCCCTGCGCCCTTGCCGCGTCAATCTGCAGCGAAATCATGCGCATCCGTTCCAGCCCGGCGCGGAATGCTGGGCTGTCGGTATCCAGCGTCATCGGGAACACCTGTCGGGTAATGTCTGAACAGATGCGGAAAACCTCAAAATCATAATCCTTTGGATCAACGCCCAAAGCCTTGTGAAATTGCGGCCGGTTATGATCGCGCACATACATTGTGGTATATACCGCCACCAGGAAGAACCGGATCCAAAGCTTGTTGCCACCCGTCAGCAATTTGGGGTCGTTCCGCATCAGCAGCGCAAATGCTTCGCCGTGGCGGAACTCATCATTGCACCATTCTTCAAACCAGTTGAAGATCGGATGGAATCGCAGCTCTGGGTGGCGCGCGAGCTGCCGGAAAATGGTGATATAGCGCGCATACCCAATTTTTTCAGACAGATAGGTCGCGTAAAAAATGAACTTTGGCCGGAAATAGGTGTATTTCTTGGTCTTGGTCAGGAAGCTGAGGTCAACGCCGATCCCGGCATCCTTCAGCGTATCATTGATGAAGCCGGCATGGCGGCTTTCATCGCGGCTCATCAGCCGGAACAGCTGCTTGATATCGGGGTTCTTCGCGCGCTTTTGAATTTCGGCATAGAGGATGCAGCCAGAAAATTCCGATGTGAGCGAGCTGACCAGAAAATCGATGAACTCCTCGCGCAGGCCATCGGGCAGGCTTTCGATCACGCCGTCAAACTGATTGGTGCGTTTGAAATGCAGCTTGTTGGGGTCCGCCACCATCTCGGCGATCAGCGCATCCCACTCGGCGCGCACGGGCGATACATCAATCTTGTCCATCGCCACATAATCGGTGGTGTAGAAACGCGGCGACAGCACGGTGCTTTCGCGCGCAATCGCCATCGTATCAGGGGCGGCCTTTATCGGCGTTACGGCGTTCATACGGTCCTCCGCGGGATGAAGCTGACTTCGTATAATTCGGTCATTTCGAAATGGCCCGCAAACTTCGTCCACAGCCGTTCGAATGCGTTTGCGCGCTCCACTGTGGCAATACGGTCGAACGTCGCGCTTTGGCCAAATGGGATGACGATGGGGTCGCCGTGCACCAACACCTTGTCGCCGGGGTTGATCGCAACGCTGCCTTCCAGTTCGACATGGGCATGAAAATGCTCATGGCTGTTTTCAATTTCGATCCGGCAGGGCGTATCAAACCGGGTACGAGACAAAAAAGTCACCGAGGAGTCTCCGGGCGGGTAAGCAGATCAAGAAACGTTGCCCGGTTGGTCGTGCCGAACGCGTTGAGTTCGATTGAACGCCCCGTAACCGTATCCGTCAATGATAATTCGCCATCTTTCCACAAGGTGAGGTTGAAAGGCGGTTTTGAATCGATTCCCTGCATCCGCCGTTCGCGCGCAAGGCCGCGCATCACCCCGCGAATAAAGCCGCTATTGGTGCCGGGTTCGAGCAATAACGCCGTGCCGCCAGTGCCGGTATCTTCAATAATAACGGCACCATCGGCGCGGTCAGTAAAGCGCAGCAGCCGGGTGGCGACGGGCGCAATCTTCTTGGTTTCGCGCATCAGCACGGGGGAGGCAGATGGCGGAATCTGGGCGATTCGCGCGATGCTGGTCGCCGTGATCGCGGAGACCACCAGCAGCCCGGCCATCATCAACGCGCCCTTGGGAACGTCGACATGATGCGAATGCGGTGTGGTGGTCATGCAGCGACAGCCTGATCTTCGGCCTTGTTACGGCGGGTGGCGGATTCGATGGGGACAACGCGGCCATCGGTTTGGATCGACAGGCAGGCCCGCGCGAGCAAGGTGGCCACCACATCAACATCGGGCACGCAACGCATCATGGGCTGTGGATTGGTGTAGTGCCAGGCGCGGGCGTGGGGCCACAGCGCCGCATAGCCCAGCCGTTGCTCACCGGTGATCTTGATCGCCAGATCGCCCGTGCCGTGCGTGCGCTGCCGCAGATCGACATTGCCGATGATACCCAATGGCAGGTTGATGCACTTGGGCAGCGCAACGCCGAAACGCAGCACGATGCGCCGATCCGTCAGCGTATAGATGGTTGATCGCGCGACACTCCAGGCGAGGAAATGGAGCAGTGCAACGCCGATCACGGCCCCGCCCAGTGTAATCGCGACACCGGCCAGGTCAGACGGCGCCTGAACGCCGCGCCACAGTGCGGCTGCCACGGCAAATACCGTCAACCCAGCGAAATACACCGCGACCGTACCGGTATGAAACGCCGTCCGGGCGAGCACCCGCCAATTGGGTGCCCCCTGCCAGATGATCGTCTCGCCCTTGGGCAGATAACCGGGCAGGCCGGGAACCGGCTCGTTTTCATATTCTGTCATCATATCAGCGGCTCCGCACGGTTTGGCGTGGCATAGAGATAACCGCCGCCAAAATAGGCCTGAACGCGTTCTTCTTCGTACATCGTAATCACGCCTGCGCCCTCAATCGCCGGCACATCGGCAAATTGCGCGGCCGTGATGGCGGTGGTGGTCACCGAACCGGCGGAACGGCTGATCGATGCGACAAACATCGGCATCAACACCTGGCGGCCACCGGTAATTTCGACCTGCAAGTACCGGATCAGGCGGTCAGCCTTGTCGACCCACACATCGCTAACCGTGCCGGCTTTGCTGCCATCGCAACCGATAACGCTGAACCCGCGTGGATCGGCATCGCGACGTTCGATCGAAAAGCCTTCTGCGGCACCGATGGGCACGATGCGGGGATGGCCTTCCCAATCCAGATCGGGCCGCTTGGCGCGTTCTGCAAAGGCGGCGGGGCCGACACCGTCAACCAGCGGGTTGCCCGTCGGTTCAATCGGTGCCCCGGCAAACCAATCGGACTTGCGGGCACCAGGCACCTGCAACGGCTCGCGGCCCTTGGTTGGCGCGCTGACGGTGCCATGGCCGAACGGCAGTTTGAAGAATTTGGTCGGCGCGGTGAGGAGAAGCCCGCCTTCACCTTCAAGTCGGCCGGTCAGCTCATGCTCAAGCGGATAGCCTTCGCGGCGATCTTCGCGACGCAGATAGATGACCAGGCCAAGGAAAAAGATGAAAAAGGCGTCGAGCACGATCAGGGCGATATCGATCCCTTGGGTGACTTGCAGGTTCATGGGACTATCCTTCACATATCCGTCAAATGGGGAATTCGGTGAGGCCGAAACGCGTCGTCTGCGCCTCGTCTCTCCCGCGAACCAGCGGCCCCAGTGCCACCAGAGTCGCCAACAACAAGATGATTTCAACACCGTACACAAAGCCATAGCCAGTGGTCGGTGCCGCCAGCGTTGGGCCAAGATCACGCGCGACTGCCGCCGCCGAGATCAGATCACGCGCAAAGGCGCCGATTGCTATCGCAAGGCCCGCACAAGTGGCCTGCACCGCGCCCCAGGCGCCCAGGGCAAGCCCGGCATGATCCTCGTCAGAAATCGCCATCGCTGCCGTCAGCGTGCCGACTGAAAACATTCCCGCGCCAAAACCGATCACGGTCGCGCCCATGGCGAGCAGCGGGGCCGAACCGATGGGCCCGGCAAACAACACCATCATGAAGGCGAAAATCCCGGCGACCGCCCCAAAGCCCGCCAGCCGGTGCGGCTCTGCGCCACGGCTCAATTGGCGTCCGGCCAGCGAAAATCCGGTCAGCATGCCCATCGCCCACAATGCCGTCAGCGATGTGGTGGCGCCAACCGTCAGGCCCAGAATCTGCCCGCCATAAGGTTCCAACAACACATCCTGCATGCTGAAGGCAGCCGAACCCAGCCCAACCGCGACCAGCAGCCGCATCGTCTTTGGCCGACCGATGAAAATCGCCCAGACCTGTTTGAATTTGGGGCGTTTTGCCATTGAACTGGTCGCGGCGCGATTGCGGGCTTCCTGCTTCCACAGCGCGATCACATTCAGCACCACGGTCATCACTGCGACGGTTGATACGATCTGCACCAACCGGGTGGCGGTGAAATCAATCAGCAACTGGCCGATCACCAGCGCGCTGATCATCATGCCGACCAGCAGCATCACATAAAGCAGCGCAACCACGCGCGGGCGGGTTTCCTCGGTCGCCAAATCAGTGGCGAGCGCCAGGCCGGCGGTTTGCGTGGTGTGCATGCCGGCCCCGATGAACAGGAAAGCAAGTGCCGCGCCAATCTGGCCGCTAAGCGCTGACCCCTGGCCACCGCCCGACATGACGAGCAGGGCAAACGGCAGGATCGACAGGCCGCCAAACTGTAGCAACGTGCCAAACCAGATATAGGGAACCCGCTTCCAGCCGAGCACTGATCGGTGATGATCAGACTTGAAGCCGATCAGCGCGCGCAGCGGCGCAAATAGCAGCGGGATGGAGACCATCGCCGCGACAACCGAGCCGGACATGCCAAGCTCGACGATCATTACGCGGTTTAACGTGCCGGTCAGCAGCACTGCCGCCATGCCAACCGATACCTGGAACAGCGACAGCCGCAGCAATCGGCTGAGGGGCAGTTCCCTGGTTGCTGCATCGGCAAAGGGGAGGAAATTGCTGCCGAGCCGGGTCCAGAACCCGCCATTCCTTGATCCCTTGACGCGGGCCTGCTCAATCGCGCGAGCCTTTTTTGGGGATGGGGCCAGTGAGGCCTTCAGGGCAGTCATGTAGCTCACGCGGTCAGCACCTCAAGCGCATGGCTGGTATAGAAGCCGCCTGAAACCTTGCGGTCGCGGCCCAGCGTGGTGCCGGGCGCTGCCTGGGTAATCAGCGCGCGGAGCAGTTTTTCGCGCACCGGGATGATGGCGGGCGAACGATCGCTGCTGGGGAACAACCGACCCATGCCCAGCGCGACCATCAACAGCGGCGTTTGCGGGGCAAAGGTGAAAACCATCGATGCGCGCGTGCGGGCTGACAGGCTGGCAATCACGCTGACGATATCGGCCGCCTTATAATGGATGAGCGAATCCATCGCGACGACATGGTCGAAACTGCCAAGCGCCGGATCAAGCAGGTCGCCCACCCGCCAATCGATATTCAGGCCCTCGGGGGCGCGTTTGCGGGCGATGTCGACCAGGCTGCCCGCCACGTCGATGGCGATTACTTCTGCGCCGCGCTGTGCCGCTTCCACCGCCAGCGCACCCGTGCCGCACCCGGCATCCAGCAGGCGCAGCCCGGTCATGTCAGCGGGCAGCCAGGACAATAAGGTATCGCGCATTTCGGTGCGCCCCTTGCGCACCGTCGCGCGAACGCCGCTGACCGGCGCATCGCTGGTCAGCTGTTCCCAGGCCTTGCTCGCGGTTTTGTCGAAATAGGTTTCGAGCTTGCCGCGATAGTCGTGGTAGGTTGCCGTTCGCGTCATTCGAACCCCAGAAACTCGAAGATTTCGCGATCCTTCATCGGCAGCGCTTCGAGCGGATCCGTGCCCGCCCAAAGCTGTGCGGCGAGGCGCTTATATTCCAGGCAGGCGGCGGCCACTTCGGGTGTTTGTTCCATCTCGAACAAGGTGCATTTTTTCAGGCGGCTGCGGCGGATCGCGTCGAGATCAGGGAAATGCGCCAGCCGCTTCAGGCCGGTCGCGGCATTGAAGCGATCAATCTCGTCGGTCGCTGCCGATCGGTTGGCGATGACACCGGCCATGCGGACGTCGTAATTCTTTGACTTCGCCTTGATGGCAGCGACGATGCGGTTCATCGCGAAAATGCTGTCGAAATCATTGGCAGCAACCACCACGGCGCGCTCTGCATGCTGCAAGGGAGCCGCGAAGCCACCGCACACCACGTCACCCAGCACGTCAAAGATAACGACGTCGGTTTCTTCGAGCAGATGATGCTGCTTGAGCAGTTTCACCGTCTGGCCGACGACATAACCGCCGCACCCCGTGCCCGCAGGTGGCCCGCCCGCTTCGACGCACATCACGCCGTTAAAGCCTTCAAACATGTAATCTTCCGGGCGGAGTTCCTCCGCGTGGAAGTTCACTGTTTCCAGCACATCGATGACGGTTGGCATCAGCTTTTTGGTAAGGGTGAAGGTTGAATCATGCTTGGGATCGCAGCCGATCTGCAGCACCCGCTTGCCCAGCAACGACAGCGCGGCGGAGAGGTTGGACGAGGTGGTCGACTTGCCGATTCCGCCCTTGCCATAAATCGCAAAAACCTTGGCATTGCCGATGCGGTCTGCGGGATCCATGCGGACCTGAACGGAGCCTTCGCCATCAGTACCGCGAACAGGTGGGTCAAGTAGTGCCATTTTTTTGTTCCTTAAGCCGCGACAGCCACGACACCCTCGAGGCGATCCTCAAGTTCGTCGCTGGCGGCATGGAGTGCTGCAAGAGTTGCTTCGTCGGGTGACCAGTATTTACGTTCGACCGCTTCGATCAGGCGGTTGGCAACGCGGGCCGATGCGCGCGGGTTTAGGGCCGCAATCCGCTCGCGCATTTCGGCATCAAGCACATAGGTTTCGCTGATCCGCTGATAGACCCAGGGATCCACTTCACCGGTGGTCGCAGACCAGCCCATTGTCGTGGTGACATGGCCCTCAATCGTGCGAACGCCTTCATAACCGTGCTTCAACAGCCCCTCGGTCCATACCGGGTTGAGGATGCGGGTGCGGGTTTCGAGCGCGACCTGTTCCTGGAGCGAGCGCACCTTGCCCGATCCTTGGGTTTGATCACCGATGTACACTGGCGCTGCTTCGCCACCCTTGGCGCGCGTCACGGCGCGGCTGATGCCGCCCAGCGCATCGACATATTGGTCGATGGTGGTGATGCCCAGCTCAACGCTTTCAAGGTTCTGATAGGCGCAATCGACGGTCTTCAATGCCGATGCCAGAATGGCTGCCTGACGAACCGGCACACCCTTTACACCGTAAGCAAAGCCCTTTTGCCGTTCAAAACTGTCGGCGAGTTCGTTGGGGTCGCTCCAGCCACCGTCATCGATCAGCAGGTTGACGTTGGCACCATAAGCGCCCTCGGCATTGGAAAAGACGCGTAATGCGGCGGTTTCCATGTCGCAGCCATGTTCGGCCTGATGCGACAGTGCGTGCCGGCGCACGAAGTTCATCTCCTCTGGCTCATCGGCTTGTGCTGCCAGCAACGCTGCCTCTGCCATCATCCGCGTTTGCAGCGGCAGCAGATCGCGGAACACGCCCGACAGCGTGACAATCACGTCGATGCGCGGACGACCCAGTTCTTCGAGCGGGATCAGCTCTGCACCGGCAAGGCGGTTATAGCTGTCAAAACGCGGGCGCGCACCGATCAGCGCGAGCACCTGGGCAATCTGCGCGCCCTCGCTTTTCAGATTGTCGGTGCCCCACAGCACCATCGCGACGGTTTCAGGCAAATGGCCTGAATCAGCGACGCTGCGGTCCACCAGGCGTTGCGCCTGTTCGGCACCGTCCTTTACCGCAAACGCAGAAGGCAGGCGGAACGGATCGAACCCGTGAATGTTGCGGCCGGTTGGCAGAATTTCAGGCGCGCGCAGAATATCGCCGCCCGAAACAGGCTGGATGTAGCGGCCGTTCAGCGCGCGGACGAGGCCGTCGAGCTCGTGGTTGGTCGCCAGCGCCTTGTCGAGTGCTGCCATGTCCTTCAGCAGCGGCGTATCAATCTTCAGCTTGCCGTCGACCAAGGCCTCAACCGTGTCGCGCGACAGCGGCTGTTCGCGGCCTTCGGCGGATGCCAGGATCATGTCGATCCGCTCTATGCGGGTTGCGGCCAGCCCGGCGACATGCAGCCCCTGCGGGATCAGCTCACGCTCAATTTCATACAGCTTGGCGGCGAGTGCGGCCACGTCGCTGCCATCCAGATCAAGTGCGTCGGCCTGTACCGCGATCATTTCTGCCAGCGGTGCTGCATTCTCATCGCCTGGCGGCAAGCTGCGCCAGCGATCAACCGATGCCTTTAGATCAGCCAGCCCCTTGTACACGCCCGAATTGGTGAGCGCAGGGGTGAGATAGCTGACCAACGTCGCGCCCGAACGGCGCTTTGCCAGCACGCCCTCTGACGGGTTGTTGGCGGCGTAGAGATAGATGTTGGGCATATCGCCGATCAGCCGGTCGGGCCAGCAATCTGCGGTCAGCCCGGTTTGCTTGCCGGGCATGAATTCCAGGCTGCCATGGGTGCCAAAATGCAGCACAGCATGCGCTTTGAAATCTTCGCGCAGCCAGCGGTAAAACGCGGCAAAGGCGTGCGTCGGGGCAAAACGGCCCTCGAACAACAGCCGCATCGGATCGCCTTCAATCCCCAGCGCTGGCTGAATGCCAATAAAGACATTGCCGAACTGCGCGCCCAGAATCTGCACCGATGTGCCATCCGATTGCAGCTTGCCGGGGGCCGGGCCCCAAGCCGCTTCGATTTCGTTCAGCCATGTTTCGCGGGCGACGATCGTGTCGGCGCTTACCCGGGCGTGAACATTGGCTTCGGTGCCATTGCGCGACGCATTGCCGCCCAGAATGCGCTCACGCAGATCATCAACGGTGGCGGGGATTTCAACGTCATATCCCTCACGCTGCAACCGGGTGAGCGTGGCGTGCAGCGATTCAAACACCGCCAGAAACTGTGCGGTGCCAGCGGCGCCTGCGTTGGGCGGGAAGTTGAACAGAACGATCGCAACACGGCGCTCCGCCTCTGCGGACCGGCGCAGTTCGACCATTTTCAGCACGCGACCTGCCAGTGTCTCGGCACGCTCGCCACAGCTTTCCATCTGGCGAACAGCGCCTGTTGCTGGGAAGGTACAGCCGCGCTGGCAGCCGGTGCAGGCAGTATCCGTGCCATCCGAACGGCCGCCAAACACCATCGGCTGGGTGCCGCCATCCAGTTCTGGAATGGCGATCATCATCGTCGATTCGAGCGGCAACAGCCCCTGGCGGTTCGCGCCCCAGGCCTGCAGCGTCTGGAACTCCACGGGATGCGCGGCGATATAGGGGCGATCAAGCTTGGACAGGATCGCTTCGGCAGCGGCGGTATCATTATAGGCCGGACCACCAACCAGGCTAAACCCGGTCAGGTTGATGACGGCATCGACGGTCGATTTGCCGTCCTTCATGAACAATTGCTCAATCGCGGGGCGGCCATCAAGGCCCCCGGCGAAAGCGGGGATCACATCCAGCCCACGCGCTTCCAGCGCGGCGATGACGCCGTCATAATGCGCCGCATCCTTGGCCAGCACATAGGAACGCAGCATCAGCACGCCCACGGTGCCCTTGGTGCCGCGCCGCCGGGGCAGATCGGCAAGTTTTTCCGACATCCGCGCCTTCATTTCAGGATGATAGACGCCGACTTCGGGATATTCGCGGGGGGGCACGGCCTTCATCGTGCCGCGCAGCGCCTGGCGCTCACCCGCTGCATAACGATCAATCAGCGCGCGGATCATGTCGACGATATTGTCGTCGCTGCCCGCCAGCCAATATTGCAGCGTCAGGAAATAGGCGCGCACATCCTGCGCGGTGCCGGGTACGAACTTCAGCAGCTTTGGCAGGCGGCGCAGGATCGCCATCTGGCCCGCGCCAGAGCTTGCGCCGCTCTTGTTGGTGCCGCGCAGTTTCTTGATCAGCGCGAGCATGCCGGTGGCTGGCTTGTCCATCCGGTAATCGCCCATCCGGGTCAGCTTGACGATATCGCCTGCCGACATCAGCCCGACGATCGCATCGCATGCATCCCGCCGCGCGGTTAGTTGCGGCAGCACGGCACGGATATGGTCTTCCAGAAACAGCATCGTGCAAAGGATGATGTCGCCGCGCATGATGTCGTTGCGGGCGGCATCCAGCGTTTCGGGCTTTTCTTCCCAATCGGCAGCGGCATGAAAGGCGATGGTGACGCCCGAATTGGCCTGGTCGAATTGCTGCTGCGCGCGCTGAAATGCCCCTGAAAGATGGTTGTCGAGCGTGATGACGACAACACGCACCGGCGTGATCGGGGGAGCAATATTAGCGCGCATAACGAGCCTTTGCATCATAGAGCGTGTCGAGCGTAATCGTCGCCAAGCCCTGCTCTGTGGCGTAACGTTCGGTGTTGCGACGCGCCTTGCCGCGCACGAAGAACGGGATTTTCAGCAGCTCTTTTTCAGCCTCGGCTGACCAGCCGCGGGCAGCCATGACTTCAGGTTCGGCGACCGGCTGCAACGTCGATTCATCCACAGCCTGCACGTCGGCGTCATGGTTTTGCGCAGGCGCGGCATGCCCATGGCCAAGATGGCTTGCGCCCGCCGAGTCGCTGAATTCAAAATCCTCGCGGAACATCGTCAACAGATGTTCTTCCAGGCCCATCACCAGCGGGTGGACCCAGGTGTCGAACAGCACATTTGCGCCTTCAAAACCCATTTGCGGCGAATAGCGGGCGGGGAAATCCTGCACATGGACCGGCGCAGAGATGACCGCGCAGGGGATGCGCAGCCGCTTGGCGATGTGGCGTTCCATCTGCGTGCCCAGCACCAGTTCGGGCTGCAGCGCGGCAATCGCGTCTTCAACTTCCAGATAATCGTCGGTGATCAGCGGCTCAATGCCATAAAGCTTGGCGGCTTCGCGCAGTTCGCGGGCGAATTCGCGGTTGTAACAGCCCAGTCCGACAACCTCGAAACCCAGTTCATCACGCGCCACGCGGGCAGCGGCAATCGCATGCGATGCATCCCCAAAGATGAACACGCGTTTGGCGGTGAGGTAGGTCGAATCGACTGAGCGGCTCCACCACGGCATATTGGAACGATCAAGCGCGCAGGCGGGATCAACGCCTGCAAGTGCAGCCACTTCATTCACGAAATCGCGCGTCGCGCCGTGGCCGATCGGGATGGTGCGGACCGTTTTTTGCCCGAACGTCTTTTCCAGCCAGCGCGCGGTGGTGTCGCCGATTTCGGGGTAGAGCAGGATGTTGAAATCAGCCGCGCCGATCTGCTTGATGTCGGCTGGGCAGGCACCAAGCGGTGCCACCAGATGGATGTCGATGCCCATTGAGTCGAGCAGCCGGGTAATTTCGATAATATCGTCGCGGTGCCGAAAGCCGAGCGCGGTTGGCCCGAGCAGGTTGACGCGCGGGCGACGCCCCTCGCGCGGCGATGGGCGGACTTCTTTGTCGGCAATCGCGCGAACGAGTTGGTAAAACGTTTCCGCCGCGCCCCAGTTTTCCTTGCGTTGATAGCTGGGCAGTTCAAGCGCAACGACGGGAATGGGCAGCCGCATCGCCTCTGCAAGCCCTGCCGGATCGTCCTGAATCAGTTCGGCAGTGCATGAAGCGCCGACCAGCATCGCCTGGGGCTGATAGCGGGCATAGGCATCCCGCGCGGCGGACTGGAACAGTTCTGCCGTGTCCGTACCCAGATCACGTGCCTGGAATGTCGTGTAGGTAACCGGCGGCCGTTTGTTACGGCGTTCGATCATCGTGAAAAGCAGATCGGCATAGGTATCGCCCTGCGGCGCGTGGAGCACATAATGCACCCCTTCCATCGCCGTTGCGATGCGCATCGCGCCTACATGCGGCGGGCCTTCATATGTCCAGACGGTTAGCTGCATCGCTTTAAACCTTCAGCACATCACGCCGCCGCAGGGGCCGCGCAAAAAGTTCAGCCAGGTCGCCCGCCTGATCGAAACCGTGGATGGGTGAGAACACCAGCTCAATCGCCCATTTCGTTGTCAGCCCTTCAGCCTCCAGCGGGTTGGCAAGGCCAAGGCCGCACACGGTGATGTCAGGCCGCGCCGCGCGCACCCGATCAAGCTGCTTATCGACATCCTGGCCTTCGCTGATCACCGTGGTGGCGGGTAGCAGCGCCAAGTCCTGCGCCAGATGGCGGCGGTGGAGATAGGGGGTGCCCACCTCAACCGGCGTCATCCCCAGTTCCTGCGACAGGAAGCGCGCCAGCGGCACTTCCAGTTGCGAATCGGGCATGAAAAAGATTGTCTTGCCGCTCAGCTGTGCGCGGCAATGCTCAATCGCACGGATAGCGCGGGCCTTGCCGGGGGCGATCACGCGCTGAAATTCAGCCTCGTCGATGCCGAATGCCATCGCGGCGGCGTGCAGCCAGTTGGCCGTGCCTTCCGCGCCGAACGGGAACATCGCGTCGAGTCGCACGGCGCCGCGATCTTCAAGGCAGCGTGCGGTTTCGCCGAGAAAGGGCTGCGCGAGCAGGAAGCGGGTATTGGCGCCAACTGGCGGCAAATCAGCCGATTTGCGCGCTGGCAGCGACCGGACGGTCTTGATCCCCAATTCGCGGAAAATACGCACAAACTGGTCTTCGACGACATCGGGCAGCGCGCCGACAATCATCAGTTCCTGCGGCGCATCGGCGGGCAGCGCGGGAAGCTCAGGCACCAGCGCGGCCAGGCAGGCATCCTCACCCTCGGTAAACGTCGTCTCGATGCCGCTGCCCGAGTAATTGAGAATGCGCACATTGGGCGAATGCTTGCCCGACAGGCGCTGCGCTGCGCGCGACAGATCAAGTTTGATGACTTCAGATGGGCATGAGCCGACCAGGAACAGCATCTTGATATCGGGCCGCCGCGTCAGCAGCCGGTCAACGACTCGGTCGAGTTCTTCGTTGCAATCCGCCATCCCGGCCAGGTCGCGCTCTTCGATAATCGCGGTGCCGAATCGGGGTTCGGCAAACACCATAACCCCGGCCGCCGATTGCAGCAGATGCGCGCAGGTGCGAGAACCAACCACCAGGAAAAACGCATCCTGCACTTTGCGGTGCAGCCAGATGATCCCGGTTAATCCACAGAAAACTTCGCGCTGGCCGCGCTCGCGCAACACCGGGGCGCAATCAGCTCCATTGGCGGGCACCGAGTCGCTGTGCGGCGACAGGGCGACAGCGGCCGTCATGCGGCCAAAGCCTGCAACGGCATTTCGGGGGCAAACGCTTCAGGGGCGGGCTCAACCGCCTCCGCTTCCTCGCGCGCAGCCTGCAACCGGGCGGCGCGCAGCTTCAGGATAAACTGCACCGCGTTGATGACATAGGTCGCATAGGCCGCCAGCGCGACGAGCATCCGCCCACGCTCTGTGCCATAGTCGCCGATCAGCATCACCAGATAGGTGGTATGCAATGCGATCACGAGGAAGCTGAACACATCCTCCCAGAAAAAAGCATCTGCAAACAGATATTTGCCAAAAACGACCTTTTCCCAAATCGCCCCGGTGACCATGATGGTGTACAGCGCCATCGTCTTCACCACGATGGAAATGGTTGCCGCAAACGCGCCTTCGCCGGTCTGCAAATAGCGCAGAACCAGCACCAGGCTGACGATGAAAATCAGGAATTGCACGGGGGCCAAAATGCCCTGCACCAGCGTCCATTTGCTGGCGTCACGGCGGACGCGTTGCTCGGGTGTATACAACGGCGCAGGGGGCGTCGGGCGTAGAGACCGTCTAAAATTTTCGTACTGCGGCGTATTTACCCGCATCGTTCCCCGCCTTTGGCCATCTGCCTAATTGTGATCAGACTAAGGCAGGGGGCGTCAAAGTGTCAACCTAAACTGACGTCCAAATGTTTTGACATATGGTGCGGTGCGGCATCATTCTTTCATTGTCATAGGCAGATAATCTGCATAGCTTGACGCGTTAAGGGTGAGAGCAAAAATGCCCCGCCGCGACAAGCGCAATTGCTTGGAGAGACTTGCTGGGGAGCGTCGTGCAATGGCTTCGTTGCTGGAACTGGGGGCGCAAATTGCCTCGGTTTATCGGAAAAAAGGCCCGGTGCGCGATGCCAATGCACGCCCCGCCCAGCCTGCCGCGCCAGCTTCAGCTGGCAGCGATGATCATTCCCTTTCCAATCTGGTTGAACGCGAAATCATCCCGCGCCTGGTGGCGTCGCATCCGCTGGCCGGCAAATATAGCGGCAGCCGCGGATCGGGCGAAATTACGGCAGAAGAGATTGACGCTTTTGCACCGCTCTCGCTGCAGGTGGAAGCTGATCACCTGCTCGATTATGTTGAGGGCATTCTGAATCGCGGCGTTGGGATTGATTCGGTGATGGTCGATCTGCTCGCCCCGGCTGCCCGTCGGCTGGGCGAATATTGGGAAGATGATCGCTGCGATTTCGTTGATGTGACGATGGGGCTGTGGCGGCTGCAGGAAATTGTCCATGAGCTTGGTGCGCGATTGCCCGCTGAGCGCCGGTTGGTCCGGGCCGTCGCGCTGTTTTTGCGTCCATGCCCGGCGACCAGCATAGTTTTGGCACCATCGTGGTCGAAGAATTGTTCAACCGCGAAGGCTGGCTGACGGACCGGATGAGTGAAGCATCCACGCCGGATTTGCTGGAGCGGGTTGCCGGCGAATGGTTTGACCTGATCGGATTGACCATCAGCTGTGACTATCATATTGCGCCGCTCGGGTCGGTTATTGTTGCATTGCGAAATGTTTCGAGGAACCCCAATCTATGTGTGATGGTCGGCGGCCGGATTTTTGCCGACGATCCTGATCTGGCGGCGAGCGTTGGTGCCGATGGCACCGCATCTGACGCAAAAGTGGCGGTGAAAACGGCACTGACATTGATTGAAGCGATGGGCAGCAAATCGGCTGTCTGATTTCGCGAATGGTTTACTCGGAGCCCAAGGGAGTGCGGCGGCTCGCCGATGAACAAATATCACGCTCCTCTCAAGCCGCGCGCATTTTCGGCTCCCGAACAGATTCCGGGGGCGCTGACCCCGGCTGTGACGGCTTTGTTGCTGGGCTCGGTAGGGGATATCGCGTTCGTGCTCGACGCCAATGGCATCGTGCTGGACATAGCGATTGCCGAAGTTGAGCTGACCACCACCGGCCTGGCCGACTGGGTGGGCAAGCCCTGGATTGAGAGCACCACGCCAGACAGCCGCAACAAAGTGATCGAGATGATCGCCGATGCGACAACAGGTGTGCCTGCCCGCTGGCGGCAGGTGACGCACCACGGTGCCGAAGGTGACCTGCCCGTCCGCTATCTGATGGTAAACATGGGCAAGGCCGGGCAAATCATCGCCATCGGCCGTGATATGCGCAGCGCGGCGGCCATGCAGCAGCGGCTGCTGCAAACCCAGCAATCGCTGGAGCGCGATTATGTGCGGTTGCGCCAGGCTGAAACACGGTATCGTCTGTTGTTCGATATGGCGGCTGAGCCTGTGCTGATCGTTGATGCGGCCACGCGGCGAATCCGCGAGGCAAATCCGGCCGCGCACAAATTGTTTGGCAGCAAGGAAGGCGCGTTGAGCGATCAGCTTGTCAGCGGGTTGGTCGACGCCAAGGATCGCGAATCCTTTGTGGCGCATCTGGGCGGGGCAGAGGCATCGGATGATGTGGCCCCGGTGCTGCTGCGGCTGAAAAACCAGCCGATTGATGCAACATTTTCAGCGCGCCTGTTCCGCCAGGCGCGTGCATCGCTGCTGCTGGTCAGGATTGCCGCTTTCGATGTGCCTGCCGAGGGGCAGCAGCATAATGCCAAGCTGTTCGATGTGGTCGAACGCATGCCCGATGCTTTTGTGCTGGTGGATGCCAACATGGCGATCCTGACCGGGAATGCCGCGTTTGTGGAGCTGACCGAAACGGCGTCGATTGATCGACTACGCGGGTTGAAGCTGGGCGACTGGCTGGGCCGGCCGGGCATCGATATGGATCTGATTGCGGGCCAGCTGCGCGAGCATGGATCGGTTCGCAACGTGTCGGCAATTTTCCGGGGCGGGGCGGCAACGCAGGAAGAAGTTGAGGTGTCGGCGATCGCTGCCCCTCATGGCGATGGCCAATGCTATGGCTTTATGATTCGCAATGTCGGCCGCAGGTTGCGCGATGCAGCGGCCAATGATCCGCAAATGCCGCGGTCGGTTGAGCAGCTGACAGAGCTTGTCGGGCGGATGTCGCTGAAGGATATCGTGCGCGAATCGACGGATCTGATCGAGCGGCTCTGCATCGAAGCCGCATTGACCTATACGTCGGATAACCGCGCATCGGCGGCGGAAATTCTGGGCGTCAGCCGCCAAAGCCTGTATTCGAAACTCCATCGCCACGGGCTTGGCAACCTGGTGTCCGATACCAACTAAGTTGCGCCGCGCGCACGCCCGATAAGTGACAATTTGGTTTGACACTTTGGGGTGTCAACCATAGCTTGGCGAGCATGGCCAATGCTGGATTGTCGACTCTGAAACTGCGCCCACCCGCACCACGCGACGTGCTGGAATTGCTGAAGCCGATCACGTGGTTCCCGCCAATGTGGGCTTTCATGTGCGGCTGCATTTCTTCGGGCGAGTCGCTGGCAGATCGCTGGCCGTTTGTGATCATTGGCATTTTGCTTACCGGCCCGCTGGTCTGCGGCAACAGCCAGGCGATCAACGACTGGTTCGACCGGCACGTCGACGCGATTAATCAGCCTGAACGGCCAATTCCGTCGGGCCGGATCGCCGGGCAATGGGGATTGTGGATTGCGATTGCGGGCACTGTGCTGTCGCTGGCGGTGTCGCTGATCGCCGGGCAATGGGTGTTCGCTGCAACCTGCCTGGGGATTGCCTGCGCCTGGGCCTATAGCGCGCCGCCGTTCCGCTTGAAGATGAGCGGTATCTGGGGCCCCGGCGTGGTTGGCCTCACCTATGAAGGGCTGACCTGGTTTACCGGCGCCGCCGTCATGGCCGGCACGCTGCCGGGTACCGATATTCTGATCATCCTGCTGCTGTACAGCATCGGCGCGCACGGCATTATGACGCTGAATGATTTCAAAGCTGTCGAAGGCGATTTGCAGATGGGTGTGCGTTCGCTGCCAGCAATGCTGGGGGTTGATCGCGCCGCGCAGATTGCCTGTGTGACAATGGCCCTGCCGCAGTTCGTGGTCGTCTTGCTGCTGGGGCAATGGGGGCACACAGTGGCGGCGCTGATCGTTGCGGTGCTGCTGATCGCGCAACTCTCGCTCATGCCGCGCCTGCTATATGATCCGCGCGCAAATACCCCCTGGTATAATGCAACGGGCACGACGCTGTATGTGTTCGGGATGCTCGCTTCAGCCTTTGGCCTTGGGGGCGCAGTGGGAATATGACAACATACGCACAGCCACCCTTTAAAACGCTGGGCTGGATTGGCATCGTCCGGATGGGGATGGTGCAGGCCGCGATTGGCGCGATGGTGATGCTCGTCACGTCGCTGCTGAACCGGGTGATGGTGGTGGAATATGCGCTGCCAGCCGCGCTCCCTGCCGGGCTGGTCGCTTGGCATTATGCGGTGCAATTGTCGCGCCCTGCCTGGGGCCATAAATCCGATACGGGCAATCGCCGGACGCCGTGGATTATTTTCGGCATGGCGCTGCTGGCGCTGGGCGCACTGGTCTCGGTGAACGCGGTGCCATTGTTGGCGGCGCGCAGCGGGCTTGGTTATCTGGTCGCGATTACCGGGTTCAGCATGATCGGCGCTGGCGTGGGCGCGGCGGGCACATCGCTGCTGGCGCTGCTGGCCGCGCAGGTCGCGCCTGAACGCCGGGCGGCGGCGGCATCGATTACGTGGATCATGATGGTGCTCGGCATCGTGGTGACCGCCGGAATCGCCGGGGCGCTGATTGATCCCTATTCCTTGCAGCGGCTGGCCATGGTTGCCAGCGGCGTTGCGCTGGTGGCGTTTACGATATCGCTGCTCGCCCTATGGGGGCTGGAAAAGCCGCGCATGGCGGAAATGGCCAGTGATGCAGCACCTTCGATCGGCTTTGGCCCTGCGCTTCGCGAAATGCTGGCGGAGACCGATGCGCGCCAGTTCACGATTTTCGTATTCCTCTCCATGCTCGCTTATTCGATGCAGGACATGATTCTGGAGCCGTTTGCGGGGTTGTTGTTCAATTACACGCCGGGCCAATCAACCCAGCTTTCGGGCACGCAGCATAGCGGTGTGCTGGCGGGCATGATTGTGGTGGGGGTGCTTGGCAGCGCCTTTGGCGGCGGTACGCCTGCCAGCTTGCGGCGATGGATTGTCGGCGGGTGCCTGGGATCTGCCGTCGCGCTTGCGGGGCTGGCGATGGCCGCGCAGGTTGGCAGTGCCTGGCCGCTGACGCTCAACATCGTCCTGCTCGGCTTTGCCAATGGCGTGTTCGCCGTGGCTGCAATCGGCGCGATGATGGGGCTGGCCGGCGCGCAAGGGCCGTCGCGCTCGGGCATTCGCATGGGCGTATGGGGCGCATCGCAGGCCATGGCGTTTGGCCTGGGCGGGCTGATTGGCGCGGTGGGCGTTGACATCGGCCGCGCCCTGACGGGGGCCGATGCCACCGCTTTTCTGATCGTTTTTGCAGGGGAGGCCGGGTTGTTCGCGATCGCGGCCTGGCTCGCCATGGGTGTTACCCGTGCCCGCGTGCCCGTCCCGGTATCGTCCGGGTTGGTTTCTATATCCAAGGAGGTGGCAGCATGACACGCCAGCAGCACCAGCAGCTCAATGTGGATTTTGATGTCGTCGTGGTTGGCGGCGGGCCATCGGGCGCTGTTGCCGCGACGGATTTGGCGCGGGCAGGACGGCATGTGATGCTGCTCGACCGGGCCGGACGGATCAAGCCCTGCGGCGGCGCTATTCCGCCCCGGCTGATCAAGGATTTTGACATCCCCGATCACCTGATCGTCGCCAAGTCGACATCGGCGCGGATGATTGCGCCGTCGTCCAAGGAAGTCGACATGCCCGTGGGCGACGGTTTTGTCGGCATGGTTGACCGCGATGTGTTTGACGAATGGTTGCGTGCGCGGGCTGCCCTGACAGGGGCCGAGCGCCGCACCGGCAGCTTCACCCGCATCGACCGCGATGATGATGGCTGTGCCGTCGTTGTCTATACCGAGCGGCGCGGCGGCGAAGAACACCGGGTGCGTGCCCGCAGCGTGATTGGCGCGGATGGTGCCCGCTCTGCCGTCGCTCGGCAGGAATTGCGCGGGGCAGACCGTATTCCGTGCGTGTTCGCCTATCACGAGATCGTCAAATCACCCCCCGCCAGTGCCGCGTTTAACCCCTCGCGCTGCGATGTTGTCTATCAGGGCAAGTTTTCGCCTGATTTCTATGCCTGGGTGTTCCCGCATGGCGAGACGACGAGCATCGGCGTGGGCAGTGCCAACAAGGGCTATGAACTGCGCGATGCGATCACCCGGCTGCGGGCGGAAAACGGGATGACGGAATGCGAAACATTGCGCTGCGAAGGGGCACCAATTCCGTTGAAGCCGCTGAAACGTTGGGACAATGGCCGCGACGTGCTGGTCGCGGGCGACGCCGCAGGCGTGGTGGCCCCTGCGTCGGGTGAGGGCATTTACTATGCGATGGCCGCAGGGCGCTTTGCCGCCGATGCCATCGAAGCGTTTCTGGCGACGGGCAAAGTCAGCGCGCTGAAGGGCGCACGGCGACAGTTTATGAAGGCGCACGGCAAGGTGTTCCTCGTGCTCGGGATCATGCAGCATTTCTGGTATCGCAACGACAAACGGCGCGAGGCTTTCGTCAAAATCTGCGAGGACAAGGATGTGCAGGAACTGACGTGGCAGGCCTATATGAACAAGGAACTGGTTCGCCAGAAACCGATGGCGCACGTGCGTATCTTCATCAAGGATATGAGCCATTTGCTGGGCTTTCGTGACGTGAAAGCATGAACCGTGCCTCGCTTTTCCCCATTTTGATCGCGGCATTGGCAACGGCCATTGTCGCGGTGATGGGCGCGACGATTACCGTTACCGGCCCATGGTATGACAGCTTGATCCAGCCGCGCTGGGCGCCACCCGAGGCCGCCTATGGCATCGCGTGGACAGCCATTTACGCCATCAACGTCATCGCGGTCGTCACGGCGTGGCGAGCGATGGAAAGCCGGGGCGAAGCCGAAGGATTGATCACGATCTGGGCCCTCAACGGCTTTCTCAACATCTTGTGGAGCCTGTTGTTTTTCCGCCTGCAGCGGCCCGACTGGGCGTTGGTGGAGGTGGTTTTCCTGTGGCTATCGGTCGGGTCGCTGCTGGTTTATTCCTGGCGGCGTTCCATGACGGGAGCACTGCTGGTCCTGCCCTATCTGTTGTGGGTCACTTTTGCCGGGTATCTCAACATGACGATCGTGCGGCTGAACGGCCCATTTTCTTGATCGATGGCACCATGCCGTGGCTATTCGCCAGCGGCATTGCGGCGGACATCATTCTGGCGGTGATCGCCGTCGAAGCCTTGTGGCTAAGGCTGCGGGAACGCTGGCTGCTGACCGCGATCATGTGCCGGGTGATGCCGGGCGCGATGATGATGCTCGCGCTGCGCGCGGCATTAACCGGGCAGGGGTGGATGTGGATTGCCGTGCCGCTCACCTTGTCCTTCCCGTTTCACCTTGCTGATCTGCGCTTTGGTCCGGGATCACGGGCAAAAAAATAGGCGGGCCTGTGGTGCAGGCCCGCCCCAATTTTTACCGGTAACGCCGATTATTTTTGCGCGGAAAGATAGGCGATCACGTCTGCGCGCTTTTGCGGATCGGGCAGGCCAGGATAGGTCATCTTGGTGCCGGGAACGATACGCTGTGGACCTTCAAGATACTGGAACATCTTTTCAGCGGTCCACGTGATGCCGCTGTTCTTGTTTGCGGCAGAATAAGTGTAGCCAGCGGTTTCGCCAGCCTTGCGGCCAATGATGCCGTGCCGCGAGGGACCGATTTTGTTCACGCCAGGCTCAACCGCGTGGCAAATCTTGCACGCGGCAAAAGTGGCTTCGCCCTTGGCAGCATCGCCGGTGAACGCTGCGAATTTCGCGCCGCTCAGCGTGTCGACATTATCCGCAGCGACAGCAGTTGCTGTCGGTGCGGCGGGTGCCGCCGTCGCTTCTGTTGGCGCAGCAGTGGTTGCTTCAGCGGCGGGCGCATCAGCCTTTTCGGTGGTTGGCTGGGGCGAGCATGCGGCCAGCGCAAGCGCGGAGACGGCAACGCCAAGGGCAATGCCGCCAAATCGTGGTGTGGAGTGAGAGTTCATATGTTCCTGCTCCTGCATCAGATGCCGGGATGCACCGGCCTGCCTAGGATGGGCAGATTGTAATGGGTCATGCCTGTCGTTGGGTACACGGCATTTTCCGTGCACAACATATTCATTGCGTTACATTTCGTTGCACGCAAGTCCCACCGGGACCAAATCCCGTACCAAGCGTTTGGTTGCCATGAAAAATTTATGGTTCATCACAAATCCCGGCTCAGGATCGACTACCGCTGAAAAATGCGAAGCGCTGGCCGCGCTGTTCGCTGATCATGCACTAACAATGGCGGGTCGTACCAGCTTTCCCGACGATGACCTGCCCAGCCCGGCCATGCTGGATGCGAAAAGCGTCGACACCGTGGTCCTGTTTGCAGGCGATGGCACGATCAACGCGGCGATCCGCGCGCTGGCGGATTGGCCGGGTGCGATCCTGATCCTGCCCGGTGGCACGATGAACCTGTTGGCCAAGACGTTGCACGGCACTGCCGACGCCGAATCGATTGTGCTGGCAACCCACGCCGTGCCCAGGCTGGTTGCGCTGCCGTTTGTGGCGGCGGGCGAGTACCGCGCATTTGTGGCGCTGATTCTGGGTCCGGCGGCCAGCTGGGTGCATGCCCGTGAACTGGTGCGGGCCGGGCGCTTGCGCGGGCTGGCGCGGGCAATTCGCCATGCCTGGGCCCGCACCTTTGGGCGGGGGATTCGGCTTGGCGGTGCAACCGGCCTGCTGCCCGGCGCTCAGGCGGTGCTGGTGACGGCTGATGGTTCGGCGATCCGGTTAACGGCCATTGATGCGCGGGACTGGCGATCAATTGCGCGGCTCGGCTGGGATTGGCTGACCGGCGACTGGGTCGCCGCCGCCGCGGTTACCGAAGGGCGCGCGACCAGCGTTACTGTGCTGGGCAAAAAGCCGGTGCTTGCCCTGTTTGATGGCGAGCCCCAACAGCTTGCCCCCGGCGTGCCAATCACCAGCGGGATAACGCCAGCCCGGTTCGTCAGCACGTTACGAGAAACTGAATTTGGACCAGAAACGGGATCTGGGCCCGCCGGATGATCCGCCTGTTCCACGTTAGCGACATCCATTTCGGTGCGGAGGACAAGGCGGCGCTGGCGTGGTTTGCGGCATCGGTGCGTGACGAGCAACCCGATGCGATTATCGTGACCGGCGATCTCACGATGCGCGCGCGGCACCATGAGTTCGCGGCAGCGGCGCGCTGGCTGGAAAAGCTGGAACGCCCGATCACGGTTGAGGTCGGCAACCACGATCTGCCCTATTTCAACCCCTTTGCGCGGGCGTTTCGGCCCTATGCCCGGTATGGCAGGCTGGAGCGGCTGATTGAACGACCGCTCGATATTGCCGGCGTCCACATCGTGCCGCTGCGAACGACGGCGCGGTTTCAGTGGCGGCTCAACTGGTCGAAGGGGATTGTCGGCGCGGCACCGCTGGCGCAGACGCTGGCGGGCATTGGCGCGGCCCCTGCTGCTGCCACCGTGATCGTCGCGTGCCACCATCCGCTGATTGAGATGGGCACCAGCGGCACCGCGCATACCCGCAACGGCCTGTCGTCGCTAACCGCGCTCGCCCAGGCGGGCGCGCATGCCGTTTTGACCGGCCATGTCCATGATCCATTCGACATTGCCCACCCGGTCGGCGACCGGGTGGTGCGCCTGATCGGCGCAGGCACGCTTTCGGAACGCGTGCGGGCAACGCGGCCATCGTTCAACGAGCTGCGGATTGATAACGGTGCCATTACCACCCGGCTCCGCGAGATGGAGTAGCCGTTTTTGCCAACAAAAAGGGCGACCCGTTGCCGGATCGCCCCATTTTGTCCCTCAAGATGAGGAGGATTAGCGCTTCGAGAACTGGAAGCTGCGGCGGGCCTTCGCCTTGCCGTACTTCTTGCGTTCAACCGTGCGGCTGTCGCGGGTCAGGAAGCCTGCGGCCTTTACGGGCGCGCGCAGGATGGGTTCATACTTGGTCAATGCCTGGCTGATGCCATGCTTGACGGCGCCGGCCTGGCCCGAAAGCCCGCCGCCCTTGACGGTGCAGATCACGTCATACTGGCCGGTGCGTTCAGCAACGCCGAACGGCTGGTTGATGACGAGGCGCAATGTGGGGCGCGCGAAATAGACTTCCTGATCGCGACCATTGATCACGATCTTGCCCGAACCCGGCTTAATCCAGACGCGGGCAACCGCATCCTTACGGCGACCGGTGGCATAGGCGCGGCCCTGCTTGTCGATGATCTGCTCACGCAGTGGCATCGGCTCTGGCTTGGGGCCGGAATTGTTGACGGGCATCACATCACCCAGCGTCGCTGCGGCAGGGGCTGCCTGCTGTGCCGCGCCGGTGATCGAACCCAGATCGGAAAGGGACTGGCGATTATCGGACATTAGTTGCCCACCTTGTTCTTGCGGTTCATGCCCGCGATATCGAGGACCTGCGGGTTCTGGGCTTCGTGCGGATGCTCTGATCCTGCAAAAACGCGCAGATTGCGCATCTGATCACGGCCGAGCGGGCCGCGCGGGATCATCCGCTCAACGGCCTTTTCCAGCACGCGTTCCGGGAAACGGCCTTCGAGCACTTTGCCCGCTGCCACGCCCTTGATGCCGCCGGCATAGCCGGTGTGCTTGTAATAGATCTTGTCCTTCAGCTTCTTGCCGGTGAACCTGATCTTGTCCGCGTTGATGACGATGACATTGTCACCGCAATCGACATGCGGGGTAAAGCTGGGCTTGTGCTTGCCGCGCAGCACATTGGCGATGATCGACGCTGCACGACCGACCACCAGGCCGTCGGCATCAACGATATGCCATTTCTTGTCCACTTCGTGCGGCTTAACCGACTTGGTGGTCTTCATCAGCGCCTTCATGGGGCCAGACCTTTTTTGCTGTGGTGGCTTGGCGCCACCGGGTAAAACAAACACGCCGCCCCTGATCAGGAGCGGCGACGTTGGCTGGGCATTTACGCGAAGGGGCCCGAAAGTCAAGCATCCGGGCGGCATTGCGCGCGGGTATCAGAATACCGGAGGATCGAGGCGGCTGACCGTCAGGCTGGTGTTGCGCCGCGCGGTGGGGCCAGCACCGAGTGTGGTTTCGCGCTGTTCACGCGATTCGAGGATCAATCCCGCCGCGCGATCAACCCGTTTGCTGATCGTAACGCTGATGCGTGACGGGCCGGTTGCCCCGGGCGGCGGGGCGGTCACGTCGCCCTGTGCCGTGGTGGTGATCAAAATCGTCCGGTCATCAATGATGCGAACGGTTTCCCGACCGGGCAGTGCCACGGGCATACCGGTGGGGCTGCGGGCAGAAATGCTGATCGCGCTGTCCTCCACCGGCAAGCGCGCCGCCAGTGCGCCCGCCAGCGTAGCGTTAACCAGCGACGACAGCATGTCCTGCCGTCGATGAGCCGGCAGCGTGCGAAAGGCGGCGGCCATTGCGTCGGCGGCACGTTGGCGCGCGGCGCTCGCTGGCGGCGATGCCGCTGCTGCGCGATCAACGGCGGCGCATAAGGCCGCCCAAACCGCCGCTGCATCATCAATGCCCAAGATGCGCCCCTCCTGATCGAGCAGGAAGCGGACCGTTCGTCCTTTTAAGCCGGCCAACGCCGCCGCGAACATCGCGCCAGAGCCATTGGCGGGGGCGCTGGCGTCCAATATGGTCAGATCGAGTGCAAAACCGGTCGGCAGGGGATGGAACACCAGCCGTCGTTCGCTGACGAAACGTTGCATGCCGCGGTCGTCGCTTCGCTCCTCGATCAGCATATGGCGATAGGGCTTGTCCGGCACCGGCGCCAGCCGCGCCACCGCCGTGCCGGGAACCAGCAACGCGAGCGACAGGGCCAGCCCGGCGTTAAACCGCTGCAGCACGCCGCCCGAGCACATGCGCCGCGACCACCGTTGCAATCAGCGTAAGCGCGGCATTGACCTGATGGGCAATCGCGATGTGGATGGCAACGCCCGTCATCAGCGTCGCAATGCCGAGCAGGATTTGCAGCGTCACCAGCGCGATGATGGCATAACCAGCCCGTGCTGCGCCGTGGCGGATTGCCTGCCATGCCAGGAAGCCGACTCCGGCGGCGGCGGCAAAGGCGAACCAGCGGTGGATGAACTGCACGACGATGGGATTATCGACCGCGTTCAGCCATGCCGGGGTCACCATGGGCACGTTCGCAGGGAAAATCGCGTCGCCCATCAGCGGCCAGCTGGAAAAAGCATAGCCTGCATCAAGCCCGGCAGTAAACGCACCGAAAACGATCTGGATGGCCAGCAGCCCAATGGCGATGGCGGCACCGCGCGTCAGCCGCGCCGGTTGCGCGATGGGCAGCATGGCGAGCGCGCGCAAATCAAGCGCAGTCCAGATCAATCCGCCCAGCAGCACAAGCGCAGTCGACAGATGCACCGCCAGCCGCACATGGCTAACATCGGTACGCACCGACAGGCCGGATGCGACCATCCACCAGCCAATCGCGCCTTGCAGCCCGCCCAGCGCCAGCAACGCACTCAGCCGCCAGCCATAACCCCGCGGAATCTGCTGCCGCACCGCAAACCAGACCAATGGCAGCGCAAAGGCCATGCCGATCAAGCGGCCCAGCAGCCGGTGGGCATATTCCCAAAAGAAAATGGCCTTGAACCCGGCCATCGTCATCCCGGCGTTGATCTGCTGATATTCGGGGATTTTCTTATAGGCGTCGAATTCGGCCTGCCAGGCGGCCGCGCTCAAGGGGGGCAGGGTGCCGCTGATCGGCTTCCATGAGGTGATCGACAGCCCCGAATCGGTCAGGCGCGTAATCCCGCCGACCATGATCATCGCGATCACCAGCGCAGCGACCGCGAATAGCCAGATGGATAAAGCGCGTGGCCGGGCACGAAGCATGGCGGCAGATTGCATCAACATGGCGGCGCTTTACCCCAAAACCGCGATCACGTCACCACCGCCCATGGGTCGTAGCGCGCAGCGGGCCAGCCCCGAAAAAAATCTGCGCGGTTATCGCAATGATATATTGTAACTCCGGCGCGCCCGTGCCACATGGCGCATCATGGAGTCGATGTTCCGCAATTCCCCCTTATTGGCGTCGATCGGTCTTGATCGGCTGGCGATTGGTGTGTCCGGGCTGTGCATGGTGCATTGCCTGGCGAGTGCAGTGTTGGTGGCGCTTGCCGCTTCGGCGGGCGGATTGTTGCTCGCACCGATTGTGCATGAAGTGGGCTTGTCGCTTGCGATCCTGCTTGGCGCGCTGGCGCTGGGGCAGGGCGTGATGCAGCATGGCTATATGATGCCGATTTCGGTTGGGGCGCTTGGTTTGGGCGTTATGGCCGGGGCCGTGTCGCTGCCGCATGATGGCAGTGGCGAGACGCTGTTCACGCTGGTGGGCGTTGGCCTGCTCGCGCTGGGGCATGATCTCAACCGCCGGGCGACGCACTGAATCAGGCCGCGTGCCGCGCTTGCCGCTTGGCCTGTAAAAGCTTAGATACGCCCGATGGGTAGCCACCAGCATCATGAACATGAAGGCGTCGCGCTTGCCAGCGCCGCGCAAGCCACGCTGGAGCGATCCGGTGAGCAATGGACGGCGATGCGCGCCCAGATTTTCGCGGCATTGGCGAGTTTCGACAAGCCAGCATCAGCATATGACATTGCCGAAGCGGTGTCGAAGGCGCAGGGGCGGCGGATTGCGGCCAATAGCGTTTACCGGATCCTGGATTTGTTCGTGGGCGCAAACCTGGCCCGGCGCGTTGAAAGCGCGAATGCCTATATCGCCAACGCCCATCCTGATTGCCTGCATGACTGCATTTTCCTGGTCTGCGACAGTTGCGGCCAGACGACCCATATCGACGATGACGTGGTCACGCGCGGAGTTCGCTCAGCGGCGGTGGCGGCGGGTTTTTCGCCCGAACGGCCGGTCATCGAAGTGCGCGGAAAATGCGCAACCTGCGATTAATCGCCTGAAAAGGCCGTAAAATGGGCGGTAAAGCGCGGATTGCGTCGCCTTTCTTGCAGAATTGTCACATTTCGGCGCAATCTGGCGCAGGCGCGTTCGCATAGTCGACTCGGCGCGATCAGCCCGTTATTCTGTACAGATGACCAATCGCCCTGAAACACCGCTGCTTGATGCGGTTCACTTCCCCGCTGACATCCGCAAG
>FSSH01000023.1_pt2 | contig 30074 bp, 32 predicted proteins | sample 1166101 | NCBI WGS metagenome assembly FSSH01 (sample SAMEA32972668, study PRJEB13176) | freshwater metagenome | biome: Drinking water system; feature: Biomass in drinking water that filtered by 0.45 um membrane; material: drinking water | place: USA | collected 2012-12-20 | depth 0 m
GGATCAGCCAGGCGCTGCAGGAGACAATCCCGACGATAAATACCCAATTGTACGCCACCTTGCCGGACTTTCCGAGAAACGGCCCCACAACGAAGAGAGACACCCCATAACCAATTGCGACGGCGAATAGAGTGACCAACGGAAGAATGATCGCCTGGAACGGCGTGATCCATGGCCATTCTTCCGGCGGTTTCGTCGTCAGTTGCCGGGCCCCCATCCAGGCAATCACCAACGCACCACCATAGCCGATAAACTGGACGAGATCAGATGCCCGAAGTTTTCCCACGGCTGTTTCTCGAAAGAGCGGAATTTGCCCCAGCACCATGGCCAGGAGAAAAGCCAGGACCATGGCCACACCGTATTCCATCATCCACTTGCGAGCATTCATCACGTTCCTCCTCGGCAGCACCATTCGTGAATCGCGACCACGACTCAATATTGAACAAGAGTGTAGCATGAGGACGGTTCGCTCATAGAAACAATACGTTAACCCGCATTATTCATGACGGTTCGTCGCGAAATTGCGGAGCCGCGTGGCGAGAGCGGCGCGCGATGCCCGGAGGACCTGAGGCGTACTCCTGCAGTACGTTGAAGGTCTGAGGGGCGAGCCCGCCGCCCGTAGGCGTGTCGCAGCAGCGGATCGGCGCTTGCAGCAGAAGCGCTCATGAATAATGCGGGTTAAAGAATGAATGACGGTTCAGGTCGTCACGCCCTGCAGGTGGGATCGAACGTCCTGGACATAGGTTCTGAAAGGGTCCGGCATGGGGAAAGGGGCCCGCCCTCGTACCTGAAAGATTGACCAGTTGATAACATACGCAGGAAAGAACCGTTCATCCGGTCTTGGCTCGTCCGGTTCGGAAGGAGATCCACCAGCCAGCAGATGTTTCACCAGTTCACCCCGCCCGAAGGCGCGAGTATTCTTGGGCGCATGGTCTGCGGCGATAGCCACTGCGCTGTCGGTAATAAGGCGAGGTACGCGGCCTTCCTCCAGCAACCCGTAATAGAGACTCTTCCCCTGGTTCAGATTGTGGTACTCGAGATCGAGACTCTTCAACATGGGATCCTGCCACCCCGCCTGCTCCGCTTCACGGTAAGATTCCAACAGCCACAATTTCGACGCCCAATCGATCCGCCCCACCAGCTTGGTATAGTCTCCGCGCAAGTCTCGAAGCACCGCCTCCCATTGATTGAGCACCCAATCAGTCTCCTCATCCTGCCCCCGGCAATGGGTGTGCGCCGCAGCCAAGAACTGCTCCTGAATATCGATCGCCGAAATCGTCTTGCCCGATTGCAGCTGGACCAGCCACTGCCGGTCCTGATCTTGAGAAATCTCCTGCAAGCTCTCGACCGGCTCGTTGAGGTCGAGATCGGGCGGCGCATGGCCCTCCTCGATCAATTGCAATACCAGGCCGGTCGTGCCCAGTTTCAATGCGGTTGCATACTCCGCCATATTCGAGTCACCCAGCAGCAAATGGATACGCCGGTACTGGTTGGGGTCGGCCAGCGGTTCGTCCCGCGTATTCACAATCGCCCGGTTCTGCTGCACCCATTCGAAGAAATCGTTCACGATATGATCGGCACGCTGCGAAATCTGATACGGCAGCGGTGCACGGTCCGATCCATGCCCCAGTGAGGCACGCGGCACGATCAAGCGATCCACCTGAATCCAGGCATCTTGCGGGCTGGCTGATCCAACCCGGCCTGATCCGGTAAAAATCTGCCTGGTCACCAGAAAGGTCACGAGCGGCCCCAGCCCGCGCCTGGTGAACGGAAACCGCCTCGTCACTAGATAGTTCTCGTGAGACCCGAACGTCGCATCGGTCTCATGGTCGATGTTGTTCTTGATCAGCGACAGGTCATCGGCCCACCCCAATTCGTCGATCGCCTGTTGAAGCACGAGATCGCCGGCGCGGTCCGATGCCACCACATCCGTCAGGCTGTTGCATTCGGGTGAGGCATATTCCAAATGCCCCATGTCGAGATACATCCGCCCCGCGTTGGTCAAGAACCCGCCGTTTCCAGGCGGCTCATCGTGACCGCGATGGTGAAGATCCAGCAGGCCGCGGCGCTGCACATTGAAAATATGATCGCGCAGCTTATGCGCAAACCAGGCAGGGGAATGGTCGGGTCGATCTTGATGGACGAGAAGTCCATACTCCGTTTCCAATCCAAAAATTCGGTTCAGCATGGGCTTAACCTATCAGACGAAGAATGAAAAAGCGGATCGACGATTCAACCGAAGCGCTCATGAATAGTGCGGGCTAGGAAAGAACAATCCCAATGTCCTTCGGCAGCAGTCGGCCCAGTTCGCCGGGCGTCACCGCCCGATACTTCGACGATCCTGATTGGCTACGGTCCAACAAGGCACACTCGATGGTTTTGTCCGCCACCGAGTCCCGCAGATGGGCATAAAGCGATGTCGTATCCATGGAAGCCGGTTCTTGCGTTGTCTCTTGGCTTGGCTCGGACGTCGTCTCTCCGGCCTTTTGCTGCGCTCGATTGCCCAATGCCCAGGTTCGGAGCGCAATCCCGCAGGCCTGGCCTAATGAAGGAGGAGTGGGCGCCTGCTGTTGCAGATAGGCAACCATGTCGCGTTCCACTGGTTTCGATGCAGCCAGCACGGCGCACTGAGCACCCTCTTCAAACGTGCCGTCATAGTTGATGACGAGGAGCGAATTCTTGCCGGCTTTCTGCCCTAATTCAGCCAACAAAATCTTGGCGATAAACGGGGCTTTGAAGATCTCTTCAAACGCCTGTTTGATCACCGGTGCGATCCCGTACTTCACCATGCGGCCGCCCGTCACATCAGACGGCGACCGATTAAAACCTTCCACATGTGCCATTTCCAGCAGGCTGAATCTGATTTTTTCCAGATCCGCCGGATGCCCCATGCCGCCGAGTGCCAATCGATCGTAGATTTCGTAGAGTTTCGACGTCCCCTTGCTGACCGTCAGAAGAAGAATGCCGGAATCGTAGGTCAGCGCGACGATCGGACTGCCCTGTTTGAACTGTTCATCCAAATACCGCCGGCGATTACCGACCGCCTCAACCCACTTATATGGTTCTTCATACATGACGCACAACCTTCGACTCGAAGAGTCTCTTCAATTGATCATCCGGCATGACACGAACTCCGTCCTTCGCAATCAACTTGATAATCGGGTACAGATTGGATTCACGATTCACTCCCCCGGTCGCCGAATCGAATTCTGCCGCGCTCGTTAAGAGACGCAAGGCCTGAATGGCCGCTTCTTCTTCGGTCGAAGCGGAAAGCGGGCGTTCTCCCCACGTGTTGAGATAATGAAGAATCCCGCGAATCGTCGGTGAACCGGACCCTGAGACGGCATACTCCACCCCTTCGAACTCCGCGCCGAGAATGTCGTAGAAATAAATCTTGGCCGCCTCCTGCTCGAAATCATAGCCGGCAAACACCGGCACGACCGCGCCGGTCCCGGACAGAGCCGCCGGGACATTGTCCTTAAGCAGCTTCGAAACTGCTCGCAACTTGCCCTCGAAACTCAGCTCTTGCAGCTGCGTCCGCCGGTAGTACTTGAACGAATGCTCCAAGACCCGCACCATCTCGTAGGCCGTGGCCGGCACGCCGGCGATGGCCATCACGCTGTGGCGATCGATCTCCAAGACCTTATCGGTCCGATCGTACATCACCATGTTGCCGGCCGTTGCGCGGCGGTCCCCGGCCACCAACACGCCGTCCCGATACTTGAACGCCAGAATCGTCGTGGCCGTCATGAACTCTCGGCCCTCTCCTGCCATAGCCGACGCCCCGAGCTGATACCCCTGCTCCTTCAACAGCTGATAAAAATCTCCCTGCATCCCCATTCCCTCTTACCTCATATCCTGTTTTCTATCCCCAGGATAGCTGCACAGTTAGGGTTGACTGCGCGCATCGAACGAGGCCCGGCGGCATTCCACCCGCCCACCCCGCGGCGCCAAGACGCCACGTTTTCCCGGGAGGGCGCGCGTTCGGCGAGCACACACCCTGACTGTGCGGCCATCCTCATTCCCCCGTCCGTTGCCGGTACCGCTCCGCTTGCTTCGGATCGACCTTTCTCATCCGCTTGAGAAGACTGTCTTTATCCGGCGATCCAACGTCAGGCCTCTTAGGCCCCCCGCCTTCTTCCGAAGGACCGGGCTGTTTAGGCATGGGGTCGACCGGTCCTTCTCGCCGCTCCGGCATCGCAATATGTGTCATGATTCTGTGTCCTTTCTATCGTTCCACGCCTTCAATGCATCCAGCGGAGAATCGGCGGTCTCAAACCGTTCGGCGCAGGCCCTCACATCGGCAGGCTCGAACAGATCGCCCATCTCCAGGGTACGCGGCATGAGCCCTCCCGTGAACTGAATACGCTCCCACTGCATGGATCTGATGTGTTCGGGAAACCGTCTGATACAAAGCCCGCGCAATCCTCCCCTGGTATCGGATGGACCCACAGATAAGGCCCGTTCAACGTCGGCCTCGGTCGTCATTCGCCAGGCCTTCCCATCCGCCTCAAGTCCCAGATAGAGCCCGCGTGCAGGATGCACATTGTGATAGGCCAAATCCAAACTGGCCAACCACGGATCATCCCACCCGATCCGCTCTTCGCGCATGAAGGTCTCCAGCAGCCACAGCTTGGTGACCCAATCCAATTTGCCGACCAGACGCTGGCGGTCCTGTGCCAGCAACCGGAGCGTCTCGCCCCATTCGTTCAAGACCCAGTCCGATTCTTCATCGAGGCCGGCCAGTGTTCGCTTCGCCGCTCGATAATACTCCTCCTGAATATCCAGGGCCGTGATAGTCTGCCCATTCTGTCGTCGCACCGCCGCCTTGAGGTCGATGTCGCGCGAGAGCTGTTTCACCGCCGTCACAGGCTGCTCTAACTCAAGAGACGGAGCTGCGCCGCGTTCGATCAAGTCCAGCACCAACTGCGTCGTCCCAACTTTCAACGCCGTGGCGTACTCACACATGTTGGCATCACCGATGATCAGATGGAGGCGGCGATATTTCTTCGGATCGGCATGCGGCTCATCCCGCGTATTGAGAATCGGCCGATTGTGCATCGTATCAACACTCAAATCCGTTTCCATGAAGTCCGCCCGCTGGGAGAGTTGAAACTGTCCCGGCACAACTCCCGATTCCTGCGCTTCAATCCCGACTTTGCCTGCGCCGGCGATTACTTGCCGGCTGACGAGGAACGGCAGCAGGCCCGCCCTCAGCTGTGGAAATGGAATAGAACGTAGCGCCAGATAGTTGTCGTGGCAGCCATAACTGTGTCCGTGAAAATCCGTATTGTTCTTATAGAGTTGGACATACTCGCCGCCAAGGCTCTGATTCCTTCGATCTGCCGCCCGCTGGACAATCCGCTCACCGGCACGATCCTGCGCCAGCAGATCTTTTAACTTTCGACATTCCGGAGTCGAATACTCCGGATGAGTATGGTCGTTGTAAAATCGCGCGCCATTCGGCAATACCAAGTCGCTTTTCATCTCATGGAAAGAAAATGGCCTGTGCGCATCGAGCTTGGCGAACTCGTCTTCTTCCTTGTCCTGCGCCAGCCCGGAGACGCGAAACCCCCGCGCGTCTTCATGAGGATCTTCACCGGCGTAGTCCCAGCGCCGCTCGAACGACGCCGTCAAATGCGCCCGCACCAACTCCATGGACTCGACGACCGGATCAACTTCCTCCAGATCGTCCCGCGTGATGCCGTACTCTGTTTCGATGCCGAAAAGCCGCATAATCGTTTGCTGACATGCTTACAAGTGACAAGTTAACAGGTTCGTCACCTGCATCGTGTCAGCTTGCCACCTGTCAGCCGTCTCTCAAATGATCTGACTCACCAGCCGTTCTTCAGACTGCCGTCCTCGGCGGAACGAAGAAATACCGACGACCTGTTCCGGATGATGGTCCAGCAGCTTCAACCACTCTTCCGCCGCATCGTCCGGCGGCAACATCTCCCCCTGCCGGAATTCCTCCACCACCGCCTCGAACAGATCCTCGGCCAGCAGGCCGGCCGGCGCGCCCGATTGAATCGTCCGCTCGATCGCCTGTTCCTTCGCCCGCTGAACGATCGAGGAGAGGATCGCTCCGCTGACCAGGTCGCCACGATAGAGTACATTGTTCTGCCCGTTCCGTAATCGAATAGACAACAGCCGGTTCTCATCGGTCCGTTTGAAGATGGCCTCGATGGTTTCGTTGATCAAGGAGGCTACAGCCTGACGGGGTTCACCGCCCCGTTTTGCAATCACTGCCTGGTCCAACGGCAACGCCTCCGTCAGATACACCTTCAAGATCTCTGCTGACGCCTCACGATTGGGCCGCGCGACTTTGATCTTCCGATCAATACGCCCAGGCCGGAGCACAGCCGGATCGATCAAATCGGGCCGGTTCGAGGCCAAAATGATGACGACATCATGCAACGACTCGATGCCGTCCATCTCGCTGCAGAACATCGGCACGAGGGTGTTGGAAATATTGAAGGAACGCATGGCCCGCCGCGTACCCAGCACCGACTCCGCCTCATCGATGAAGATGAACGGCAGCGCGCCCGCTTTCCGCCTCGCCCGCGCCTGGGCGAAGAGGTCGCGGACCATTCGCTCGGACTCGCCCAGCCACATGTTGAGAATCTCAGGGCCCTTCACATGGAGGAACGCGCCGCTCGTAACCGGAGGACGCCCACCTGACGCCCTCGGATCATCCTGTTGCACCTGGCCCATCAACTTGGACAGACTCCCGGCCGCGGCCTGCCCGATCAGCGTCTTGCCGCATCCGGGAGGACCATAGAGCAGAAATCCTTTGGGTTGTGAAAACTTGAACTGCTCGAACGTCTTCGCATGGAGCAGCGGATACTCGACAGCTTTTCTGATCGCCGCGATCGCCTCACGCTGCCCGCCGATCTGCTCCCATGTGATCTTCGGCACTTCATCGAGCAGATGCTTGCCGGACGTCCGGTCCGCAAGCTTCTCGATCGCAATGCGAAACGTGGGATCGATCCGAACCTCGTCACCGGCCTTGAGGTCGATTCCAGCTAAGTCGGTAGACCGCTGTAAAATCAGCGGCTGCCGGCCCATCTCCTGTTCAAAGCGCAGCCGTCCATCCGGCATCGCTTCGGCCAGCTTCAAAATCGGCCCGTTCCGATCGTAGCCGAGGGTTTTGATGACGGCATAGGCATCATTCACCAGGATCTGCGCACCGATCTTGAGGTCCCCTGCTTCGACGCGCGGATCGACGTTGGCATAGTACTCGGCCCCGCCGACCAGGATGCGCGCGAGCCCTTCACCGGGAATCTCCAGCAAAGTGCCGATGCGGTTGGCCGGCGCGGTCAGCTTGGCCGTGACCTCGCTCAGTTTCTTGAATTCGGCCTCGCGTTGCTGATGTGAAGCTGCTTCCAGCATGACCGCATGGCGAAGTTTATAGAGAATACTCCGGCGAGGGTCTTCTTCTGGAAACGACTCCAAGCACTGCTCGATCAGAGCAAGCGGGTCAATCCCAGCCCCAGGCCCCTGCCCTGCCCCTGACCGCGCTTCGCGCGTGCTGTCTTGGCGATCACTCCCCTGGCCCGGTTGATGCGTGCCACTATCGTTTGCGCGATGATCGCCCATGGAGAACTCCTCATGTCAGACTGAAAACAAGGAGGGAAGCAGATGTGTCAGTGAAGCATCTTAGCATAGATTCTTTGCTGTCCGCCCAGACGCCTCTCCCCACTAATTCACCGCCTGAAGCGTCACCTCGACGGACTGGCGCTTATTGTTTCTGACGACATCCACTTTCACTCGATCCCCGACTTTGTACTTTTCCATCGCATCCATAAAATCGTCGACCGACTCAACCGGTTTCCCGTCGACCGCGACCACGATATCGCCGAGTTCGATACGTCCGGCACTGGTCTCTCGCACACCACGCAACCCGGCCCGATCCGCGCTGCCTCCACGCGACACCTTGCCGATCACTAGCCCTTTCACTCCCCACCGCTTAGCGATCGAATCGTGAACCAATGACACACCCATTCCAGGCCTGATCAATTTTCCGTGTTTGATGAGTTCCGGAATAATGCGGTTGACCGTATCGACTGGCACGGCAAAACCGATCCCGGCATAGGCGCCGCTGGGACTAACGATTTGAGTATTGACGCCGATCAAGCGACCCGCGCTGTCGAGCAATGGACCGCCGGAATTGCCCGGATTGATCGCCGCATCGGTCTGAATCACCCCTTCAATCGTCCGGTTCGACATCGACTTGATCGTCCTGCCGAGCGCACTCACCACACCGGTCGTGAGCGTATGGTCGAGCCCGAAGGGATTGCCGATGGCCAAGACTTTTTGTCCGACCCGCAAATCATGGGACGCACCGATGGCCAGCGGCTCCAGCACGTGTTCAGACGCCTGGATCTGCAAAACCGCCAGATCCCGATCCGGATCAGCACCGACCAATTTGGCTGGATGTTCGCTCCGGTCGGCCAGCGTCACTTTGATCGAGCTGGCTCCGTAGATCACATGGAAATTGGTCACAATGTGGCCCTGCTTGTTCCACACGAAGCCGGACCCGGAGCCCTGTGGAACCTCCATGGTGTCCATCGACCAGAAGTCGCGCTGAATCGCCGTGTTGGCAATGAACACGACCGATCTGGTCGCCCGCTCGAACACCGCAATTGTCGCCCGCTCATCAGGTCCTAATTCAACCGGAGCCGGAGCGATGGGACGCGGCTTTCCCTCAATTCCCTCGTACGAACCGCCCAATGGACTGCCCCATTCGGCTGCCCCGGCCACAGAGAAAGAAAGAACCAGTCCGAAACCGATCGCTGCGACCCCGATCACGGACGTTCGTGGCCGATCCATCACCGCTACTCCCCCATAATTTGAAGAATGCACTCGCGCCGGCGGGCCCGCGTATCGAAATCGACCACAACAATCTGCTGCCAGGTTCCCAACAGCAGCACGCGCTCCGAGAAGGGAACCGTCACCGACGGTCCCTGCAGCTGGCCCCGCAGGTGACTATGGCCGTTGTCTTCTCCAGGATTTCTCCGGTTATGTTGCCAGTCAGGGTCCGCCGGTACGACACGTTCCCAAAAGGCTTTTGTGTCGGCGCGGATACCAGGCTCGTCTTCGATGATCATGACCGACGCCGTCGTATGCTTTACAAACACCGTGACGGTTCCGGCAATCAGCGCGGCATCGGCCACAGCGGACGAGACGCGTTTCGTGATGTTTTCGATATGCGTGTCGCCCGCCATCTCAACCTGAAATGGAATAGTCTTCACGGCCATCACGTACCTCCTGAGACCAACCCGCGCAAATACTGCCGTTCTGTCTTGCTCAACGGACAGCCTCGCGCCTCTTCGAGAATGGAATCGAACGTGCCCTCGCCGGCCAACCTGCGCAATGCCTGCACAACGTCTTCGCTCAGGATCCCTTCTCCTGACAGTGCGCCGAGATAGGCAAAGGCTTCTGCCAGCGTTTCCTTGTCCCGGACATAATAATCGCGCCCGCGCTGCCGATTGCTGTAGGCTTCGAACTGTTCGCAGGCGACGAGGATCTCTGCCAGCTGCTTGACCCAGGGCTCGGCAGATGTCAATCGCTCAGGATAATAGTAATAGAGCATCACGAGCTGCATCCAGGGAGCCCACGCAATTCCCCATTCGTTCATCGCGGGACGAACAGTTCGCAGACGCCGCACCAGACGTCGCGCATATCCCAGACGCATTTCCACCTGTTCAGCCGCCCAGCGGTCCATCGTGATCCCGGCTGTCTCCAGTTCGCGGCGATACAACGAGAGGAACGCCTCCGTCTCCCGGCCATACTTCGTGCTCGGATGCAGGGCTCGCCATTCACGCGGCCTCGTAGGAATGTGATGCTGCTTGGCCCAAGACCAAATCTTCCCGAAGAGCCGGCGGTCCAATCCAGCTCGCCCCAGGTCATGCAACAGGCACGCGATCTGATAGGAGCGAACCCGTTCATCGGGATGTCCCAGCGAAGCGGCAACCGCCGCGCACATACGCGCCGTCCGCACGGCATGAGGCCGATCGTATCCACGAATGACCACCCCGGGCTTGAGCGGGTGGGGATAATCATAGAGACGCATCAGCCTGCTGGCCAGAGGACGAGGGATCACTAGAGGCGCCGACAGAGAACGGGTTGGCATAGTTGGGAGCAAACCGGAATACCCATGAAGCTCAGGGATTGGAAAACAGAATATCGTCGGGCCAAAGAGAGTGTCAAGGCGCCACGCGATCGCTCGCGCTGGCCTTGGAACTTTGCTATGCTGCGGCGGCCTGCGCGATCCGGCGCACCACCTACGTTGCCGAGGCCCTTGTGGCAAAACCGAGTTTCATCCCCCTCGCACTGTTCAGCGCTCTCCTCGCAACCGAACCGACGCCGGGATCGGCCGGAACGTTCGACCATCTCGCTGAATTCACCGGAAAAACGAACGTCATCGTCACGCTGAAAGGCCATGATACCTTCACCAGCGAATACCGGTACGACATCAGCGTCCGAAATCTTTCACCCGATTCGATCATCGCCGACTCCCTGGTCGTCGTCCTCGACAAGATCACCAACCTTGCCGGCCAAGACCGGGAAGGATTGACGGGAGAACTCTTCCTCAAACGGTTTGATATCCTGGATCAAGACGGCCAGACCGACGACGGAAAACCGTACTTCCGCATTCCCGTCGGAACGTCGCCAGATCTCGCCCCACAAACCGAAAGTCTTCCGGTCACCGTTCGAATCAGAAACCGGGATTACGTGGCAGTCTTCACCCCCTCGTTCCGGGTACTGGGAGAGAAACGTCCGCCACCGGAGCCAAAACGCGCGGAATCGCCGGCCACTCCTGCTCAGGCGCAAGCCCAGGCGCCGGCTCAACCCGGCCAGCTTCCCCAGGCTCCCATAGATAAGCTGCTCCAGCTGTTGATCAAAAAAGGAGTGCTCACAGAAGAGGAGTGGCGCAAAGCCAACCGCCCATGACCGATCCTTCCTGCAAGGCCTGCGCAAAGACCTGGCCCAAAGCCGATCATGTCATCGCGGATCTCGGCATTACGACAGCCTACCTCCATGACGATCAATACTTTACCGGCTGGACCGTCCTCGTCCTCCAACGTCACGCAACGGAGCTCTTTCACCTGACGCCGGCGGAACGGATGCAACTGATAGAAGACGTGAACCAGGTCGCCAAGGCCCTCGCCCAGGCCTATGGGGCCAAGAAAATCAATTACGAACTCCTCGGCAACCAACTGCCGCACATCCACTGGCACATCATCCCCCGCCTCGCCACCGACCCCTCTCCGCTCGAACCGGTCTGGCGGGTGGCCCATGAGGCAGTCGCTCTCCACGACTCCCAGCTCCGGAATCACATCCAGCGCATTCGGGATATCATTGAAGCTTCGCGCTGAGCGAGAAGACCGCTCCCATCAACGTAGTCCGCCGATCCATCCGGCCTCGAATCGGTGCTATAATCTAATCCGTCCGACTGACCAGATCCGGAGAGGCGCGGATTTCCGATGCGTCATCAATTGGTGCTCGTCACCCTCCGGATGTTTCCTCTCCTTGGCCTCTTCTCCCCTTGCTCATTGTTTGCACAACCGCCGGAAGACAGCCCGCCTTCGATTATCGAATCCCCCCCGCCGATGTCTGAGACAGTGCCTACGCCAGAACAACATGGCCGACAACACAACTTTGAACTCGTGCCGCCTGTGCGTGAGGATGCGATCACAACACTACAGACGTTGCGTGACGCAGTCCGCCTGTCACCGAGGCGCGCGGAAACCAGGCTGAAACTGGCGCAGGAGCTTTATCGCATCGGCGACTTCGATGCCGCACTCGACGAGTGCCGCGCAGCGCTCATGCTGGAGCCGGCCAATGCCCACGCCCATCTGCAACTTGGGATCATACTGACGGCCAAACAGGATTGGCGCACGGCAACCTCCGCGTTGAAAGACGCGATCCGGATGAACCCGGATCTGGCTGATGCCCACTACACGCTCGGCAGCGTGCTCTATGCCTTGGGCCACGTGAAGGAAGCAGTCCAGTCTTATCGCCGGACGCTCGAACTGCAGCCGGATTTTCCCGATGCGCGTTACCGGCTCGCGCTGCTCTTAAAGTTGTCGAACCGCGAACAAGAGGCGACACAGCTCATGGCAGACGCTGCGCGTGACGGCGTCCTACCGGCACAGTTTTTTCTCGGCAATGCCTATAAGAGCGGACAGGGCGTCGAGAAGAACCTTAGTCTGGCAGTCTTCTGGTGGGCGCAAGCCTCGGCGCTCAACTACCAACCGGCGACCGACACCCTCGCCAAACTTCGCCGACAAGCCTTGTCTATCACTGTGCCGGAGCGCAAGCGGAAGGAAGCCCTCGACGCGTTTCAGACATATCGCGAGTCACTATGGAAAGATATTCCGGGTGACCACCATTCAGGCGACGAAACCGTGGGAACCAGCCTGCTCAAGGAGAACCGTACGGACGAGGCCGTCGCCACACTCATTGCAGAAACCTATGCCCTGAGTGACGTGGCGCAGGACGCACTCTCGAAATTGTATGAAACAGGCGGGGAGCCACATCTAGCGCGATATGATCAATCCATCCTCGCCTGCTTGGAGACCGTGGCACGTGACGGGTTTCTCTCCGCCAAATACACGGTCGCCCGCATCTACGCCAAAGGACTCGGTGTGACGCCCGACAGGCCCAAAGCCAAAACCCTGCTCAAACATCTTCCCAAACAGGAAACGGCAACGCTGCTCCGTGAGTGGAGTCTTCACTAACCATGGGACTAGAGCGGGAAACTGTCTGGCGGCTGTTCCTTACCTCGACCACGCTGCAAGCGCTCACGATGGGATTGCTTGCCACGTTCCCGGCCATAGCCTTGTGGGCCGTAGCTCCCGCTACACTGACGGCGCTCGATTGGGCGCTCTACGACGCGTGGCTCTACCATCGCGTCTCTATTGCAGTCAGCCGAGAACTCACAATTGTGGCGCGTGATCCAGCCGCCGACGAACGATTTGGACCAATGGTGGAGCGATCCTCTTTGGCGCAATTGATCACCGCCGTCCACGAGGCCGACGCAGCGGCAATCGGCCTTGACCACCGCCTCGATCACGCAAGCCCGGCATCACTCGGTGGAGCCACCGGCGACGCCTTACTGGCAGAAGCCATCCAGGCAGCCGGGCCGATTGTGTTCGTTCACGACCCCGATCACGCAATTGAATCCGACGCAGCCCTTTTGTCACATCTCGATGTTTCTGCAGATCCGGATCATGTCACGCGAACCGTCCCGATGTCGGCCGCGATCGAGGCCCAGGCTGTGCCCGCATTCGGCTCCGCCCTATACGACCTGTATCGGCAGAGACGGATGCCGGGAACGCAGCCGGTCGCCACAGAGGACGGAGCGGTGGCGCTGATCAACCTTGTTGGAAACGGGTCACTGTCGTCGTTACCAACCGTTCCACTCTCCGCAGTATGGGACGCCATTCAACGTCACGACGAACGAATACTCAACGAATGGTTCAAGAACAAGGTGGTTGTGATCCTTTCCGATCCGACGACTCAGAGCCGCTGGCTCCTGGCGACAGGACAAACGGTGACGGGTATGACGGCGCACATCCATCTGCTCAATAGCCTGCTCACCGGCAATCGAGTCTGTCAGGTCGGTTCACCCTGGCGCTTCGCTCTCACTGTTCTGTTTGCGTCACTCATAGCCTGGTGCCTGCTCCGGTTTCATGGATCGATCGGCCTCCTCGTCGCAGCCGTCGCTGTGGTCCTCTCCGGCGCCATGACCTTCGCCTCGCTGCCGGTGTTTCACCTTGTCCTGCCCGTAGCCCTGCCGCTGGTCGCCTCGCTGGTCCTGCTGGTCGGCACAACCGCCTGGATCCATCTCACCACGAACCAGCGCATGATTCTTCTCGAGCGGGAAATGCTCCATGTGCAGCAGGATGCCGCCGCAGTCCGCGATGCGCTCACACTCCGCGAGAATCGTGTGGAGGCTCTTCAGGAAGATTTGGAAGCCGCCAAATCCGCCGCCGCACAATACGCAAGCCGGCAGGATGATCGGACTGGAAGCATCGAGTCGTTGCGGTCACAACTCGCCGAGGCACAGTCCCAGGAACATCTTGCCCGGCAGCAACTGGAACAGCTGGAACGGCAGCTGCACGATCTTCGTGCCGCCGGCACAAACTCCCCTTCAATCGGCGATGCCGAACTCGATCAATTGCGCAGTGAGTGCCGTCAGCTTGGGATTGTCACCCAAGACCCGGCGCTCCTGCGCATGTTCCGAGACGTCAAACGAGGCGCCAGGTCCCCGCTGACGGTGCTACTCCTGGGAGAACCGGGTACGGGAAAGGAACTGTTCGCTCGGGCGGTGCATCGTCTCAGCCCCAGAGCCGGCAAGACCTTCATCGCCGTCAACATGGCCGCCATCTCGCCGGAACTCTTCGAGAGTGAATTATTCGGACATATCAAAGGCAGCTTCACCGGCGCATCGGCGGACCGGCGGGGCTATTTCGAGCTGGCCCACCATGGGACAATCTTTCTGGATGAAATCGGCGACCTCCGTCTCGATCACCAGAGTAAGCTGCTCCGTGTGTTGCAAGAAAAGTCATTTTATCGCGTCGGAGCCACCGTTCCCACCACCGTCGATGTGCGCATCGTGGCAGCAACCAACCGTGACCTGCAGCGCGGGGTATCCGAGGGCTGGTTCCGCGAAGATTTGTATTTCCGGTTGAAAGGCCTTGTCTTCCTGCTGCCGCCGCTGCGCGAACGCACCGGCGATATTCCGGCCATCGCAGACCAGTGCTTGGCCGACATCGCGCAGCAGATGGGCCGGCCGGTTCCCAAACTTTCCAACGATGCGCTCCGCGCCTTGACCGACCACGAGTGGCGCGGCAATGTCCGGGAGCTGCGCCATGCGCTGGAACGAGCCGTCGCATTGAGCGATGGCCCGGTGCTGACGAAGCGCTCGTTCGACTTAGAGGGAACGGCAACGGAGGACGCGACGACGCCGTCTCAATCCACCACGCTGCCGGACTCAGCCGGGGACGCCGCCGTGCTGAATTGCCTGCGGCAACAGGGTTTCGATATGCAGGATGCGGCAAAGATGTTGGGCTGGGACCGCAGCACGGTCACGCAACGGCTCAAGGGCCTCTGCTTCCAAGCGCTGGTCGACTCCAACGGCGACCAGGCCAAAGCCGCCCTGGCGATCGCCGGCGATCCAAGCCATCTCCGCATGGTCGAGCTCAAACTGATGGATTACTACAGCCATCTGCTGTCTGTGATTGAGCCGTTCACCACCGCCGACGCAGCCCTCGCCGAATGCAAACGGCGCTTCAAGAATCTTCCCGAAAGACACTTCGTCGCGGTCGAGCGATTGGTGCGCGAGCGATTTCCCGAAGCACAGCCGTCCCGCACGAAAAGAGCCGGAGCCTGATTCCTTCAATGCTACCCCTGGCTCACCGGCATATATGGAACAAGGGCGGAAAAGACATACGTATCGGCATGCTAGACTTACGACATGGTACCGTCTCACACGGTCGCAGGATTGATCTCCTGGTGGTTGACTTACAGCCTGATCGTTGCGTCCCTACTCCTCAGTCCTGCCGATGCCGCTGAACCAGAACGGGTCTCGATCCAGAAATTATTGTCGCCACAAGCCAGTTCCTATCAGCAACACCTGGTAACGATAGAGGGTGTGGTACGTGCATTTAAAGCAGAGCCCCCATTTCCCGGTAGATGTCTCCTTTATGGACGAGCCACCTTCGTGTTGGAAGGTGAGACTGGCTCATTGCCCGTAGAAATCTTGGGAAGTTGTAACCCAGGTGCGGTTGAGGCTTTGCCGAAGGAGCAGGATCGGGTGCGAATAACCGGGCTCGTGCACGTACGGAAAACTGAACCTCCACGTGACGTCAGAATCGTGTCCACGCAAATTCAGATCCTTGAATCACACTGATTCAGCGGCACTCGCAGGAAGACCTGATTTAAAAAAGCAAGGTCCAACGCCCTTTTGTCCCCGGCGTTAGTGCTTGGGTTTCCACAAGGCGGCGTCGAGGATGGACCAGAGGTGAATGATCCAACCCAGGAGGAAGAACCAGAGGATACCGGCCAGGACGAATTGGATAATGGCCATAAACAGGCGCCCTTGAAGCAGCTGCCCTAAGCCGGGAATGAAGAAGCTACAGAGCGCTGCTATGACATTGCCCGCAGACCCCTGTCCTGCCATGTAGCCTCCACCAAATAACGAGTGATCAATGGTTCCTGGAACCTTTTTCTGCTCTCAGAGATAAAACTCGTGAACGTGGAGTTACAGACGAAACGATGAAGAGCCGCAGATGTGCACTGATCGGCTGGCATGCACAGAACAAGACGCGACCCCAATACTTAGTCGCATGCACTCGGGATGATGTCCATCAATTGATCTCGGACAAATGCTTGAGGGCGGCCTCAAGATGTTCGATTCCCACGTCAGCGTGACCAGCTTTACCATGTGCGATGGCTTCTTTAAGGTGATGAATCCCTTCTCTCACCTCCACGCCCTTACCACCCATCTCCGCAAAATCAAGCGCCGTCTCCGCATGCTTCACAAGCTCGTCAACATGCCCCTCTTTACCATGGGCCACTGCTTGCTTCGCGTGATCGATGGCTTGGCTCACGTTACCCGCTGGGGTCGGATAGGCATTCACCATGGGCACACCCACGAGCGCTCCAAGCACAACTACGATGAGGACGGCACGGTAGTATTTACTGATCATCGTTTCTTCCCCTCGTGATTAGAATGTACGGCCTAAAAAGACTGTAGATGAAATCAAACCCTACACAGCGGTTCTGCAACCTGTCAAGAATGCTATGGCTCACTCCCTGTCGGGTGAACCTACAGAAACCCCATAAAATGCCCCTTGCAGAGGGCACATTCCCGGATACGATAACAAAGCAGACTGAGCAAAGCGGGGCCGCGCTTGTCTCCGCTTGGGACCGAGCAGTAGGTTCCCGCGTCGCCCATGCTCTAGGAAGACCTTAGTAACTGGTGATCAAAGATCGTCTGCCTTTCAGGTCTCAGAAAAGACTCCTAACCCCTTGTTCATCCGCTACAGAGCGCTGCTATGACGTTACCCGCAGATCCCAGTCCTGCCACGCAGCCTCTCCCTCCGTGCGGCAACCGACCTCTAAATCATTTCTTCTGGCATGCACAGAGCAAGACGTGCCACCCATCTCATTGGCTGCTTATACAGCATATGCCCACTCTGCGTCGTTGGGAAGCATGCGGGGACCAAACACGAAATGGAGGACCCGCCTTTTACCTTCCTTAAGTTTAGATGATGCATGGAGGAGCAGTGGTCGCATGGCCAATACCCCACCTCTTGGTATTATGCAGTTGATTCTATTTGCCGGATTCCCTGCCGCGACATGAGACCCAGGCACCACCTGTAGTGGCGAGTTGTTTTCGTTGTTTTCTTCAAGGTGTAGACGCACCGCCACCATGGATTTCAGAACCCTTTCGGGCGGACGGGCAAATAGCACCCCTTCCTTTTCTGACCAGGCTTTCCAATCCGGCGAATCGATTCGCGCTTTTATGGGTATCGATAAGTCACGGTGAAGAGCGACGAGCCAGTTTTCCGATTCAGTCTTCTGAAAGTACGTGCATTGAATTGCCACGGGGTCCGGCGGAAGGATTTCTTGGATGGCCGGAACGAGCTTGACCCGAGCCGAGAGCTGGCGGCACCAATCAGCATTTAGGACATTTCGAGTTCCCACCCCATCTAGCGACACCGAGGCCAAATGCTTTTCTAGCTCAACGATATCCGGCTCTGTCACAGCTTCGCCAATGATGAGATAGCCGTCCGCTTCAAACGTTTGTGCCAGGGTCTTCATACCATATAACAATGTTTAGGCTGTTCCCCATAGGGGCCGGATTCACCAATTTCTACCTGTTTAATGCGCCATCACTGTGTGCGAACAATACGCCACACCCAATGCCTTTTCAATAAACGGCAACCGAAAAACCATCACTTTGCAGTCTTATGCGGCTTTACCCACCCCATTCGCCAACAATATAACCTTCCTTGAGAGGGATTGGACTTCTTTACCATTTCACTTCCATTGGGGTATATGGCCGATCCTCGGTTGTACGCTTCAAGTATCCCTCTGACTTGTATCCCCCCCTTCTTCCCCAGGGAGATGGCAGGCTGTCCTTCACTGCGCGCATTGAGCCACCACCGTTTCATCGTGGGGGCTTAGCGGGCAAGAAGGATGGCCTGGCGGCTTCCCGTTACTCCCTGTCTGAGATCGCGCTTTCCGTGAGCACGGAGTACCAACCAGGCTGCCCCCCTCTTCCTTTTGCGGGGCTATCCCCGCATGACATGATGGGCCCCGCTTCCCCGCATTGAGCACTCACCCGCTTCATCCTCTGAACCTCTGGACTTTCCTCACAACTTTCTCAACTTTTCCACTGCTCCGCACCGGCACTTCCATTGCTCAAGCAGTCCTCCATCGGCGCACCGAATGATCGGCGAGAAAGGAGGGGACACAGTTCAAAGGCCGTACGGTGCTTGATCACGTTTCACATTTCACCTTTCACGTTTTACGGATGCAAGAAGGAGGATGCCATCATGCAGAACGGTCCATCGCAGGTATCGTCAGGAAATATCGCCCCCAAGATCGTGGGGCCGCAGAGAGACACCAAAGAAGTGACGCTCCTGGCCGGAGTGGTGCTCGTGCTGGGCGGGTTAGTGGCCGCAGCCTGGTACTACGGACAGACCGCCGACCAGATTACAGTGACCCCCGCGATAGGGAAGATTGAGAACACCGATGTGCCGGCAATCATCAAAAAGGCCGGCGTCATGAATCAGGCCGAAGCCGCGACCATCCACTCCACCTCCGTCACGGCTCCCGCTGTCGCTCCGCTGGACGATGTGATCCATGCGGATGTGTACTTCGAGGTGGGCCGGAAGGGATTGACGGAGGAAGGGAAGGCACAGCTCGCCGCCCGGGCCGCGCTGCTGAAGCACAATCTGGACTATGGAATCTTGATCCAGGGCTATACGGACCAGCAGGGCTCGGCCGATTACAATAAGAAGCTTGGCCTCAAGCGGGCAGAAGCTGTGAAGACTGAATTCCTCCATGCAGGGGTGGCCGAGCACCGGATCAAGATGGTGAGCCTTGGTGAAGACGGCGTGCTCTGCGTCGACGACAGCGCCCTGTGCCGCAATATCAATCGCCGGGTCCATCTCGAAATCAGAAAGATCGGCCAGGAACACATGGCGGCTCCCGCCGTCGCCGCCGGTTCGTCAGATCTCTCAGACCCAAGCACCGATTCCTCAACGAAATTCGAAGCACCCGGTCCCTCGACCGAACGTCTCCTGCCGCTGAACTCAGAGCCGACTCCAGGCAGTTAACCCACGGTAGGGACCAACCCCTGGGAAAGATCCAATCTCTTTCCCAGGGGCCGCTCACACGACCATCGGCGGACCTGACACGTATGATTCATCTGAGACAAGAACGGTAGAGAGAGTATGGGAGGAGTCGCTAATTGGAAAATTTCCGGCCGGCGTTCTTTGCCGCATTCCACTTCCACGGCGGCACAGGATTGGGGTCCGCCCAGAGACCTTTATGGGCCGCTCTGGCCAGATCTTCCATGTCCTTGAGACCCTGCCCGTCGGATGATTGGGCTCGCGACCAGGCAAGTCCCTCGTTCAGCAATTCATGGGCGATATTCCGTCCATCGACAAGCAGCACCTCGGCGATCTTTCGCCCCTGCCGATCTTGTTTCAGCGCCCGAATCACCACGTCACGGTTCCCTACGTACGCGGCTGCAACCCGTCGTGCCTGTTTCCCGAAGGGCTGTTTAAGTTCAGGACAGTCGATGTCTTTCAGATAGATCATCTCTTTTCGCCCATCATGATAGATCGTGAACCGATCGCCCTCGTGCACCGTGACGACTCTCGCAGTGAAGTCCGCCCATGCCCAAGCCGGCCAGACAGCGGCCACCAGCGCGAGAACAACTCCTGTCATGATAATCCGTATCGGCATAGGCTGTATGCTACCCTCGACCGGTCATCTGGCCAATCAATTCTCAATTTTTCACCGTGATGATCTTATGGCAAGTATCACGGCATCTATGGCAGGACCAGGTCCAGGTGCATCACCACCCAGATCATCAACAATTTGGCATGGATCGAGACAACATTCGCCATAAGAAGCGGATGTGTGGTATTCTCAGAGGGGTTGACGGTTACAACCCCATCCCTCGCGCCTCCTTCGAGCGTGTCAGGTTTCGCGCGATCGGCGCTCTCATTTCAGAGCCCGTCCACAGGGTTGTGTATCACGCGGTTTGTGGAGAGGGCTTCGACCACACGGGCAATGAACACCGGTACCGTCCTCACTGGCCTCTTGCCGGCGGGAAATTTCCCGCTCCGGCCTGTTCGTCGCATACATTCCAGGGACTATGCTCACCGCTCTGGGACGAAAGGTATTTCAATGGGACGACTCAATCTAGAACGACTGATGACATTTGCGGACGGATCCTACCTGGCCATCAGCACCGAATGCTCAAAGCAGGGTGAATTCTCCTGCACGGTCTACAGCGCCCTTGAGACAGACGATCGTACGGCCTTCCGTGTCGTTGCGAGTCATCTCTTTTCTGCGGCTACCTGTCTGATCGCTCAAGAGCACGCTTACGGCTGGGCGTTGCGCTTTTACCCGCGCGCCGCCGAACTGATGAAAAAACCGCCGTACTTGATCTGGCATGGTCCGCAATCAACAACCGTCCAGTGATTCCCAGCGGATACCCGCCGGTCTTGCAATGTCATCGCACAATGAAAAACAAGAACACAGAAGTTCAACAACAGTCACACTGCTATATGCGCACAGGAGGCTTGTATGAGTTCAACTAACGCTCCCAAACCAGCGGCCGAATCGAAGTGGGTGCGAATTCCAAATGGCACGAAGGTGCGTCACCGACGCGACGCCTACGAAGGCTTTATCGACGGTCTGACCGAGATTGTCGAAGGACCAGAACGTAATCCGGACGGAAAGACGCAGTACCGGGTGAATATCGGAGGCGGAATCAGACAACTCGTCTCGGAAGAGCACCTCAATATCCTCCTGGATCAGGAAGACCTGGTCATGATTGGGAAGGAAAAAGAGCCGTATCGTCGGCTCATGACGATACATCTGCGCGCCTCATTCGAGAATGATCGCTTTATCCGTCGGGTGTGATGATCGTCGACTGCGGAGTAGCTATCTTGTCGCACACCTGATAGGATGAGCCGTCTCATCGCGGCGGGCCTCGCATGAGACGAAATCACAACGGCCCATCACCGATGTTGTTGGTACCGAGAATCTGACCGGAAGCCTGACCAAAGCCGCCTCCCTGATCGCGTCTTCGGCCCTCTCCTTCCCCTCGTAGCTTGTTTCTCGCGTCCTCAGACAATATCATTCTTGGAAGGAGGAACCCCCATGGGTTCAAAATTGTATGTCGGCGGGTTGCCATACGCGACAACCGAATCGCAACTCACCACCCTCTTTGCGGCGCACGGCACCGTCGAATCGGCCCGCGTGATTGCGGACAAATTCACCGGCCAATCCCGCGGATTCGGCTTCGTCGAAATGTCGACCTCTGAGGAGGCGAAGGCTGCCATCACGGCATTGAACGGAACACAGCTGGATGGGCGGTCCTTGACCGTCAATGAAGCAAAACCGCAGGAGCCTCGCTCCGGTGGCGGTGGCGGCGGCGGCCGTTTCGGCGGCGGAAACGATCGCAACCGCTACTAAGCGAACCACGCGACCTTCGTGAACGATCGATGGGGCGCTTCTCTTGAAGTGCCCCATCAGACATCGGCTCAAACCAATCTACCCTCACAATCACACTCGCTTTGAGCCTCGTGCTTTTTCCCACACAATCTGACTGAGCGTATACTGCCGATCGATTTCACGGATGAGAGCGACAAGCGGCAGATAAAATTATTTCCTTGTGTTATGAACCACTTAGATCGCACTTGCTCCTCTCCCCCTACTGTTACTCCCTGCAATGTGTTAAGATGGCGTCCATTAGAGATAGATTGAACGCCAATCCTTCGCGTCCACGTTTCCTCCCTGACCCTACGCGATTGATGTGAGTTTTACATGCCCCTTAGGACAGTGCCTTGCGTCCTACCTAGCTGGGAAGGGGCCTGAGACTCGACGGGCTACATCCGACTCCGTATATCACCGACCGACTGAGAGGAGCAACACTGTGAAAATCTCATCATCATGGGGAACCGGAAAGACTTCACGCAAGCGTAAGCGGACTGTGCTGAGAACCAAGATCCGTTGGGACGTGCTCGGGCTCCAGGACCCGAGCCGCATGGAAGCGGCACCGTCGATGGAAGATATTCGCAGCCAGATCATTTCCATGGCCAGCCAGGGGCTGGGGGCACATTCGGGTTCCGGTCAAAAGACTGCACCCGCTCAATCCGCCTCCGGTGTCACTGCCTCAACCAGAAAACGGAAACGCGGCACCGCCCAATAGCACGCGTCCGCATGCAAATGTGCGCAGACCAAGGAGGGTATCATCGCAGGACCAGGCAAAACAACGCTCGCAAAACGAGATCGTGAAAAGGCGCGGCAAATGAAACAGCGCGAGAAGGAAGAGCGCCGCCTTCAGCGTAAAGCCGGAAAGACCGACAAGCCTCAAGACCAGGGCGGCGAAGACCCGGATCTTGCCGGATTGCACTGGGGTCCTCAAGAACCGCTGTATTGACGCCGCGCGCCTCCTTGACCACTTCACAACCGGGGGCGTAGAGTAAGATCACGTCGGTACGCCGCCTCATTCTCGCAGGTGGTGCCATGATCATCCACGGTATTGAGACCAGCCCGGATGGACATGATAAGTACGGCCTTCTCTTCAATCGAACTGATCCCAGTCATCTAACTACGTTACCTCGCACAGGCGTCCCTGGCCGGTCTTTGACCGACCGGCCCAATCCTGTTGACGTGTTCACTGCCACAACCTGAAAGGTGCGGACCTTGTCTCACGATAAGAATCCAAATCCATTCGATGTCACTCGACCACGGCACCGTGTGATTCGCCTGCCGCGGGCGGAATTGACCGATGCCGAAAGGAGGTCGCCATGCAATACCGCTACAATACGATCGACATCATCGTAGGTGTCGGAATGTGCGCCATCGTCTTTGGGGCACTGCTCTTCTTCGCCGCCGCTAACGGCTATCAGGTAACCGCTCCACAGCCATTCTCCGTACAACAACCAGTCGATAGTGAATCCGGCATGACCATGCTCCAACCGGCCCTGGGGCGAGCCATCGTCGAACAGGCGCTCTTCGAGCGCAACGCCAACCAAGCCATCGCCCAGTCAGTCTCCGAGTGGAACTGGGCGTCAATGGCGTACCACGAACTCCAATCACGGCCCGGCGGTCCGTTGGGAGCGGTCATGCGCCAGGCCGTGGCTGTTCCATCCGCCAATAGAGCCCGGGTGCAGGGTGTCATGGGGCAGGCGATCGTGAACTTCACAACGCGAGGGATTCGGAACGGGCTGATCTCGGCTGACACGTATCTTTCGGATTACAACATCACCATGATTCGTACGACCGAAGCCAGAGGACGGCGCCTTGAACAAGAATTCGCGTCGACCTGGCAAGCCACGCTCGGACGGAAGGTTGTGGAGGCAGTCCAAGCCCATAGAATTCAGGCCAGCGCGATTCAAGAACGGCTTGGGACCGCTCTGCTGCAAGTAGCCCGGGTTCAAACAGGATCGGAAGCAGTTCGGGCTATGCAACAAGAGCAGTTGGCAAGTTTGATAGTGGCCGCGATCCGCACAGAAGGCCAGCCGGAGCCGTCAACTCTCCGTGCGGATAGTGCGCCTCCATCACAGGGCACCGTTGCTGTGGCCTCTACTGAACCGGCATCTTGGCCGGAGATACCAATGGACTATCTGATTGCTGCAGGTCTCATGTTGACGGTTGTCTTCTGGGGAGGGCTTGCACTGGCCGCCCGGAGCAGAGAGGAGAAAGCGCTTGTCAGAATGAACTACGAGGCTTCTCGGTGGGGGTATCGCATGGCGGCATAATGTTTGAGGGACTCGTGCAGCTTGCACGAGCGTGTGATCTATGTCATGGGGATATTGGGGAATCGTAGCGGGTCTCGTTGCGATGGTGGGGATGTCCTTGGCCTGCATCCTGTTGTCCTCTTCGAAAGTGACGGAGCCAAGCCCTCCACGAAACAATAATATCGACGTGCCAAGAACGCTGACGAAGCAGGCTCCGGAACACCATCGCCAGGCCGCATAGCCGTATTCCAGAGACCCGGATGACTCGCAATTCCGCGTTGAACCTCCGGCCGTGAGGCTATGTCATGTCCATCCGGTTGCTCATTGCCGAACATCAACGACTGTTCAGGCAAAGTCTGCGGGTACTCTTAGCGCACGAAAGAGATCTCATCGTCGTTGCGGAGGCTGCGGATGGCCGTGAGGCGTTTGATCTGGCGATGAGGCTCAAGCCCGATCTTGTACTCATGGACATCGACATGCCGAATCTTGACGGAGTGACGACGACGAAACTGCTTCGCGGTTGCCTGCCCAATACAAAAGTCTTATTGCTCGCCATACATGATGAAGACACGCGGATCGTCACGGCATTGCAAGCTGGAGCGTTTGGCTACATCCTCACAGACGTGGACCAGGCCGACCTGTTACACATCATCCGCGCCGCCTATCGTGGGGAACATTTCCTGTCACCCTCCATGCCTGATCACTTTGCGCGCCAGGCGCTGGCGGCGGTCGGGCAGGCAGGAGGCGACAGCCACACGCTCCTGTCCCGCCTGACTGAACGTGAACGAGAGATCTTGGCCTGCGCGGCAGCCGGCTGGAGCAACAAAGAAATTTCCGACCACCTGTATGTTTCTGTCGATACGGTCAAGACACACCTCCACCATATTTATCAGAAGCTCTCCGTAGATGGGCGCGTCGAGGCTATTCTGGCTTTCTTGCAAACGAAATAGGTTGCTCGGCCCTCTTCTCATCTCACCCAAACGGTGTAGCGCAATTCCATCCTTTAGGCGATAGCGGCGAGCTTATTCAAAGCTGTAGCTTGTTATCGACTGTGTGAGGTGTGTGAGGCTGGAAGCGGATACACCAATGCACAGATCCAATGTCCGGCAAAGGAGGTGAGTGAGATGCGTGACATGCACATCGTCGATCACGTATGGGAGAATGGGATGTTGTACATATTGGGGGCGTTTTTCGTGGGGATCATTGCATTCGCGCTGACGATGGCTGGTTTCTAGGCGACTAGGCGTGACGGTCGATACCAGCGCCAACTCTAGGTTCCGAATGTATGTCCTCAAGAAGGAGCCCGCCGGAGCCGCCATCAGGCGGCTCCGGATCTGTCACCTGAGTGTTCATTGAAGATCCACACATCCTTTTTTCCCCACACCTTGAGTGCCGACTGAATTACCTGCTAGGCTCTAACTCTACGTACAGCACTACCAGCCCTGCTTAGCAAAGGGACAGGGAATTGAGGATGCGTCTAGCCCTGCTGTTGATCATCATCGGTCTCGTCATCTTCGGCCCGCAACTATGGACCAGGCGGGTGTTTGCTCAATATAACGGCCCCCGTCCGGACTACCCTGGAACCGGCGGGGAACTGGCCCGGCACTTGCTTGATCGGTTTGACATGAACCACATCAAGGTGGAAATGACCGAGTTGGGCGACCATTACGATCCTGAATCCAGAGCGGTCCGCCTGACGCGAGACAAATTCAGCGGAAAGTCCCTCACCGCCCTCACGGTCGCTGCGCATGAAGTCGGGCACGCCATTCAAGATCATACGGGCTACCAGCCGCTGACCGAACGCGCACGGCTCGTGCGGATCGCTCAGGGAGCAGAAAAAGTCGGCGCATTGGTCATGATGGGCATTCCGATTGCGACCGCACTGGCCAAAACTCCCACAGCCGGCATGCTGGTCATGCTTGCCGGAATGGCCACGATGGGAATTTCCACACTGGTGCATTTCTTCACCCTTCCGGTCGAATGGGATGCCAGCTTCAGGCGCGCCCTTCCCGTCCTTCAGCAAGGAAACTACCTGTCTGCTGAAGATATGCGGGGTGCTCGCCGCATTCTCACCGCGGCCGCGCTGACCTACCTGGCGGCTTCGCTAGGGAGTCTGCTCAACCTCTGGCGGTGGATCGGCTTCTTGCGGCGATAGTCCCGGATAGTTCGGACATCCGCTTACCCCGCTCACCCTGACTGAAATATGATGTGCGCTTGAAAGAATGGAGCCGGCGACCCGGATTGAACGGGCGACCTGCGGTTTACGAAACCGCTGCTCTACCAACTGAGCTACGCCGGCACTTTCGAGGATATGTACAGGAGTCAGCCATCCCGCAATTGGACCGCCTGGTCGAACGGGCATGATACTGGCGCGCTGTGCAGCCTGTCAACGAAGGAGCCCTCCAAATACTACGGCTTGGGTCCCATGTCCACCGGCTTCGGTGCTTGTACAGGAGCATCGGCCGAGGGCTCCGCCTTCTTCGCCTGAGCGGGAGGCTTGGGATTATTCCCTTTGGCCATCGGATGAATCCTGACGACTGCTCCCTGCCCTGGCGGTGGAGAACAGAGTGGCCGCTGCGCATTGCCGAATTGTTCCCGTGCCGCATGGATGACTTCACCGCGCACATAGGTGCAGAGTTCGCCGGCCACGACCGTTCCATCCCGATCGACATCGGCCAAGCCCTGCAACCCCCTCAGTAAGTAATAGGTAAACAGCCCGTGCTTGCCCTGCTCGTAGGCATGCGCTTCCTGAAGGTTTCTATTGCCCACCATCCACATGACGTCGTCTCTGTCGTCCTCCGCGCCGTCTCCCCAATCGGCTTGCGGAGTGGTACCGGGGTCCGCGCCAGGCGATGGATCGAGCGACACCTCGAACATCATGATAGCCCGTTGAATCGGCAACCGGGCCAGCACTTCTTGTATATGCCGAACAGGGTACAGGCGGTTCGGTGATGCAATGGTTCCGTCATACGGCACCAGCGAGACCGCCCCGCTTGTGCCATCCACCAACGCTCGTCCTGCGAAATACACGTACACAACGGTCTCGGCATCCACTCGCTTGGGAAGCCACTCGTCGAATGTTTCCGCGAGATCCGCCTTCAATGCAAATTTATCGACTAACACATGGACGCGGTCGCCCGGAATCCCTCCGATCGCGCGCAAATACGCGGCCGTGACTTCCGCATCACGATCCGCATATTTGACTGTCGGCACCCGTTCGTCTCTAAATCGTCCGACCCCGATCGCGATCACAACCGTCCTTGTCTGCTTGGATGCCGCCAACGGCTTCGGGAGGCGATCGACATCCGACACGATCGCACCGGAATCTCCCTTCTCCGGCTTGACCTGGAAAATAAACTTTTTAGCCGACGGAAGGGATGCCAGCGGTGTGAGGCTGCGTACACTCAACACCAATTCTCCCTGCGTCGCGTCTTTCAAGTCCATCACCCGATTCGTAACCGATGTGCGTTTGATTTCTCCCGGCTGTACATCGCCGATCGCCACAGATTGGGGAAAGTGTTCTGTCAACGCACCCTCGCCCCCGATGAGCACTTCAACACCCTCTGCCTCTGCCTGCCCCTCGTTCTTGACCTCGACTTCGATCGTGAGGGACTCGCCCTGCTGCAGCATATGGTCTTGGCTCTCATCACGCACAATGGCATGGAAGGTCAGGGTCGTGGCCTGGAGTCTACTGCTCGCAGCAGGGCCCCCCGCCGGCGGCGCGACCCTATTGGCCTGCACGCCTCCGGTCACAGACGCTGATGAAGCTATGCCGGCCTGTTGCGTGGACAGCGACGCAGCTGTGGGAATGCGGGTCTTTTGCTGTTCAGCATATTCTCGAACCCGGACGGATGCTGCGACCTGCTTGGCCAACCCTTCGGTGACGGCGTCGACGGCCTCCTGGACAATCGGCTCCAATCCCCTCACCTCACAAGACTGATCTGTCACGGTGACTTCCCCGCGGCCGACGCTTTGCAGTTTCTTTGCGAACAGCGTCTTGCCGTCCTCTGCAAGAAACACCATCTCCGCCCCAAGTGTCACCGACACCGGGTAGGCGCCTTGAATGTGCCGGGGAATGACGAGGTCGATATGTTTCAATCCCAACCCGACTTCAATCACCCCGGCAGCAGTCACTCGCTGTTCGAGGCCGAACTGGGGAGTCACACCGTGAAAGACTCGGTTGAGTTTCCTGGGCACGGCTTCCACAAGCGGATCGGCAACTGAAAACACAGCCGGTTGGCCGCAGGCATCTTTGTAGGGAATCACTGCCGTACTGATACTGGGGGAAAGCCAGAGCGATGGCGTGAGCGGAATCGCCGCCGTATCGCTGCCGGATGATCCTCCGCTACGCTTGGATCCGATGCAGCCGGCACACAGCACTGCGAGCGCCACCACGACGCCAAAAGCAGCCTGTCGACGGATTCCCGAATGCTGAATGCTCACAAGATTCGCTCCTGGAGATGCTGGTTATACCGAAATCTGGCACGCCATACAATCAGTGGAAATTGACAAGCTTCACACCCTGCGCTAACGTCTGCTCCATGTCGACAACATCCGCGCCGTCCTCATCGACGCTCCCCGGCATTCCCTGGTCTGCACTCGCACGGCTGATTCGCTTGTACAATCAGACCGGCACCTATCTTCTGCTGCTGCCGACCTTATGGGCTCTAGCCCTGGCGGCGCAAGGATTTCCGCCGTTGTCTCTCTCCGTGGTTTTTATCCTGGGATCGTTTCTGATGCGAAGCGCAGGGGTCATTCTCAACGACTTAGCCGATCAATCGTTTGACCGGGAAGTCGATAGAACCAAAACCCGCCCGCTCGCCTCAGGCGAATTACCCAGACGCCAAGCTCTTATGCTTCTCTTCCTGCTGCTATTCTTATCCGGGAATCTCTTGTGGTTTCTCGACCCGTTTGTGTTATGGCTCGCCCCATGGGCTCTCTTGCTGGCAATCCTTTACCCATTCTGCAAACGATGGATTCAGATACCACAAGCGGTCCTGGGTCTCGCCTTTGGCTGGGGAACGATCATGGCTTGGGCAGCCGTGCGTGGGCAGCTCGACGGACCGGCCTGGTGTCTGTTCGGAGCAACTGCGGCCTGGGCGGTTGCGTACGATACGATCTACGCGATCCAGGATCAAGACGATGATCGCCGTATCGGAGTTAAATCCTCGGCCCTGCTCTTTGGGCCATTCATCTATCTGGGAGTCGGAGCAGCTCTCAGTATCATGCTGCTCTTGCTCTGTACCGCAGGATGGCTAGCCGGAATCGGCTGGCCTTACTATGCCACATTGACGGGTTTGGCGCTGTTCTTTTTGGCCCAAATCGGGCAATTGCGAAAACCGATCGTCCCTTCCCAAGCATTCAGGATGTTCCGCACCCACGTCTGGGTTGGGGCTGCAGTGCTGATCGGTCTACTGGCAGGCTTGCTGAACTAACACCCTCATCGCCTTGTGAGTATTCTTGATTGCCCTGCAGGTCATGTAGCAACCCGTGAACAACCCAAAAAATCTTCACACGCGTGCGTGACGCCTATTCGCTCGGCTTCCCCGGAACAGCCTCGGCCTTTGCCCCCCGCAAGGTATCGACATACATGGTAACGGCCTTGGCGTCCGCATCGCTGAGCCCTAACGCCGGCATGCGCGTGTGGGCATCCATCGCCTGCGGATTCTTCAGCCAGCGATAGACCCACGTCGAATTCAGCCGGAATCCAGCCCGGTCCAGGGCCGGACCGATCTTACCACCCTCGCCACCAACATTGTGACAGGCGTTGCAGCCATATTTATTTTCATAGAGCCGCTTCCCACGCTCAACCAATTGGGCGACTTGCGCCGGAGGAGTCTTCAAATCAGGCCTGGGTACGCTCACGCCTCTGCCGGGTCTCGTTGAAAAATTATTCAACGCGACTTGCGCCGCATCCAGTTCTTTCTTGGCTTGCCCCATGGCGGCCTGTTCGTCCGCATAGGCGGATTCATCCACGTCCACGTCTTTCTTCAATGCCTCGCTTTTCCTCTCCGCTTCCTCGCTGGCTTGCTTTTCCGCCGCCTCATAGGCTTTCGTCGCCTGTTC
>FSSH01000081.1_pt1 | contig 29935 bp, 27 predicted proteins | sample 1166101 | NCBI WGS metagenome assembly FSSH01 (sample SAMEA32972668, study PRJEB13176) | freshwater metagenome | biome: Drinking water system; feature: Biomass in drinking water that filtered by 0.45 um membrane; material: drinking water | place: USA | collected 2012-12-20 | depth 0 m
CGATTGGCTTCCCAGTTCTCCAGCTTCGCGCGGGTATATTTTCCGGCGCCGATACTCTGTCCCACCATTGTGGCGGCGGCAATGGCGAATCCATAGCCCGGCAGAAAGGAGAGCGACTCGATGGACAGCCCGACTTGATGTGCTGCGTAGGTGACTGTGCCGTAGATCAACACGAGTTTTGTGTAGATCAGGATTCCGGCCTGTTGCACGATCCGTTCACCGGACACAGGCGCGCCTACATCCCAAATCGAGCGGACAAGGTCGAGGCGCAACGTGAGCGATGGCTTCAAGATTGGACGGCACTGCCAGAGGAGATAGGCGACCCCGATCGCTTCAGCGAGGCCGACGGCAACGGCGGCTCCCTTGATTCCCAAGGCGGGGAGTCCCCACCGACCATAGATCAACGGGTAGGCCATGAGGATGTGGAGCAGGTTGACGACGATCAGGGCATACATCGGCGTCCGTGTGTCACCGGTACCTTGAAGCACCGACGACAAGACTTGAAGGAGTACGGTACAGGGGATCACGAGAAAAATGATGGTTGAATAGGGGAGCGCCAGTGCGATGACTTCGGATTCTGCGCCGAGCTGCTGCATGACGATGTGGTTGATGGCCATTCCAAGCCCGGCCAATCCTAACGATATGGCGACTGAGAGCCAGAGGAAATGGCGCGCAGCTTCTCCAGCATCCTGATACCGGCGGGCGCCCCACAGTTGGGCGACAATGACGTTGGTGCCGACCGACAGACCGGAGACTAATGTCGTTGCGATGAAAGCCAAAAGTTGCCCCAACCCGACGGCCGCAATGTGGGTGGCCCCCAGCCCACCGACCAGAAAGACCGCCACGATGCCTTCTGCGCGCTGGAGCAGGCTGCTCACCGTGACGGGGAGGGCAAGGGTCAAGACGGAGCGTCTGATTTGTGCGACACCGTTGGCCATGGGGGCCTATCCTAGCAGAAGCGTAGTAGACAAACCGCTCTTCGGTCCGTTAGCTTTTGTCCACGATGCTTGATTCAAACCAGCGTGCGATCCCTGTTTCTTCCCCGCGCCTCTCAAAGTCTAAATTCCTGGCCGGCCTTCAATGTCATAAGCGGGTGTATTTTGACGTTCATCATCCTGACCGGGCCAGCCCCCCGGACCCCTCGACGCAGGCCATCCTCGATATGGGCACTGAAATCGGCGAGCGGGCACGGTGCCGTTTCCCCGGCGGGGTGCTGATCGGCGAAGGCTATCGGCAGCGCGAGGCGGCACTGGCTCATACGGCATCGGTGGTGGCTGATCTTACGATTCCGGCTATCTTTGAAGGAGCGTTTCTGTATGACGGCGTCCTTGTCCGTGTCGATATTCTTGAGCGTATGCGAGGCAACGCAGGAGAACATGTCGGTTGGCGGCTTATCGAGGTGAAATCGTCGTCGCGCGTGAAGGATATTCATCTCTATGACCTGGCGATTCAGCGCTATGTGCTGCAGGGAGCGGGGCTCACGGTTCTCTCGGCCTGCCTCATGCACTTGAATTCGCAATATGTCTACCCGGGTGACGTTCTCGACCTGGATGCGCTCTTCAAGTTGCAAGACATGACCGAGCTCGTTGCCGCACGCGGTATCGATTTGCCGGGCCAGTTGGTGCCGATGCAGCAGGCCGTTTTGCAACCGGACCCACCGGCGATCGAACCGGATGATCACTGCCACACTCCGTATGAATGTCCGTACTGGACCTATTGCACGAAGGAGAAGCCGGCCCGTTGGATCTATCACTTGCCGGGATCATTGCGTGGTTTGGCCGATCTGGCCAGGCAGGGCGTGACGACCATCGACGATATTCCTGACGGAGTCAAACTGTCAGCCGTTCAACGTCGTGTGAAGGACAACGTCGAATGGATCTCTCCCAAACTCAAGGAAGCCCTCGCGTCCGTTCGATATCCCGTCCATCATTTGGATTTTGAAACCATCATGCCGGGGGTTCCCTGTTATCCGGACACAAGGCCCTATGAGCCGATACCGGTCCAATGGTCGAATCATATCGAGGAAGCCCCCGGCTGCTGGCGACATCAGGAGTATCTTCATACCGATCCGAGCGACCCTCGTGAAGCATTGACGGCACAGCTGATCGAGTCGCTGGCCTCGGAAGGCAGCATCTGTGTGTATTCACCGTATGAGCAGTCGATTCTCGAACGGCTTGCCGATCGGTATCCGTCCATGCAGGCTGAACTGAGGCGGGTGATTCGCCGGCTCTGGGATCTATTCCCGGTGATTCGGGACCACTACTATCATCCTGCATTTGGCGGATCCTATTCGATCAAGTCTGTGCTGCCTGCCATGGTCCCGGCATTGGCCTATGGAGATCTGGCGATTCAAGAGGGAGGAGTTGCCGCGCAGGCCTACTACCAGATGGTGTTCAAGGAAACCGATTGGGTCAACAAGGAAACCATCAAGGAATCGCTACTCGCATATTGCAAGCGCGACACGCTGGCCATGGTGGAGTTGCGGCGAGCCTTGTGGGAGAAAGCGGGAAAATAGTGAAAGCGTCTATCAGACAACGTCATAGACGTAATGCGATAAAGTAATGGGTACCATGTACAAATTTAATTTGGCGTGTGCTCTATGAATTGTATGACTATATAGAACACAAGTTCGTATTGGTGCACGACATGCTGTCGCAAGTGATATCTCTGCTGACAGTGGATACGGCAAAGATATGCGAATTCGACTTTTTAGCAGGCGATCTCATTGCGAGGGCCCTGCGGCAACTGAAACTTACCCGTGTAGCCATCATCTACCTGTCACTTGTGGGCCACGTCCAAGAATGGAGGCGTGAAAACAAAAGGGCGGAGGGCAAACTGTGCATGCCGATGATCCTCCATACCTGGAATGATGACTGGAAACTGCAGAATTAGAGCGGGCAGATTTCGTAGTACGAGTTTGCATTCTCATTACCTTCGGTGATCCTAGCCCTATGCTAGCGAAACAGCTTTCTCACATACTGACCGAACTTATTAGCGGAAGTGACGTGAAAACGGATACTCCTGTCGCGATGGATCAGCGATTTGAGTCACTGCGTGGCTTCGGAAAGCTGCCGCGTGGGCGGGAAAATCGCAGTCGTGCACTCACGAACGAGCAAATTATCGCAGCATTGCTGGGGTTAGTGGCCACGCAACCCAGCTGGGCTGGCCATGTGGCCACGATTATTGCCAAATTGAAGCCGGTTGGCGGACAGACGGATGCCTTTGGTGGTGCAAATACCTTGACCGATGCGCTGAGTAACGTGCTCACCGATGAGTCTGCACGGGCAAACATCATCGCTGTTCGGCTTTCGGTTGCGGAAGCGGGAACCAATAGCCATGGGTTAGCCGTCATTGTTTATGAACACAACGGAACGCGGCACCAGCTTTCATTCGTGCGCGACGAAGCAGTGTCCTTGCTACAGCCGGGCGCGAAGTTCGATGTCGAGTTGCGCAACTCACCAGCGAGCCGAGAACTGGTACTCAATAGGCAGTTCTTTGAACGGCTGGCGCATGAAATCAGTCATGCTCGTGCCTATCCTTCGCCACTAATTAGTGACGGCTCGGAGTATGACAAGGAGGATGCCGAAAAGACGCGCCGTGAGCGCTTGGGTGCAACGCCAACGTCCAGCTTCCTAAACATCGGGGTCGATAACCAAGTTACATGGCCGGACAAGGAAATGTTGATCGAGTTTGACCGGTATAAGCTCGTCTTGATGCCGAAGACCAAGGACCATGTGCAGTCGATCCATATCGACCTGCATGCCAATCGACTAAGCACGGAAGATGCGATGACAGTTATCAATCGCTTCCTGAGCCTGCTGACATGGTGCGACGATCAATTTGCCATCGCGCAAGGAGGTTGGTCGGGCAACCCAGTGCCGGTCGCTGTTCCCAAGCGCGATCTGGCATTCACAACTGCATCCTATTGGGTGTTCAATCGCGACATTCCGGTATCGGAAGAGGTGCGGCGTGCCCTTGCACTTTATCGCGAGGCGCGTAACGCCGAACAGAATTTCATGATTAGCTATGCGGTATTGAACTACTACAAGATCATTGAGATTCGCCACCAGGGATGGCCTGCATCAACGAAATGGGTAGCCGACAACCTGCCGCCGATCCTCAACGACTCGTACGATCAGGACGGCATCACCACCTTTCTTTCTGCCTGCGGGACAGAGAATCCTGAAATGTATGTCTATGCGGCCTGTCGGGTGGCGGTGGCGCATGTCAGCCCCAACAGACCATCAGACCCGGACGAATTTGCAGAGCTGCGTCGCCTGCACAACGCTGCCCATCTGATGCGTCGCTTGGCGCGGCGGTTCATTTCTGTGGATTTGGGTTTTTCGAACTCGCCATTCGGCGAAATGGAAACTGCGTAAGGGATGGTGCTGTAACCAACCATAGATTTATGATGGAGAGCGTGGGCATTCGAAGTCACGATCACAGAAGCTGCGATCGCTCCTACAGAGGGGGCCAGCCCCCTCGTAAGCTCCCCTCGCGGGGGAAAGACACTGGAGGTGTCCATCCGCCCTCAATTATGACGATTCAACGATGAAGAGCAGGCGGGTCACACGAAGGTTGGTATGGCGGAGAGGGTGGGGATCGAACCCACGGTCGAGTTACCCCGACAGCAGTTTTCGAGACTGCCCGATTCGGCCACTCTCGCACCTCTCCGTAGGCCGTAAAGCGTCGCATGATTACATGCTTACCCGTCGCTCTGCAAGCTGTATGATAGCCCTCGTCTCCGGCATTGGCGGAAATTTGGCGGGGAATTCTTGGACGATGCACTCGATGGCCTGCTGGCAATGCTCTGGGCTCAGATGAGAATACCCCTGCACAAGGCTAAGGTCGCGCCAGCCGCCTAGAATCTGGATGGTCCGGAGGTCAGCCCCACTCATGACCAGCTGTGAGGCAAAGGTATGTCGAAGCGTATGCAGAGAGATGCCTGCGCCTGATAGCCCTGCATCCTCGCAAGCTTTCGCCAGGAGCTTGTCCATTAAGCGATAGGGGTGGCCGTTCGGTTTGGCGAAGATGTAGTGGCTGTGGTTCTTGGATTTCAGTCGCAATAAGACCGCACGGATTCGACCATTCAAGGGAACGTTTCTGGTTTCGCCAGCCTTGGCAAAGGCCGCCTGAACCGTCAGCTGATTCCGCTGGAATTGGACATCCTGCCAGGTCAGCGGCAGTAATTCAGAAGCCAGGCGAAGGCGAGATTCGCCGGAGAGAAAAACGTGAGGTCGCCCTCGCACGCCAGGCGATGAAGGGCTTGCTGGGCTGTCTGGAAGCGTTGGGCCTCACTCCAGCGTCCGCCAGCCGAGTGCGCCCGCTGCCTTTGCCCCAAAAGAGAGACCCCGACGGCATCGAGTCATATTTCGAGACTCCCACGATGCCCTCGGCCTGAAGCTGGGCGGGCGCGCCTGTTGGCCGATTAGACTGGCTCCGATCTCGGCATCAGTTGATCCAGATCGATAGATCCGCAAACCGACCGACGAGCCGCTTAATATTTGCATGACCAATCGCAATCCCTACGCTGGTGAGCGAGAATCGAGACATCGAGGATCCAGACCACGTTTCAAATAGTCCAGACATGTAGGGTCTTATTTCAATGCACTTATCTTTGATTTCCTGGCCGTTCATCTTTCCGACTTCAAAAAGCCCAGTGATCTTGGCACGATCATCTGGCGAAATTGTCTCTGCCTCCAAAGTCTTGTCTAATTGCTCCTTGTTAACTGCAGCGACCTGCATTTTTGATGAGTCGTTAAGACAAGGGATGAAAAATCTCGGATCGAGTCCGATAGAGACACCCCTCTCCGCAACCTCTTTTGGGTCAAATCCTTTTAGGAACAGCCCTAGGTAGACCGTACCTAAGATAGACTCAAGGTTGCCTGTCAAAGACCCAATCGATCCGCATCCAGTGAACTGAAGATGTTGATAGCACGCAGCATTTGTGACGATTTTCGAGGCAAAGGGAAGGACACATTCGTCAAGGAGTCCTCCAAAAATCTGATGATTACAAGCCCCGAGATGCTGTGTGTACTTAAACGTAAAGATAACCGACAAGGCCGCCAACTGATTCTCGGTTAACTTGGGCGCAGTGCGGAGAGACTCGTTGAGGACTATCTGGCGAATGTCTCGCTGCTCTTGCTTGCTTCTGTCGACAAGGAGATCAACAAGAAGGGAACCAAGGTCCTTGTCACCGTTCCTGGCGTATTCTTTTTGGACTGTGAACAGGGCGTACTGGAAGTCAGGATCAGATGCTTTCTCAAGTCCAGCCGGAAATTCATTTTGTAGCTTAGCCAAGAATTCTTCTGTAATTTCCTCAGCTCGGGTTGTGGCGGTCTCTTTAGCAACTCCCGCAAGTTTGTAAAAGTTTGTATTAAAGACATCGAGCGCGACTTCTCGAACCTCAGTGTAAGTAAGTCCTGTTGTAACAATTATGTCCCGACCTGCCTGGATCGCGGTGCTCCCCTCGGCTACGTTTTGGTCTTGGCCCTTATCTATCATGCTTGTCCTTACCAGCATCTCCAATGCTCACGTTTCCACCAGCCTGCACCCCGACAGAAGATTGAGAGACAGACTGGTGTTGCGCGCGCTCCGCCCTCCGTTTACCTATTATAAACGTTGAGGCAAGAGCCGATATTGAACCCAAAACAGCCAAGGCGGACTCAAAGCCCGGGTTTGCAATAACCCAGGCAGTTGAAACTATCAATGCAATTGCAGCTAAGAATTTCACGAATACCATCTGAAGCCTCTCAGGGAAACCTAACAAGCCCGCCGTAACCAACGGTTGCAAATAGGCACCCACGCAGGAAGCTGTATTCTATGAGGATTGCGAGCAGACCACAAGACAGGGTGTGGACCGCGAGGGGCGAGGGCGTACAGCTACTCAATGCGGATGGCGTGATGCTGGAAGTCTCAAGAGCGGAGTCTGAGAGGAAGGCCTGTCATGGCGTTAGCGAATTACGAGAGGCACAATCCCGATGCCTTCAGAGAACATCTTGTCTTCCTCTGAGAACCACTTCCCAGTAAGATTCAGATCCCAACACTTTTCTATAGGATGCGCGTTCGCTGCTGCCACTTTTACATAAAAGCGATAATGCCCTTCTAGGACCAGGTGGCTCAATGTGTTTGGCTGGACCTCAAGATCAAGCTCAAGAATTGTCCTTCCCTTGGTGAACTGAGGTGGAGTGGGGTGCATAAGTTGCTCCCGAAATACAGGATCAACAATGTGGGCAAAATCGCAGTGCCTTCCCATTCCCAGCGATATTCCTTCGGCAAATATCTCTGGGGGGGATGAATGAGACCATCGGAGATTCATCGGCAAAAATGAATCTACATCCTTGAAACGTCCATCCGCATGTTGTTTCTGTAATCGAGACACAAACACTTGGACTTTTTCCGCACGCTGTCGTCCCTCATTTTGAACCCAAATTCTAAGGTAATAACACTCTCCTCGTTGCGCTAGAACCTGCACGGGGTTGGAAGAGACGAGCTGGGTCTTGTGGCAATCTGGAGGCTTCAGACGAATCGTTGCAGTCAGGATTGGGCGGTACCAATAGGTCCGGAGTTCTTCCCTGAACAATGCCACGAAAACGGCCAGCAGCGTGGCGATAGCGGACGCAAAGGAACCGTAGATTGCCCACTCGCTCATCGCGTACTCCTCTATCGAGCAAGGGCCTTCATGGCCTCGACGAAAATTGTCGTAGCACCGGAGATCAGTTCTTCTCGCTTTGGGAGGTAGTCCTTCAAACTCGGTTTCACGGCCTGGTTGTATGCCTTGACGACCTGAGAAGTGACATCTTCAGCGGAAGTTCTAAGGACATGTTCAAACCGCGTGTCGTATTGCTCCCCGTATATTTTCTGAGTCTGATTGTCCATCTGCGTGAGGCCACGTTCGAGTTGCCTTATTCCATTCCGAAACCTCTGGGTAAGTGAAATGATCTTGATGCGACTAATCTTGTTTCGCGTAACAGGCACGCCATCAATAAAGAAGGCCTCCTCCGTGTCATACGGCTTCACGACTTCGTCTATCAAACGCCCAAACGTGAGGTTCAACAGAATAAGTTGCTTGTCCCGCCCCGCGACCTCAGCGATCACGCCAAAGAGAGGTTCTTCTTGTTGAACTGCTTCTGTCATGTGGCCTGTTCCTCCTTTGCGATGGGCGGCTGGCACGGCCTGCGAATCCAAGGGGCCTATTCTAAAAGGGAGGCGAATAAACCACAAGATGGCGCAATCGGAGAGCCTGCCGCTAGAGGCCTTCTACAGCTGTATGCCATGGGTGAGACGGTTGTGAGGGATTGGGCCAGCGTGGTAAAGGAATGGGGGAATATCGTTGGCGGAAATCTGGCGAAGAATTTGTGGGGAAACGGGGAGAAACACGAGGAAACTAGGGGAAGGGTCGAAACACTGTCCCTCCAGTATTTATGCGACGTTGCGCCTGTTTCCAAGCATTTGAGCGAGAGGCTTGGTACAGATTTCGAGACTGCCCGATTCGGCCACTCTCGCACCTCTCCGTAGGCCGGATTGTCGATGTGTAGAATCGTGAGCAGGCAAGGAGCAATCGCTCGACGACGTTGGCAGGAGCTTACCGTGTCGGAGGTAGTTATTGCAACGGCCAAGCTGCGGGTCGTTAATGAATAGGTAAGGCAAGGGAGCGTAGAGGCGAGTGGGTAAAGCAAAGGTGACCTTCCAACGGGTGCCGTTCGAGACTGATGGTGCATGGCGATCGGAGATTGCCATCCATGGTGACGAGGTACAGGTGTGGGGAATTGTACTGGAGGTCGGTCATTCCGAACTTCCTCGTGCCGCGTCTATTCTTTCGCACGATGAGCGGGAGCGCGCGGAGCGATTGATATCCGAAGAGCACCGAAGTCGATCGATTGCTGCGCATGCCATGCTGCGAGCGATCCTAAGCCGGTACTGCGGTGCTTCTCCTGACCAGTTGGCTATTCGGCGAACATCGGATGGAAAGCCTGTTCTTTCAGATTATCCCTCCATCCGATTCAATCTGACCCATTCCCATGGCCGGGCGCTCATTGCGGTCGCAAGAGATCGGGAGGTCGGGGTCGATCTTGAGCAGGTGCGCCGAGAAGTCGATGTCGTGCGCCTTGCCAGGCGGTTCTTGTCGGAGAAGGATCTGACATGTATCGAAGGTGGTGATCCGGCCCAACGGCATGAGCGGTTTCTGAAAGCCTGGGTGGCCAGGGAAGCGGTCTTCAAGGCTGACGGCAGGGGCATGACCTTCCCGCTCCATCGCGACTATCTCGAGCTGACGGGTGACGGTACAGAAGGATGCCTGGTCCTGGGCGATGCCGCATCTGATGAGAAGAGACGGCGCGTTCAGTTTCTCTCCCTCGGTTCCGGATGGATCGGCGCGGTGGCGGCGGAGGGAATGGATTGGACCGTCACCGTCTGCAACTTGAGCAAATTTCAAATCAACCGGGGAACTTGAATTCAGACCACTCGGCCTTTTCCAGTCCCTGTTTGACCAGATGGGGGATATCCAAGGCACGTTCGACTTTTCGAAGTTCTTCGATTCGAGTTTTTGTGCTGGGGTAGGGCGGGGTGAAGAGTTTGCAGCAATCCTCGTCCGGCTCGATAGATGTCTCGTAAGTTCCGATGCGCTTAGCCTCGTCGGTGATCTCCAGCTTGTCCATGCCGATGAGAGGCCGGAGCATCGGCAGCTGCGTCGCTTCTCCCACGACAGACAGATTCTCCGGCGTCTGGGATGCCACCTGGCCCAGGCTGTCACCGGTGACCAGGCCCCAGCATCGTTCCTGCCGCGCCAGTTCCTCCGCGATCCGGAGCATCATTCGCCGGTAGAGTACCACACGGAATGGCGCCGGCGTGTTCAACACGATCTCCCGCTGGATTTCTCCAAACGGGATGACGACCAGGCGAGACTCGTATTGGTAGGCGGTGAGGCTCTGCACCAGGTCGCGCACCTTTTCCTCTGATGCCCGGCTGACCAAGGGACGGCCGGAAAAATGGACGAAGAATGCGCGGCAACCGCGCTTGATCATGCGATAGGCAGCGACCGGGGAATCGATCCCGCCTGAAATCAGACAGGCGACCGTTCCACTGACCCCCACCGGCATTCCGCCAGGCCCCTGCACCTTGTCGACTGCCCAATAGACATACTTGGAAAGCAATTCAATGTAAATGGTGACGTCGGGATCCTTGAGACTGACTGCTTTGCCGAGTCCATCGCACACGGCGGCGCCGATGACGCGTTCCACATCCATTGAGGTCATCGGCAAACGTTTGTCGGCTCGCTTCGCCGTGACACGGAACGTGGTAAAGGACTTCATCCGGAGATCGTCGATGATGGCTGTGTTGAGGTCATCAAGATTGGGCTGCGTCAAATTGAGCGGCGCCGACCGGCCCAGGAAAAAATTCGCGATTCCGCAGACTCGTGCAAGCCGGTCCCGCACCAGGCCGGTGTCAGCGTCCGGTGGAAGAATAATGCGAATGCGGCTGCGCAGATGCTCGATTTGCGTGATGCCCAACCCGCTGAGGGCGAGGCGGATATTGCGGACCAAGCGTTGTTCAAAATAGTCGCGGTTGCGCCCTTTGAGAGCGAGCTCATGGTAATGGACGATGGCGCATCTCATCGTGAAGGCCGTGAGGCGTGAAGCGTGAGGGGTGAGGGGTTGGCGGATGCGTTTGTAGTCATGACAAGCTCGACCGATGAATTCCAAACATCAAGCCGCCGATGGGGCTTCTCCATCCGGTGTACTCCTACCCCTGACGCCTCACGCCTTACCCCTCACGGCTTTCGAGGAATCGCTCGGCGTCGATTGCAGCCATGCAGCCGGAACCGGCGGCGGTGATGGCCTGGCGATAGGTCGAGTCCTGCACATCCCCGGCTGCAAAGATTCCAGGCACACTGGTGGCCGTGCCGTTTTTCGTGATGAGGTATCCCTTAGCATCCATGCCCAGCTGGCCGGCAAACAAGGCGGTGTTGGGCATGTGGCCGATGGCGACGAAGACCCCCGCGCAGGGCATTACCACGGTTTTTCCCGTCACAAGGTTCTTGAGCCGAACGCCGGTCACAACCTTCTCACCCAGGATATCCTCAACGGCGGAGTTCCAGACAAACGAGATCTTCTCGTTCTTCATGGACCGGTCTTGCATGATCTTCGATGCGCGGAGCTTATCGCGGCGATGGACAATCGAGACCTTTGTGGCGAACTTGGTCAAAAAGTTCGCTTCTTCCATGGCACTGTCTCCACCACCGACCACGATCAGTTCTTTTCCTTTGAAGAAAAACCCGTCGCAGGTGGCACAGGTGGAGACCCCGTGGCCGGTCAGCCGTTTTTCATTCGGCAACCCGATTTGAATTGCCGATGCGCCGGTGGCGATGATAACGGTCTTCGCTTGCACGGTTCGTTCGCCGTCGATCGTGATACTGAACGGACACTGCGTGAACGTGACGGCTGAGACATCGCCTGTGAGAAATTCGGTTCCGAACCGTTCCGCCTGTGCGCGCATGTCCTTCATGAGCTCCGGGCCCATGATGCCCTTGGCAAATCCTGGGTAGTTCTCCACTTCTGTCGTGGTGGTCAGCTGTCCGCCGGATTGCCAGCCTTCAATAAGGAGCGGCGACAGGTTGGCGCGAGCCGAATAGATGGCGGCGGTCAGCCCGGCAGGCCCTGATCCAATGATGACGATATTGCGCATGCTGGGACTGTATCACAGTAAGGGAAGGCGACGGTAGAAGCTGTTGGCCCGGTTTAAGAAAACATTGTGAGCTGTTTGAATAGGTGCGCAGTCTGTTTGCGGAGTTGGCGTAACGGAAGAGTCCCGTCGATTACGTGATCAGCCAATCGGATTTTCTTCGACAATGGCATCTGGCTCTTGATGCGCCGGATGGCTTCAGCACGAGAGAGACCATTTCGTGATTTTAGCCGGGCGATTTGAGTTGCTCGGTCGGCGGTGACAATGAGGGTTGTGTCCACTCGCTTATCGATGCCGGCTTCAAACAACAGCGGGACGTCGTAGATGACGACGGCGTTGGGGTTGTTCCGGGCGGCTTCTCTGGTGAGACGTTTTTGTTCCCGTGCTACTCGGGGATGGATCATGCGCTCAAGCACCAGACGTTTAGCAGGATGGCGAAAGACGATGGCGCCAAGTGCGTGGCGGTTGAGGGTACCATCGGAATTGAGCACACTCTTGCCGAATGTCGCGACGATTTCCTTCCAAGCCGGTTTGCCGGGTGTGACGACATCACGGGCCAACAGATCGGCATCGATAACGACAGCGCCACATTGTTTGAGCATCGCGGCGACAGTGCTCTTTCCGGTTGCCACGCCGCCTGTAAGTCCCACAAGGATCATGGGCGCGGAGCATACATGAGACGTAAGGCTCAGGTCGAGGCTGAGCGAAGATCCACTTTGTGTCAGACCACGATCTCAGAGCCTCACGACTTTTTTCTGCACCCTGCCGGATCAAATGAATCAGGGCCCCTGGTTGACAGGCTGTCTCGTTCGCCTGTAATACCGTGGGCATGCAGCCTGTGATTTTTCTCATGCTGGTTTTTGCAGCGACCTACGGCTCAGCTTGGGCCGAAACTCCTGCGTCCCACGTTTCTCGCACCATCACCGTGTCGCTGGATGGCAGTAGCGACTTCGTATCGATTCAAGAGGCTGTCGACAGCGCTAAGAAGGGCGACACGGTTTTTGTAAAGCCCGGCGCGTATTCCCAAAACATCACGATTCACAGCAAGGAGGGGGTCAAGCTGGTCGGCGCCGGAGTCGAGCAGGTCACTCTCTTGGGACGCGGCGATCTCGTGGGTGTCCTGCATGTCGGCAAGTGGCCGTATGGGGCGACTGATATTGAAATCACCGGCATGACCGTCAATGAGCGTGGCGGACATGCAGTGGGGATTTTCAACGGCAAAGGGATCACTTTCCGAGGTCTTCATGTGAAGGGGATGGTGTTCGGGCAACAAGTTAGGGATGTCCGTATCGAAGATTGCGTTATAGGGGGAAGTGAAACCACCGGGGTACAATTTGCCGATTCGCAGGCGGTGCTCATCGGCAATGTCATTCATGACAATGATTACGGGGTGAATGTGGCGGGAAAGTCGGAGGTCCGGCTTGAGCGGAACGTCATTACACGGAATCTCTTTGAAGCAGTCCTGGTCGGCGATCACGCCAAAGCAAAACTGATCAGCAATACCTTGGTGAAAAATGGCAGCGGGGCGTCTTTTCTGGGCTCGTCCCGCAGCGAGGCATCCGGAAACATTGTCGGGTTCAATAAGATTGGTTTTAGCGTTGCCGCTACCAGTCAGGCGACGCTCTCATTTAATGCCATGTTCAATCGCGAGAACGACTATATGATCGCGGGATCACCTAACGCTCCTGCCCCGGAACTCAAGCCGGAATCAGATCTTGTCGCTGATCCACGATTTGTGGATGTCGAGCATGACGACTTTCGCCTGCGCCCTGACTCGGTGCTCCTCAATAAGGGGGCATTCGGATATCTGGGGGCTCTCCCTCCGCTCAAGCCTGTCTCGATCAGTCAGTAAATATTCATTAAATACAATAAGATAGGTGCGTCTCACGATAAAGGGAAAGCATGTGCTATGCTTTCTTTCAAGCGCAGAGAGCATTTCGGTTTCAGCTTGTATTTAAGTAGCAGAAAAAGAAGCCGAAAAGGTCTTAACAGGAACAGGAGGTCTCTCGTGGCCAGTTTCCACAGTGATCATGAAAAGTTTCGGGGCGAAAACATTCCATCCCTCCACGATATGGAATCGGGCAAGCTGGTGGGTGCAGTCCTGCCTATGTCTGAGCAAGCTCAGATGCAGATGCAGAATAGTATTGAGGTCATCGATTATCTTTTAAATCAGGAACGCGTTGTCTGGAGTTAAGTCTTCATCCTTCGATCGTACCCTCTCTTCTTCTCCTGATCGTTTTCTTCCATTGCGATGTAGTGTGAGCGACCGGTAAGCCTGGCACCGAATCATCAATCAGCAGTAATATTCACACCATTCACTCGACCAACACGCAAGAATCATGCGGGCAGACTCCGCTCTCTTGAGTCGGGGGCCAAACCGACCGAGAAGAAGACAGGCGCGCTCCAGTATTGAGGCGTCGATGCGCGGCGGCTCACGGTTGATTTGGCCGCGGGATGAGTGCATCGTAACGGTCGCTTCGAGTTGGCGATACGGCGGCGATGCGCTCCCGTATCAATCAGATCTTTCCATAAAGGGATCGCATGGCCAACACAACCCCCAAAACACCCATCGTTCCGCCGCCGCAATCGGCTGAGTGCCGGCGCCTGGAAGAAGACGCCCGCCGGACAGAACATTGGAAACGGTGGGGGCCCTATCTCAGCGAACGCGCCTGGGGCACGGTGCGTGAAGACTACAGTCCGCATGGCACTGCCTGGGAATCCTTTCCTCATGATCACGCCCGGTCACGCGCCTATCGCTGGAATGAGGACGGGATTGCGGGGATTTCCGATCGCCACCAGCACATCTGTTTCGCGATCGCCCTTTGGAATGGACGAGACCCTATTCTGAAGGAACGGCTGTTCGGAGTGACCGGCAACGAAGGGAATCATGGGGAGGACGTCAAAGAGTATTATTTTTATCTCGATTCAACACCGACGCACTCCTACATGAAGTATCTCTATCGATACCCTCAGGCCGAATTTCCTTATCAAAAGCTTATTGAGGAGAATGGCCGCCGGGGCAAGTGGGATCCGGAATATGAGCTGATCGATACGGGTGTCTTTGACGACAATCGTTACTTTGATGTCACCGTGGAATATGCCAAAGCCGGTCCTGAAGATGTACTGATCCGTATTCAGGTTACGAACCAGGGACCGGGCCCTTCTGAACTCACGCTCCTGCCCACGCTCTGGTTCCGGAACACCTGGTCGTGGGGGCTCGATGCCCGTCGGCCGAGAATGCGGGAAGGAACGGCGGCAAAAGGCATGAGCGTGATCGAGTTGGACCACGAATACTATGGGCGGCGCCGTCTCTTTTGTGAACGGCAACCAGCGTTGTTATTCACAGAAAATGAAACGAACAGCCGGCGACTGTACGGCGATGTAGACGGGTCTAATTATGTAAAGGATAGCTTTCATGAATATGTCATAAAATCATATAGAAGCGCAGTTAATCCTGACAAGGTAGGCTCGAAGGCCGCGGCGCATTACATCCTTACTCTTGACTCTGGAGCATCGGAAGTGATCCACCTGCGCTTTACAAATGAAGACGGTGAGCAGGGCCTGTCGCCCGATGAATTTACCGCGGTATTCACGCAGCGAATCCTAGAAGCAGACGAGTTCTACGATGAGTTGGCCCCACCGGGCCTCTCCCACGATGCGCGGCTGGTGCAACGGCAAGCCTTCGCCGGGCTTCTGTGGAGCAAGCAGTTCTATCACTACGATCTGAATCGCTGGCTCAAGGGGGATCCGGGCATGCCGGAACCGCCGTGTGATCGGCTTCGTGGGCGTAATGCTGACTGGACGCATCTGTACAATGCCGATGTCATCTCGATGCCGGACAAGTGGGAATATCCATGGTATGCCGCGTGGGACCTGGCGTTTCACTGTATTCCGTTAGCGATCGTGGATTCGACCTTTGCAAAGGAGCAGCTCATTCTGATGCTCCGTGAGTGGTATATGCATCCGAACGGGCAAATCCCGGCGTACGAATGGGCCTTCGGCGACGTCAATCCGCCGGTCCATGCCTGGGCGGCCTGGCGCGTATACAAGATCGAGAAAAAGCGGAGAGGTGTGGGTGATCGGACCTTTCTCGAGCGGGTATTTCAAAAACTGCTGCTGAATTTCACCTGGTGGGTCAATCGAAAGGATGCCGAGGGAAAGAACATCTTCCAGGGCGGCTTTTTGGGGTTGGATAACATCGGGGTATTCGATCGGAGTGCGCCGTTGCCGACCGGGGGACATATCGAACAATCAGATGCGACCAGCTGGATGGGAATGTATTGCCTGAACATGCTGTCGATTGCCCTGGAGTTGGCCCGTGAGAACCGCGCGTATGAAGATGTCGCCAGTAAGTTCTTCGAGCATTTCGTCTATATCTGCCGGGCTATGAATAATATCGGGGGTGAAAAGATCGAGCTGTGGAACAGAGAAGACGGCTTTTTTTACGATGTCCTGCATTTGCCCGACGGCCGGACGGTTCCACTCAAAGTACGATCGCTTGTCGGGTTGATCCCGCTTTTTGCGGTCGAGACCCTGGACTCCGAACTGATCGACCGTCTCCCCAGGTTTAAACACCGGATGCAGTGGTTCATTGAAAACCGGCCGGATTTCAGCTCCCATGTGGAGACACAATCGCGGGATGGAGAGGTTCGGCGGTTCCTCTCGCTGGTCAACCCCGTGCGGCTGAAGTCGGTGCTGCGGTATATGCTCAGTGAGGACGAATTCCTCTCTCCCTATGGCATCCGCGCCTTGTCACGCTTCCACAAGCATCATCCGTACACACTCTCAGCCATGGGCATGGAATATCGCGTCGATTATGAGCCGGCAGAGTCGAGCACCGGGGTTTTCGGCGGCAATTCAAACTGGCGTGGGCCGATCTGGTTCCCGGTCAACTATCTGCTCATCGAATCACTCCAGAAGTTCCATTACTTTCTGGGCGATGAGTACACGGTCGAGTACCCGACCGGATCCGGACGGTCGATTCCCCTGAATGAAATCGCGGCGGAGCTGTCGCGCAGACTCACCCATATTTTTCTCCGCGACAACACAGGCCGCCGCCCTGTGTTCGGAGGCACCGCGAAGTTTCAAGACGATCCGCTCTGGCGCGACAGGATTCTCTTTTATGAATATTTCCATGGCGACAACGGGGCCGGCATCGGTGCGAGCCACCAGACGGGGTGGACGGGATTGGTGGCGAAGCTGATTCAGCAGTCGGGGGAGTGAGGGGGGGGGTGGCACAGATTGAGCAGTTTCCTTGCTCGCGCAACGCGCACACACGATTTATCGAATATTAAAGTTACGGGCGGTGCTTCCGTGTGAAAGGGCGCGTCTCGGCGCGACCAGGGTCGGGCGGGTGATAACAAAGCGCGCAGGGGAAACTGCTCAACCCCTGCCGCCTATGATGGTGGGGGAAGATGAAGATTGAGAAGGCGGATTGCCAAAATCTCGATCGGGCCCTGAGTCTGGAATGGCTTGAAACGAACGGACGGGGCGGGTTTGCGTCCGGTACCGTGGCCGGAGCGAATACGCGGCGCTACCATGCATTATTGCTAGTTGCGCGCAAACCCCCGGCTGATCGTCTTGTGTTGGTGAATCATCTCGAGGAGTGGATTGATCTTGACGGCCGGTCGATTCCTCTTTCGACGAATCTCTATCCAGGCGCCGTACATCCTTCCGGATATGTTGCGTGCACAGGATTCTCTTCGGCGCCGTGGCCGAGGTGGACCTTTGACTGCGGCGAGGCCGTCATTCAGCGTGAAATCTTCTGCATCCCCGGTCGAGACCTCGTCATCGTGCGATGGAGGCTTGTCGGCGCAAAGAAGATTTCCGTCATTCTCCGCGTCCGGCCGATGCTGAGCGGACGCGATTATCATGTGACTCATCACGAAAACGAACGCCTCTCTACGGATGTTTCAATCGGGACGGCCGGGGTGGTGTGGCAGCCGTATCCAGATGTGCCTCCCGTGCGGGCTGTCCACTCCGGAACGTATCGCCATGAACCGGATTGGTATAGGCGGATACAGTTTCCGGTTGAGCGCCAACGCGGGCTCGATTGTGAAGAAGATTGGTGGTCACCGGGCGAATTCCGGTTCGAGTTGGAGCCCGGAAAAGATCATGCGCTGGTCTTCACGAGTGAAGCGGTGGATCGGCTCGATGCGGCTGCTCTTGCCAAGCATGAGGCAACGCGACGCGAGCGGTTCAATCGAACCGCTCGCGCTGCAGATCCCTTGGCCTTCGCACTCCAGCGGGCGGCCTCGACCTATCTGTCTGAGCGAGGCGCCGGGCAGACGGTGATTGCCGGGTATCCCTGGTTTACGGATTGGGGACGGGATACCTTCATTTCCCTGCCGGGCCTGTGTCTTGTCACCGGGCAGCATGAAACAGCCTGGCGTATCATTGAGTCGTTTTCCGCCCATGTCTCGGAAGGCATGGTGCCGAATCGCTTCCCCGATGCCGGGGAGCAGCCGGAGTACAATACAATCGACGCCTCGCTCTGGTTTATCCACGCCATTGGACGCTACCTTGCCTATAGCAAAGACGAATCGCGCGTCCACGCCACGGCATGGCCGGCTGTCCGACAGATTATTAGCGGCTATCGGCGAGGCACTCGCTACAACATCCACATGGATCAGGACGGGCTCATTGCCGGTGGAGTCTCCGGCGCCCAACTCACATGGATGGATGCGAAGGCGGGGGATTGGGTGGTCACGCCGCGACAAGGGAAGCCGGTCGAAATTCAGGCCTTGTGGATAAGGTCGTTGGAAGTCGGGGCGGATCTCGCCGCCAGATTCGGAGACGTCTCGTTTGCCGCGCGCTGCTGTGAGGACCGGGCGCTGGCCATCCGGTCTTTTCGCGAAAAGTTTTGGCTTGAGGAGGGGGGATACCTCTACGATGTGATTGATGGCCCAGACGGCAGCGACGCCTCGATCCGTCCCAATCAAATCTATGCCCTCGCCCTCTCCGCCGATCTCGTGGCGAAAGAGCAGGCCGCCAGGATCATTCAAGTCGTCCGGGATCATCTGCTCACACCGGTAGGGTTGCGGACGCTTTCCCCGAAAGACAGCCGGTATCGGCCATATTACGACGGGGGAGTCGTTGAACGGGACGGCGCCTATCATCAGGGAACGGTCTGGCCGTTCTTGCTCGGCCCGTTCATCACGGCGTGGCTTGCCGTATTTGGGAAGACCGCCAGGACAAAGACCCAGGCCCGATTATTTCTCAATGGTTTGGAGGCACACGTAGGGGAGGCTTGTGTGGGGCAGGTCTCGGAAATTTTCGACGGCGAGCCCCCGCATCATCCACGCGGATGTCCGGCTCAAGCCTGGTCAGTAGCGGAACCGTTGCGCGCAATGATTGAGGATCTTGGAGTTTCTATTGTGCCGGACACAACTCGTCCCAAGCGTATCACTATACGCTCACGCAAGGACGCCACACGCCCTGTGGCTTCACAACAGAAGACACGGAAACGTACCGGTTGTTGACCCCGCCGCTGTTTTCCTTCCTCGTTTCTCTTCTCTTGACAGGATGATGGAAGCGTCCGTACTCTCCACACAGGATTAACAAATTTGTTTTAAGCTAACAATATCGGAGGTTTGCTATGACACGGGATGTCAATGAGCGAAAGAGTCCATGGGTGCTGATTGCAGCAGTCTCTGCGATGGCTGCATGGTTCGCCGGACCGATGGCGACGCGGCCGGCCTTGGCCGACGAGTTGCCAAAAGAATCGGTATTACCCCTTGGAGTTGCCAATAGAGCAATTCACGCGGCTTTAGAATCCTGTAAGAAGGACGGATACCGAGTGAGTGTGTCCGTGGTCGACAGGGCCGGCGTCTTGCGCGCGATGGGTCGATCAGATGGAGCGGGATCGCATACGGTCGACAGCAGCCGGAAAAAAGCCTATACGGCAGCGAGTACGCGCAGGCCCACGACGGAGTTGGCGGATCTCATCATGAAGGTGCCGACGTTGCAGGCGTTACGCGATATCAACGGTGACATGTTGATCCTGGGCGGTGGACTGCCGATTGAAATCGGTGGTGACATCGTGGGCGGGATCGGTGTCGGTGGAGCGCCGGGCGCTCATCTTGATGATGCCTGTGCGCAGGATGGCCTCGATGCCATCGGCGCCGCGCCGAAAGCAGGAACGCCGAAGTGACTCATCTCTGGCGGGCCGCTGTTCTGGGAAGTGTCGCGTGGGTGAGTGTAGGATGCAACAGCAGCACCCCTGAGCCGGTGTCCATGGAGATCTCCTCGGCAAAATTACGCCTGACGATCGTGCGAATGGCCACCGACCCTTTTCTCTCCCGGCACGTTCTTACGCTGAAGGTTCAAGGGGAGGGCAGGTGCGAATCGTCAACAGAGCTGTTCCCCAACACGGGACACGTCAGCAGACGAAACATTTTTCTGGCGTCCAAAGGGATGATTTACGTTGTGGGGCAATTCGATGCGCGGATCATCAACCCCGTCGACTGTCAGACGACGCTCTCCGAATTTCAGCATCTGGACCGCGACGTGGTCTTTATTGGTAGCTTCGATGAAGACAAGGAACACCGATGGACCTATTACTCAGCGGCTCAACGTCCGGAGCTGCCGTTTGAGAAACGGTAGAGACACATATTGTCGTGCCCTCATGAACCAACCTATCGTCGGTTATCATCAGGATGAAGAGAGCGATTGGGTGGCAGATCTGGCCTGTGGCCATGGACAGCATGTGCGGCATCAGCCGCCGTTTTTCAGCAGGCCATGGGTGCTGACGGAGTCCGGACGGAATCAGTATCTTGGCACCTACCTGAACTGCAAGAAATGCGAGGAACCGCCGACGGATCCGGCTTCCTCGTTGTAACACCGCCTCGAACGTTCTCTCTTTCCTTTCCTAATTGTGATAGCAATTCCTGGTCGGATCATTCTCGGGGGAGTTGCGCGCGCAGTTGGGACCCATGGGCCTCGGTATCCTGACATAGCCCTCGGTCGTATGGCCTTTGTCCAGGATCTCATAATGAGCCTCGTGGCAGGCTCCTGAACAGCCCGGGATCGTCGGAAGCGGATTCTTGAGGGCCACGGTTTTCCCTCCGATCGGGATAAAGCGCGGATTGGTGATCGGTATTCCACCGGGGCCTGCCTGTTCCGGTGGCGATGATTGCTCAACCCGTGTCGTAAATGTCGGACGAGCCTGGGCCGCCCTCAACACCGTGGCCCATGTCGGGTCATCAGGGGCGACCAGAAATGCGTTGGTCCCGCGATGGCATTCGGTGCAGGCCACTGTTCCTGGAGCAAAGCCCTGCTCAGGATCGCTGAGTGAAGCCATCGTGACTTCTGTTGTCGCCGGGGTCCAACGGGAACTCGTCTGACCCGGATCGTTTCCCCAAAAACAGGCATGTCCGGTTGTGGCGCTTTGACATATGACTTGGAATGTCCCGCCGTTCCTTCCGAGCGCAAGGCAGGCGCCTCGAACAGTCGGGGAGGCATACGACCAGACGCTCGCAAACGTAGTGTCATCGGCCTGAACTTTGTCCATATGATTGGGGGTCAACAAGATTGTGCCGAGATTGCCGTGGCGTTCCCATTCCGATGCGGAGGGTTTCCAATCAGGTGGAATGGGGACATTGTTGGCACGGCAGATTTTCATGTAAGCCGTATCGCTCTCGCTCGAGGCAAGAACAGTCGCTGAACGGGCTGGTCCAGCTCGTTCTCCTTCTTGCGGCGATTCAATGAACAAGCAGCCGGGGATAAGTGCGCAGCCCAAGGCCAAGCCCAAGACACTGAGCGATCTGCTTGGTTGTGTAAGCTTCCAGACGCTCATCAAATCAACTCCTTCCGTATGCGCTGATCGAATCAAGGCATCTCGCCCTATCCGGGTAGGAAGAATATCAAGATGTACGCACCGCGCCCATAGAAAGTTTGGCCTGCGGGTGCCCGATACTTATGTGCCGGAAGTCAGTGACTCAGGCCATCCTGTCTAGCGCGGGTCTTGAACACTTCCAGCTCAGACTCCAAGGCGCGACGCCAGCTATCCTCAGACCCGTCCGACACGGCATCGCTGAGAATCCTGTGTAATTGCTCCTTGAAGCGGCGATCCATCTGCTCGAAGGTAAATGGGCGCGTGTCGGCCGGCCGATACATGGTGAAGTGCTGCGCAAAATTGGTCCGCGCTTCGCGGAGGGAGTAGTTATCGTTCGGTCCGCCCCGGACGATATCCGCATCGAGCGAGTCCTGCCCGTCGTCCTCCCAATCGCAGATCTCGCAGACCTCATACGCGGCCCGCGCACTCAGTGTCGGCATGAAGCAGCAGGGGCAGAGATAGCGATCGCGATACATCGCCCAATCCTTTCGCTGTGCAGTCTGCTGGACATACCAGAGAAACCAGTCTTTCATAGGGTGACCAACGACATGAGGGTAAATACCAGGGCGGCGTGTATGCGGAAACTGCTGACCATTTTGAATGCGATGGTGAAAAGCCGGATGACGTGGCGGGTTGCCGTCACTCAGCTGGTGTGATTTTTAAGACAGTTGCTTCCATTGTGTGACTCCTGACGCATTTGCTTTCTCCACGAGGGTGCAGAAGCCTGATTGCTTTGTTTTTTCTGCTAAACAAGATGCAAAGGCAAGCAACAACTCCACACTTTGCTTGCCTACAGCAGCCTCATTTGGCCTTGCGCAGAACCTGAAAAATGAATGCAGATGGTACTACTGCTGCCATTTTCCCACCTGTGCTATCGGATACCGTACCATGAACGAGACCTACGCAATGAAGACCGCCGCCAAGAACAAGGCTCGCCCCCTTGGTGTATGCACCGGGAAGTGCACACACCGGTGAGCCACTGAAACCACCGATGCTAGGGCTATCGAGCAGGAAGTAGGTTCCAGGATCGTCCTTGGCCAAGACTGATAAAGTTAGGAGGCCGCTTGCAGGATGTGACTCACGTGACAGGGGCGAGAACCTTTCGCCAATCCCTAGACCCAGAGGGAAACCTAGCGTGGTCAACGCGCGTGATCGAAGAGGAGAGGCGAGTTCTTCCTGAAAGAGAGCAAGCGGAAGGAAGTGCTGTTGGAGGTGAGGAAATAGGTTCTTCTTGGGTTTAAGCCGTAGGACAGCTATGTCCGCCTGATCATGGGACTCCCAGGTGGGAGATTCGCCATCGCCAGTCAGATCTGAAATTGGGAAGGAGAGGGGCTTATCCTTCTCGGTCTTGATTGTTACGATCGATTCTTGCGACGTGGCGCGGGCAACATGGTTGGCGGTTACAAGAAAGAGAGCCTGTTTATCAACCACGAAGAAGGCCGTTCCAGTTTCCATCAGAACTCTTGGCTTCGGTTCCTTATCGCCAGGCCCCTTTATGTATAGTTCGTGTGGTTTTCCGTCGACCTGCATGGTCTGAATCTTGGGCGTTTGGATGAAAGCTACGGCGGCAGCTAACATCTCGAGCGGGTCCTGTTCTTCGGCAACAGCCGCGGGGACCCACGCGGCGAAAAGTAGGCCAGCGATCCCAAACAGAGCTGAGTTGGTCACTGAGTTATGCATTAGACCTCAAAATCATTTAGCCGTGATAGATTGGGGGGTATCCCTTCTGCAACAAGACGCGAGAACAAGCTACTTTCTGTGCGGCATTGTGTCAACTAGACAAGGATAGACAGAAGGGTCCTGAGGGATGGTTTTGATTTGTACATTTCCTATCAGACGTGTCTCTCTGCCCGGCCTTGGCTGCCATGACGAAGTGAAAGAAATAGCGGTCAAGCGAGGCCAAATCACTGCCGTAGGTTGGTCCTCCGATACTCTGGGCATGTGGCCCGGCCGCCTGGAGTGGCGGCCGGGCCATGCACACTGAATTGAGCGGCTACGCCGTCCCTTTCGGTGCCATCCGCTCACAAGATTCCGCACAACGGCGGCACATTTCGGCGCACTGCTTTATCAACTGATCGTTTCCCTGTAGTTGCTCGCAACTCTCTGCGCATCGCCGACAGATTTCAGAACAGAGGCTGCATGTGCGATCGTGAAATGAAGACCCTCTGGCCATATAATCAGCTGTCGTCGTACATATCTGCGCACAATCCATTAATAAGCGGATGTGGTCCGGGGCTGCATGGCGGCCTCCGAGTCTTAAGCAATGTCCGATCATTTGGATGCAGAGCGTATGGCAGTCCTGGCAGAGCTGAATACATTGCGTCATTTCATCCATCATGTGGTGGCGTTCCGAGGCGGGTGTTTTTTCTGAAGCCTGAAGAAGTGCGGGTTCCGAGATCCTATTGGACGGTGGGATCGGATCATGGGCTGCATCATGTGTTGCGGCCTCCACCCCCCGTAGCATCATCAATGATGCGCCCGTCGCGAGCAGAGAGGCGCCGGTGGTCACCAATGTTCTTCTGCTGATGTCAGACATAATTCCCCCTTTTCTGGCTTGTCGCCCACGGCCAGTCTTGTAGATCTGGCAATAGAACAAGTATGAAACTGCCTAGCGAGCTAGCGCAGGAAGCGAGACGGGAGAAGGTATCAGATCCTCAGGACCGTGGTTTGGATCGACGGATGGATGGGAGTATCGGCACTGCGTGGTGGTTCGGTCACGCGAACAAACGGGATGAACGCATCGGGAGGAACATGGACGGGTACCGTGCATTCAAGATGGAGCGAGCTGATGGAAAGCTGAGCAGAAAACTGTGAGTGGGGACCTATTTCAAGAAAGGCATCGCAGGTCTCTCGAACAGGGTCCTCTGTTCCTGAGGAACAGTCCATTTGGGTTGAGGGTGGTAATGGGAGGATGCAGGCGTAGGCGTTAAAGGTAAGGACGAGCAGCAAGAGCACAAGGAAGGTGGCCAATCGGCGCATGAGAAATGATAGCCTCGTTCATTGTTCCAGTCAATCGGGCGCCCTTCTCTGAGGCGGCCCTATCTACTGACTGCCGCGCGGGCATCTGCGGGGATCGTCACGGACAGGCCTAAGCCTGCCCCGGTCCAAGGCTGAAGGGCGGGGCCGTCGTATCGATAGCCTCCTTGGATGGGATCTGTCGAGAGCAGCAACGGCGTGTCCAGGTCCAGCACGTCGAACCCCTTCATGCCTAAGACCAGACTGAAGGAACAGCCCATCGCAATGCGCGACTCCAGCATGCCGCCGATCATGAGCTTCAGTCCTGAACTCACAGTGAACGCTGCAATGTCCCTTGCTTCCGCCACACCGGTTTTCATGATCTTGATATTGATATAGTCTGCCGCGCCCTGTTCTATGACCCTACGTGCGTCGTCGAGGGAGCGCACGGATTCATCGGCTGCGACCGGGATGCCGCTCTCTCGTCGGATGGCGGCCATGCTGTCGAGATCATCCCGTACCACCGGCTGCTCCAACAAGACCATCACCCCGCCGAACTGTTGGACGCCTTTGGCAAAGGCCAGACATTCTTCGCGTGAGAATCCCTGATTGCCGTCACCGATGAATGAGATGCCGGGTAACGCCCGGTGCAGGGATTCCAATCGGCGAATATCTTCATCGACATCTTTCCCCACCTTCATCTTGAACAGTCGAAAGCCCTGCTCATACCAGCCGCGAGCGAGCGATAACGTCTTTTCCTGAGTGGCAATCGGAATCGTAATGTCGGTGACGCGCGGTCGCACGTCGGCGCCGCCCCAGAACTGCCACAGGGGAATCTTTGCGCTCCGGCAGGAGGCGTCCAGCAGCGCGGTCTCAAGGGCACAGCGGGCTGCCGGTTGCAGAGGAGTTGCGTGAGCCATGCGGCCGGCTAGTTCGCGGGTGTCATGAACCGATTGGCCGAGGAGTGACGGTGCAAGGCTGGACAGCGCGTTTAGACAGGTCTCCCGATCTTCTCCTCCGACTTCAGGAAACGGCGCCGCTTCCCCATAACCGTAGGTACCATCACGCAGGGTGATACGGACAAAGACGTTCTCCGCGACGACTCGCGCTCCGGTCGCAACGACAAACGGATCCGTAATAGGAATATCGACGGGCCAGTACTCGACTCGTGCGATCACAGCGGCATGAAGATCTGCCATCAGGGTTCCGTTGTCGTTGCGCGCAGATTACGTCTCAAACTCGGCCATTCCGTCTTCATGTGCCGCCGATTGTAGCAGAAATGTTTATGAACAACGCAGGCTGGATCGACGCTCGAGCGGCCCGTCCGAGAGGCGCATGAGATACGACCCCCGACGGCGTTCTTCCGCCCCTTTCTTGCCCGCGCACGTCCTTTCCATCAGTAGTGCTTGACTTCGGTGCCTAATGCGCCCAGGGTGATCGTATGACGTACTGAGCTACGCCGACTGTCCTATCCCTCGCGCGTCATCTTCCCTTCCTGCGCGACTGATTCCCTGGTCTCCGCCGCTTCTACGCCGAATGTCCCTCGTCATCCCTCTGTAGACGACCTGCGTCCAAGAGCCATCGTCGCTTGAGGTTGCCGGGGTGTCTCCACATAGGATTCGATTTGAGGTCTGTCGACCATGTCAGTCAATGCCGAAAAGGAGCCATACCATGATTACCATCACACCGATGGCAGAAAATAAGATCCGAGAACTCATGCAGGAAGAGAAGGACACGGTTGGGCTGCGCGTGTATGTGAAAGGCGGCGGCTGCCATGGCTACCAGTACGGGATGGCCTTCGAGTCCGCAATGAGCGATGACGACACGGTGATCGAGAAGGGCGACGTCAAGGTCATCATGGATTCGCAGAGCGCCCCGCTGCTGGTCGGCTGCGAAGTCGATTTCCATGACACGGTGCAAGGTTCCGGCTTTGCGATCAAGAACCCGCTGGCGAAAACAACCTGTGGCTGCGGCAGTTCATTCAGCGCATAAGGTCATCGCGTTCCGACATCGGTTCGGATACGCGATTGGATCATGAAGGAGACTGGATCATGGACACTACGTCAATCATCGGCACTAAGAATAGAAAAGGGCAAATCATTACCGATCCGCGCGTGATGATGAACGAGGCCCCTCGTACGCCGTCGTTTTTCACCGGCAGTGAAGTCATCAAAGAAGCCGTGAGACGCGCGAACGTCGATGTGATGGTGGCCTATCCCATTACGCCTCAGAGCGAGGCGGCCGCCCTGTGCGGGGAGCTCTTTGCCGAGGGCTATATCGGCGATTATTTCCGCGGGGAGAGCGAATTTGCGGTCATGTCACAGTGCGCCGGCGCCGCCTTTGGCGGGGCCCGTGTCTTCACGACGACCGCAGGGCCGGGAACCCTGCGAGCCATGGAAAACTTTCCGATGTGGGCCGGGGCCAGATTGCCGATCCAATGCATCGTGACATGTCGAGGGATCAATTCACCGCTCTCGATCCAGCCGGACACGATCGAGATTGCCTATCTCATGCAGACCGGGATGCTGGTCTGGCATGCGGAAACTGCACAGGATTTCTATGACTGGATTCTCAAGGGCTACATGGTGTCGGAGGAACCGGATGTCCACCTTCCCTTGGCCCTCTGTTGCGATGGATTTTTCGTCACCCATACGAAAGATACGGTTGACCTGACTCCGGTCGAGATGTGCCTGCCGCCCTACGATCCCTATCGGTCCCCGGTGCCCTGTATGGACATGGAATGTCCGCCGGTCCGGATGATGCGCGATCCCTTCGTGATGAAAAGCAACTACATCAGCTACGCCACGCACGCGAGCTGGCAACAGGAAGTCTGGGCGGCTGCGGAACGGTCGCGCAAGCACACGATAGCCTGGCTTGACGGCCTGATCGAGACGGAGAACGTCGATGCCGACATCCTCATCGTTTCGTCGGGAACAGCGGTCTCCCAAGGGCGGGAGGCCATCCGCCTGTTGGCCGATGAAGGAATTCGTGTCGGACTGGTGAAGATCAAGACCCTGCGGCCCTGGCCGGAGGAAGAACTGCGCGAAGCGACCAAGCATGCCTCACATATCATTGTGCCGGAGTTCAATGTCATCGGGTGGCTGGCGCGAGAACTCAAAGCCACGCTCCCCTACACTGAGCGGATCATTGCCGGACCACGCGTCTGTGGGGGCATGACCATGCCGCCGGAAATCATCGTGGAGGAAATCAAGAAAGCGATCGGGATGCGATCCGGCGTGCTGGCCGGACGCGGGAGTTGAACATGACGCGAACGTCGAGGGACGGGATATCCACAACAGAGCGCACCGTGGCGCTCAGCAGGGTTGAGAGGAGAGAACACCATGAGCAAGGAACGCATCACCATATCACCGGATCTCTATGACATTATGCCGCCGGACTATCAGGATCTGGTCAACCGTGCCACCTACGGTAAGGAAGACCGGGGATGGAAAGATATCGGGACATCCAAGGAACTGCTTGAGCAACATTCGTTGTGCGCCGGGTGCCCCGAGTCCATGGCGTTTCGGTACATTCTTGCCGCGCTGCCCAATCCGGAAGACACCGTCATGGTCGGCTCAACCGGCTGCACCAGCCTGGTCTTCCCGCACGTCGCCATCCACAACATCCACTCGCTGTTCGGGAATCAGAACGCGGTGGCGTCCGGCTTGAAGCGGGCCTTGACGGTCCGCTTCCCGAATCGCATCAAGGATGTGGTCGTACTGGCGGGAGACGGCGCGACAGTGGACATCGGCCTGGACATGACACTCCAGGCGTGGTTCCGGCAGGAGAAGTTCACCACCATTTGCTTCGACAACGAACTGTACGCCAATACCGGCGGGCAGGAAAGCGGACTCATGCAGAAAGGGTTCGTCGCCAAGATGGCTCCGGTCGGCAAACTTTTCGACAAGGTGCGCCTTCCGGAGATCGCACGGGAATCCGGCTGCCATTACATCGTGAACTGCACGGTGAGCAAACCATCGCTCGTCGAGAGGGTCGTGCGTAACGCGGTTTTGATCGCGCGGGAAATCGGCCCCACCTACCTCCAGCTCTACACGCCCTGCATTTTGGAGATCGGCAAGGACAGCCAGGAGGGATTACAGGAAATGCGCGACGCGGAGAAACCGAACGAGCGGTTTGCGTTCAAGGAATATATCAGTGAGCCTGCGAAGGCGCTGCTGGCAGACATCGCCGCCAAGGCGAAAGACAAGAAGGCCGCCGCGAAACAGTTGGTTTCGTAACAGCCATATACATTACCCCCGCAACCGCGGGTCACAGAGAGAGTGAGGTGTCGGATGAGTCTCAACTATGTGAAATTCACGCCAGGATTCGACGTGTTCATGCCGAAAGAATATCGGGATATGGTGGAGCACGGTCCCTTCGGGAAGAAAACGACGGTCTCGCAGATGGGTAGCTTCAAAGAAATTCTCGAGGAGCATCCCATGTGCGCCGGGTGCGCCATGACCCTGTTCATCCGGTTGGCCATTATCGCATTTCCGAATCCCGAAGACACGATTACGGTCGGGACAGCCGGATGCGGCCGACTGGCCATTTCGCAGGCCGCCATTCCCTTCGTCTACGGCAATTACGGTGATCAGAACGGGGTTGCCAGCGGGTTGTCGCGCGGATTGCGGATCCGGTTCGGCGACCAGCCCAAGGATGTCGTCGTGATGGCCGGTGACGGAGGCACGGCCGATATCGGTTTTCAACAAGTTCTCCATTCCTGGTTCCGGAAGGAACGATTCACGACAATCATGCTGGATAACGAGGTCTACGGCAATACGGGCGGACAAGAAAGCGGCATGACGGTCAGAGGGGCGGTGCTCAAGATGGCCCCGCTCGGCAAGAAATTCGAAAAGATGGATATGGTCGCCATGGCGAAGATCGCCGGCTGCGCCTACATCGCCACCGTCGTGCCGAACAATCCACGGCGGGTGGAAAGTTGTATCAAGAAGGCGGTCCTGATCGCACGAGAAGTCGGTCCGACCTATATTCAAGCCTATACGTCCTGCAACATCGAGTATGCGATCCCGACCGACCAGGTGATGGCGGATGCCAAGACCGTCGAAGATGATCGCTACAAATTCACCGAGTACGTCAGCGACGAAGCCAAGGCGTACTTGACGGAGCGGTACGGCTACAAGGAGTTTGCCCAGAAGCCGGCGGCGGCAGCGCTCCTGACGACATAACGGCATGGGTGGAAGATTCGGGCGCATGGTCCACACGACGCGTCCGGATCTTCCATCCTTCAGCTGACGGTCCATGCCGACGATCTGAAACGAGGTAGATGAGGGTAAAATTTCGCGCAACGCGTACCCTGGTTTTCCCATCTACACTGAAATCTGAACTCAACCGTCCGACACCGGCACGTCGTCTGCTTTGAAGCCATTCCGACGTTTCGCGTGGGAGGCAACAGATCATGCAGACACTCAATATCGATCACCCCAATATGCCCGATCTTCAGTTCGC
>FSSH01001007.1_pt1 | contig 29794 bp, 29 predicted proteins | sample 1166101 | NCBI WGS metagenome assembly FSSH01 (sample SAMEA32972668, study PRJEB13176) | freshwater metagenome | biome: Drinking water system; feature: Biomass in drinking water that filtered by 0.45 um membrane; material: drinking water | place: USA | collected 2012-12-20 | depth 0 m
ATGCAAGCTACTCGTCTATCCATACCCGATGTGATTCTTTTTACCCCAAAAGTATTCGGCGATGATCGCGGTTTCTTTTTTGAAAGTTTCAATGAGCGAACTTTTCAGGAACTAACCGGTTTAAAGGTTAACTTTGTACAGGACAATCATTCCAAATCCCAAAAAGGCGTATTACGCGGCCTGCATTATCAATTGCCCCCCAAAGCCCAAGGCAAACTGGTGCGGGTAGTGGAAGGTGAAGTATTTGATGTGGCAGTGGATATTCGGAAAAGCTCGCCGTATTTTGGTAAATGGGTTGGGCAACTGTTATCCGCAGAAAACAAACAGCAAATGTGGATACCTGAGGGATTTGCGCACGGATTTGTTACTTTGTCGGACACGGCAGAATTTCTTTACAAAACAACAAATTATTATGCACCGGAATATGAGCAGTGTATTGCTTGGGATGATGTAGAGATTGGGGTCTATTGGCCTTTGGTTGAGAAGCCGGTTTTATCAGGGAAAGATCAGAATGGATGTTTTTTTAACGATGCCAAAATATTTGACTGAAACAAGATTTTATTTATTGCTATTTTCATTTTTAAAAATTCGCTTTTGTTAAAAAAATCATAAGTATAGGAGCCGATAATTGTTCGCAACGCTGTTGAAACATCGTAGTTTGGTATTTGAATTAACAAAGAGAGAGTTTTCAGGGCGTTATCGAGGATCTTTTGGCGGCATAATATGGTCTTTTGTTCAACCGCTTTTTTTATTGTCTGTTTATACAATAGCCTTTGGCGTAATTCTTAAAGCGCGCTGGGGATTTTCTGGCGGGACGCGTGATTATGCGCTGATGTTATTTGCTGGGTTGATTATATTCAATACTTTTTCGGAATGCCTTATTAAGTCTACCTCACTGATAACTAATAATCCTAATTTTGTAAAAAAAGTAGTTTTTCCTCTAGAGTTGTTGCCAGTTATTACTGTTTTTACTGCATTGATACATGGTTTGATTGGTGTGGTGGTTTGGTTTTTAGGCTATGCCCTTCTTTTTGGGATTCCTCATCTATCCATCATATTCTTTCCAGTAATTTTAGTATGTTTTTTACCCATATTGTTAGGGACTGGGTGGTTGCTTGCCGCACTGGGTGTAATTGTCAAAGATATTAACCAGCTTACCGGTATGTTGAATCATTGTTTATTATTTCTCACGCCAATATTTTATGGCATTGAAGCGGCCCCACCAGTAATACAAAACCTACTTATTTTGAATCCACTGACTTTTATTGTTGAGCAGTTTAGATTGGTTCTATTCTATGGGCAAATGCCGGCATTAAAAGGTCTTGCTGTGTATTTTGCACTAGCGTGTTTATTTGCGTGGCTGTCTCTGACCATATTCAAGCGTTTACGTCCTGCTTTTGCAGACATGGTTTAGTTGATGACTGATATTGCGATCTCAGTTCGAAACGTTAGTAAATGTTATCGAATTTTTGATGACCAACGATCCAGATTAATGCATGCTTTGTTGCCTAGATACACAAAAGGCATGCAGGAAATCTGGTCTTTAAAAGACATTAATTTTGAAATTAAGCGTGGTGAGTCAGTTGCTATTATTGGCCGTAATGGAGGTGGCAAAAGTACGTTGCTTGAAATATTGACGGGTACCCTTACTCCAACAACTGGCAATGTTAAGGTGAATGGACGTGTGTCGGCCCTTCTGGAACTCGGTAGTGGCTTTAATCTTGAATATACTGGGCGCGATAATGTCATGCTCAACGGCTTATTGCTCGGCCTGGAGCGGGATGAGATTTTGAGTCGCTTTGATGAAATTGAGGAGTTTGCTGAAATCGGTGTTGCTATTGACCGACCCGTAAAAACCTATTCAAGTGGCATGATTATGCGCTTGGCATTTGCGGTTCAGGTTTTATGCGATCCAGAAATACTAATTATTGACGAAGCCCTGAGCGTAGGCGATTTTTTCTTTCAGCAGAAGTGCTTGAGTCATATCAAAGAGCTGTGCTCTAAAGGTGTGACCCTATTGTTTGTCTCTCATGATATGGGAACAGTAAGAGATTTATGTCCAAGAGTAGCTTATTTGAAGCAGGGCGAGCTTATTTTCGATGGGGCATCTAATGCAGGCATCTCTCTATTTTTTAATGAAAAACTAGAGAAATCCAATATTCAATCGCCAGAAAGAATAATTGAATCTGGTAGTGGCATTAAGAAGTGTAATAACTACTTGAATGAAATTACTAAAGATGCTGTTTGGGTTTCATCGACAAGCGATTTTCCAGGTAAGCTTGTTGCGGTTGCTGTTTATGGTGAAGATAATGTTCCTAAAATGTCATTTAGAATGTGCGAAAAAATGATTGTTAGGGTTTTATTTAAGCCAGACGTGAGATTTGCAAATCAAATAAGTTTTGAGATTAGAGATAAGTTTGGAGTTGTTATAACCTCAACAGGAAGTCTTCAGTTAGGTGTCGCTTATCCCCGTGCTGATAGTCAAAATAGATTATTTGAATTAAATATAAGTTTATTTATTGAGGCTGGTGAATATAGTTTATATGTTAATCTAGGCTATGAAACAAATAGAAATAGAGGGCGGATTTTAGATGAAAGTGGTGTTATAGGGCCAATCAGCGTGAATTGGGATTATGAGAATGACCTTGCTCCTTTTTTGGGGAAAGCTGGATTGCCTGCTTCAGCTATATATAAAGATGTATTGTTACTTGAATAATAGTGCTTCTATATAAAATAATTTTATAAGCTATGACTTTTAGTGGATTGTTTAAATGGTTTTCTGAATCAATTTTAAATTGTCTTGTTCTATTTAAAATGAGCTAAATCAAGTACCGGTATGATTTCCTACGCACAGAATTTTGAAGATGTTATATTAGAGCGACTATTTGCGGAGCAGCGATACGGATTCTATATTGATATTGGGGCGTCACACCCTACTAACCTCTCTGTTACCAAACATTTTTATGATCGTGGTTGGCGGGGTATCAATGTTGAGCCAATTCGTCGTAATTGGGAGATTTTTCAAAAGGAGCGGCCAAGAGACATAAATTTGAATGTTGCAGTAGGAATGGACTTTGGAAGTATTGAATTTTGTGAGGTGTGTGAAAACGATGCATTGTCCTCGTTTGATAAAAATCGCATATCTCTAATTCAAAGTGCTGGAATAGTAACTAATTTATATTCAGTGGATTGTGTTACAGGAGACTCAATTTTTGAACAGGGTAGCCCACAAGTTGACTTTTTGAAAATTGATGTTGAAGGGGCTGAAAAAGATGTAATTTTTTCAATAGATCTTAGCAAATATAGGCCAAAAGTCCTTGTTATTGAAGCGACTTCTCAGATGGATCAATTTCCTGGGTGGGAACATTTTTCAGTTAAGACTTATGAAAACTGGGATGGCTGGGAGCCCTATGTAATACAGAGTGGTTATGTGTTTATACATTTTGATGGCTTAAATCGATTTTATATTAGAGACGATTTGACGCATTTAGCAGAGCGATTAGTTTTGCCGCCTGGCGTGTTTGATTTCATTATCCCGGATATTGAAAAATTATTAAATAGTGAGCGAGAGAAGGCTGAATTTGCATTCAGGGAAGCTCTGCATAAAATCGAAGAAGAATGTAATTTATTGAAGTTGGAAAATCAAGAAAATTTAATTTTAATAAAGCATGCTGAATTATTAAATGTCGAATTAGCGAAAGCATTAAAAGCCTATCGTTTAGCTTTTTACCCTATTAACCTTTTTAGGCCGATATATACAGTTTTGGCTTGGATCTCAAGAAGGTGTTTAGAGATAGTTAGGCCCCGTCTTGGTAATTTGAATCAATATCAACCCCGGCCAATTGTTGCGTTTGATTCGAATGATTGCACAATACAGCTTACAGCCACGCCAAAGATTTCAATCGTAACTCCCTCTTTTCAACAGGGTGATTTCATTGAGCGTACTATTCGAAGTGTTCTGGAGCAAAGCTACCCCAATTTGGATTACTACATACAAGATGGTGGTTCAAAAGATAATACTGTTAATGTACTGAAAAGATATGAAACCCAGATAATGGGATGGATATCTGAAAATGATAGCGGGCAATCTCAGGCAATTAACCTAGGGTTTTCAAAAACAACTGGTGAAATTATGGCTTGGCTCAACTCAGACGACTTGATATTCCCCGGAACCTTGTTCACCGTCGCGGATTATTTCAATAACCATCCTGATGTTGATGTGGTTTATGGTGATCGCTTGTTGATTGATGAAAACGACATGGAAATTGGCCGCTGGATTATGCCAGGTCATGATAGTGATGTACTGTCTTGGGTGGATTTTATTCCTCAGGAGACCTTATTTTGGCGTCGACGGATTTGGGATAAGGCCGGCGGTCAGGTTGACGAATCTTTTAGATTCGCAATGGATTGGGATTTGCTGGTTCGCTTCAGGGATGCCGGTGCAACCTTCGCTCACATACCCCAATTCCTTGGAGCGTTTAGAATCCATGACCATCAAAAGACTTCGGCTTCCATAAATGAAATAGGGCATCAGGAAATGGATCGTATACGCCAGCGCGTCCAGGGGCGAATACCCAATAGTAAGGAAATCCGAAAGGCAATACTTCCCTTCTTATTCAAACATGTCATGGTCGACATGATATATAGAATTAAAACAAGGCTGAGTATTAAGAGATGAAAACGTTACTTTACGTGCTTGTTTTACCCGCGCTTTTGTTTCTAGCCGGTTGTTGGCAGAGGGACGTGGGGCGTAGTTATTACCCTTCTGGCAAGCTTCGTACCGAGGCTACAGTGCGTGACGGCTTACTTGACGGACCCTCGGCAATGTTTTACGAGAACGGCGCAATAATGAGTGAGGCAAGCTATCGCGCTGGTATTGTCGATGGAAAGACTACTTCATTTTACGAAAACGGTACACACAAGGCTGAGGCAACTTATTCAAATGGGGTTTTGAATGGGGTCAGTATAAACTGGTCTGACGATGGGCAAGAACTGTCAAAGACAATTTTCATTAATGGCGTTATAAAAAACGACACGAACAATATCCGATAGCTAAGCATGTATGCATTTCTCTTCACACTCTGTCTGTTCAGCTACTTCATTATAGTTGGTGTGGCCTTTCTGGCTGTTTTTCCTCCTCGCCTTCGTTTAGTGCAATCGTTTCTGATTAGCCCCACTATCGGCATTGCCTTATCAATACTTCCGGTTTTTTTTATTAATCGTTTGGGGGTGCCGGTCAAGGAGTTTGGCGCAATGCTGAGTTCTGGTTTACTTGCTGCGTCTTTTTTAGCAATTACAGTCGTACGCCCAGTGTTGCCCATACGCAGGTTATTTCCTCATTTCATTTTGGTACTTGGCGGTTTGCTTTTAGCTGCTCGCCCGATGTTTAGCTACGGGTTTGACTGGATCAGTTTTGCCAACGATGACATGGCCAATTACTGCTTAGGCGCGCAGCGGTTTTATGAGAATGGTTTTTTTGCTGAACCCAACATGGAAGCCTTCTTTCAAGGGAGGGATTATTCTCAGGCCTTTTGGTTTATGCATGTGCTAAATAACACTCGGTCAGGTAGCGAACTGCTTCTGGCAACTGTTTGGGCAACAACAGGGTACAACCCACATATGACCTTTATGCCGGTAATTTTTGCCTTGCATGGGGCGTTAATTTTCGCATCCGCGGCATTAGTGAGCGGGCCTGGATTGCCAAAGCGGGCCGGGGTAATGACTGGGGTTATGGTTGCTATTTCACCTATGACAACACTTGGAGCACTTTATCAATTAATTGCGCAAGTGGGTGGCCTAGCTATGCTTTGTGTCGCCGCATTACTTGTCTATCGGCCTATCCCAAGCTTAAATGCTGGGAAATTAGTGCGCGTTTCAGTCGCAGCGATTCTTATAGGTAGTTGTCTGGTTGTTTATTATCCGGAGGTTTTGCCATTTTTAGGCGCTGGTTGGTTAGTCTTTATTCTTTGGTCTTTTGGGTGTGGTAATATTCGAACTTTAAAGAGAATACTTATTACAAGTGCAGTGGTGGCAATTGGTCTTTTACTGTTGCTGAATACCTATGTTTATGATGCTTTCTTATTCTTATTAAGTCAGGCTAGTGGTGGGATTAAAAAAGCCAATGCAGTAGAGATTTTGTTTCCATATTTTTTAATTCCAAGTGGTTTGCCTGTTTTTTGGGGGATTGCGCCAATTGCGAGTAATATATTGGAGCCTTTTGCATCCGCCGCTGTTCTTGTTGGAGTTTTAGTCTTTGTTCTGTTAGTCAAAATAGCTTTCCTGCAAATAAGAATGCCTGCAACAGCGGTCACTTCTATAATGATTGTGATGGTCGGCGTTGGTTTGTTCCTATTTTATCGCAACAATGACTTCGGTTTATTTAAGCTTGCGATGTTTGCCCAGCCTTTTATTCTGGGGGTGCTGGCACTAGGATTGTTCAAGATGTTTCATTGGAAGGTTGCTCGCTGGAAATATGGATTGATAAGTTTTTTTGTGCTTTGTAATCTTTTAGTGCAGGCAGCATATGTTGAAAAAAGCACTGGAGAAGTTCTTGGTTCGCTTGGTGAACTACCACATGCATCTAAAAAAGGTATTATTCGCGAATTTAGTCGAAATTTTCTTATCCATGCTCCGGATTCCCAATCGTTAGCGATATTAACAACTTCACATATCGTTGTGGCTAAACTTCAGTCTCTTTATACTAGTGGCTTTCGGGTGTTGTTTTCCTCCCGTCAATTCGTAGCTGATTTAATTGAAAGGGAGATAGCAAAAAATGTATCGTCTGATGTTTCAGAGCAGAGTATTAATCAATCGTATAAGCGGGAAAAAGAGAAGTATTTAAAAAAAATATTTATTTCCACGGCTGACGGGAATAATAGTTTTTTGCAGTTGATTAAATTAAATTCGGTACGAAAAGAGATGGATTTTATTCCTGGCCTACTTGATGTGTTTAACCGATATGGCATGCAAACTGACGTAAAGGACAGTTTTGAATTGCAACATGACCACAGGCCGCTATTGTATTTTATCCATAGTGATTTTGGGCAGCATTATTACCTTGGTGAAGCAGGTCATATAGCTTTTTACGCGCTCGAAAACGACCCTATGTTTGCAGGTAGAGAATTTGCAGCATTTGGGCGGTATTTTTTATTTGAAGTCCAAGCAGCCGAAAACCAGCCCCGGCTTGTGATGGAATTGACATCAACTCTTGTAAAGCAAGTTGGCTCCGCATTACCGGATGTAAAGATCCAAAGTAATTCGATAGGTTTTGTTGGGAGAGGTTCTGGTCGACTCTTTAGTTTACCCATAACACCTGAAGAGGTTAATGGAACAAAATATTTGTCTATCGATATGGGACTAGATGCGTCTCCGATGAATGAAGCAAAAAGCGGTTTAATGTTGGCTTACGGTCGTGATGTTCGATTGGATCGCCGATTAATTACTACCTTTGGGCGGGATATTTCCCTAATATCTTCGGAGGACTATGAAAACCTAACGCCTCCAAAATCAATCTCTAATTTCCCATCTGATTTGGCAAATTCTAATCTAGAGTACTCTGGGATTTATGAAGACGGCTGGGTATCTGAACGCGCTTTTTTTGTGCTGATCTCAGATAAAAGTGCAAAGTTTTTACGAATAAAAGGTAGTATGCCGCAAATTAACCGGCCTGATTACACGTCTACAATTAAGCTAAAAATAAACGGTAACGAAGTCGCTGATCAAAAGGTTGGGCTAGGTAATTTTGAGTTAAAAATACCGGTTACAGACTTAAACGGACGACAGCGTATAGATATAGCTTTCACTGAGTTTCAACAATTACCAGGTGAGGATGGAAGAATCACTGGTGGAAAAATCGATTTCATTGGATTTACAGAAAATTAATTATGGCAACCTATACCCAAACACTAACGTCGAATAATCGGCCAGAAATTTCATTAATTGTTCCTGTCTATAAAGAAGAAGCCAATATTCGCCCATTTCTTGCTCGGACTGAGGCGGTTTTTGAGGCTATTGGAAAATCCTATGAGATCATTTTTGCCCTTGATCCCTCGCCAGATAAAACCGAAGAAATCATTCTGGAGGAGATCAATCGCAATCAGAATATCAAACTGATGGTGTTTTCCCGCCGATTTGGCCAGCCGGCTGCCACTATGGCTGGAATACTGGGCTGTACGGGCGAAACTTGCGTGGTGATTGATGTGGATCTTCAAGATCAGCCTGAATTGATTGAGCAAATGTATAACAAGCTTGGCGAAGGCTATGAGGTCGTCTATGCAAAGCGCAGGTCTCGGAAAGGGGAGACTTTGATCAAGCGAATTATTTCCCATGTCGGATATTCCGTGATCAACAAGCTGAGTGATGTCCAGATTCCCCGTAATACCGGAGATTTTCGGATTATGACACGAAGGGTGATTGAGGAGTTACGTCGGCTGAATGAAACTCACGGTTTCCTGCGTGGACTGGTTGCGTATGTCGGTTTTAAGCAAGCATTTATAGAATACGACCGTGACGAACGTTTTGCGGGCAATGGTAATTACAACCGATTGACGGGTTCACTTAAAATCGGTTTGAACGGCCTAATCAGCTTTAGCTCTCGCCCTTTGTTCATGATGTCGATTGCTGGATTTATTGTGGCTGGATTCAGTTTTTTACTGGGTGCTTGGTATGTCATACAGAAACTAATTGGTGTCGATCTAACGCCCGGTCTATCTACTACTGTGTTGGTAGTTAGTTTTTTTGCTGGTGTACAATTGTTAGGCTTGGGGCTGATGGGTGAATACGTTGGGCGAATATATGATGAAGTGAAGCGCCGGCCAATGTATATCGTAGATAGACAAACAAATTTTAATGAAGCAGTCGATGACAAATAAAAAAAAAAATAACCAAGGCCAAACCGAGTTATCAGTTAAGAAAAATAAGCAATTTTTTCTTGAGGAGCACGCCTCGTATAAAGATAAAGTTAGCGAAATAGATACTTACCAAAGTATTTATCAAGTTGTTAGTGCGGAGTTAAATGGTATTCATAAGCTTCTTGATATTGGTAACGGTGGTGTTTTTGATTACAACACAAGTTTAGTCGGGCATATTGTTGGGCTTGATTTGTTCTTAGATGCTCTTCCTAAGGATGTTGTTTTTCCAGAAAATGTCCAGATGCTTCAAGGAAGTGCGCTTGCTATACCTGCTCATTTAAAAGATTTTGACGCATTATTGATGGTTATGTTAGTTCACCATCTTGTTGGTGATTCAGTTGAAATCTGTGAAGACAATGTGAAAAAATCATTTCGTGAAGCATATAGGGTTCTTGCTCCTGGAGGAAAGTTTATTGTTATGGATTCTTGTGTGCCACATTGGTTTTTTGAGTTTGAGAAAATTGTCTTTAGATCTGCAGCATGGTTAATTTCTAAAACCATGAAGCACCCCCCCGTTTTGCAATATACAGTACCTAAAATAATTGAAATTATGACTGAATCAGGTTTTAACCGGGTGCAAGCAATAACGGTACCAAAAGGACGTTATATTCTGCAGTTTGGTATTAAGGTGCCGTCATTTATGACGCCGACTCAGCCAACTTTATTTATTGGTTATAGGGATTGATGAGTATATATTCGAAAAAACCATTTCGATATGCTGTGGTAGGCATTGCGAATACTTTTTTCTATGCTGGTTTGTTATTTGTGTTCATTAAATATGTAGACGTGCCTAATCCTGTTTCTGTTGGTTTGGCTTTCATTATTGCTATGATATTTCAATATTTAGCAAACAGGATATATACTTTCCGCTCATCCAATACGGTTGGTAAGGAGTTGTTTCGATATCTAACGGTGGCAGTTTCCAACTATTTTATAACTCTTATTGTAGTTTATTTTTCGTTGTCACATTTTTTAATGACAGAGTTAGTCGCTAGTTTGCTGGCAAGTTTTGTTACGGCTATTAATGGATATATTTTATCTTTATTATGGGTTTTTAATTATGAAAAATAGTTTGAAAATGCTTGTTACGGGCTGTGCTGGATTTATCGGCAGCAATTTGGTTGACCGTCTATTGGCTGATGGTCATCAAGTAATTGGCATTGACAATTTCTCAACTGGTCAGAGACGGTTTCTGGAGGAGGCGTTAGCTCATCCGAAATTCAGACTTGTTGAAATTGATCTGCTTGATCTGGATAAGTTGAAACAGGCCTTTATTGGTGGCGATGCCGTTTTTCATCTGGCGGCAAATGCTGATGTTCGATTTGGTACTGAGCATCCGCGTAAAGACTTAGAGCAAAACACGATTGCTACCTATAACGTGTTGGAAGCTATGCGGGCTAATGACATCAAGAGAATTGCCTTCTCGTCAACCGGTTCGGTCTACGGCGAAGCGCCCGTCGTTCCCACGCCTGAAGATGGCCCCTTTCCTATCCAAACCTCGCTATATGGTGCCTCTAAGGCAGCCGGAGAAGGCTTGATTGCTGCTTATTGCGAAGGCTTTGGTTTCCAGTCCTGGATTTTTCGTTTCGTCTCTATTTTGGGAGAGCGATATACCCATGGGCATGTCTTTGATTTTTATCAAAAACTGAAGACAGATCCGTCGCGCTTGCCGGTGCTGGGTAATGGCAAACAACGAAAATCGTATCTTTATGTTCAGGATTGTATTGATGCCATTTTGCTGGCAATGGAAAAAGCGAATGACAAGGTCAATATTTTCAACCTTGGCGTAGATGGCTATTGCGAAGTTAATGATTCGATTGGTTGGATTTGCCAGGAATTAGGTGTGACGCCAACAATGGAGTACTCAGGTGGTGACCGTGGCTGGATAGGCGACAATCCATTCATATTTTTGGAAACAAAAAAAATTCAGTCCTTGGGTTGGAAACCAAAGTTTGATATTCACGAAGGGGTAATCAAAACCATTGAATATTTGCGTGCCAACGAGTGGGTATTTGAGGCGCGTTCATGAGCGAAAAGGTGGTTTTGATAACCGGCGCATCAAGAGGCTTAGGTGCCTTTTTAGCTAGTAGATTCTGGAATGCTGGTTTTAATCTTTGTCTTGTCGCGCGCAACGCCGATGCACTTGAGAAAGTAGTTGATTCATTCCCTACTGTAAATGGTCAAAGCATCACTTATTTTTCATGCGATTTAAACGATTTTGATGCCACCTCTGACCTTATTTCAAAGGTCAAAGCATCATTTTCCAGATTGGATGTTTTAATTAATAATGCCGCAATACATGGGCCAGTTGGAGCGACTTGGGAGAATAATCTTTCCGAATGGGAAGATGTAATGCGTGTCAATTTATTAGCACCAGCTTTGCTGAGTAGTAATTTTGCACCGTGGATGAATTCTACGGGAGGTGGTTCGATCATTAATATATCCGGTGGTGGAGCAACTGGGCCGCGGCCTAATTTTGGCGCTTACGGGGCATCGAAATCGGCTTTAGTTCGATTTAGTGAGTCTTTCGCTATTGAGGCGAAGTCATTGAATGTTAGAGTCAATTGTGTTGCGCCTGGTGCAATGAAAACGGCTTTATTAGCGGAAGTGTTAGAGAAAGGCGCTGAAATTGCTGGAGAATCCGAATACTCTGTGGCTAGAAAGGTTTTTGAGGAAGGAGGGGCGTCCATGGATAAAGTTGCAGATCTAGCTTTATTCTTGGCATCTGATGCCAGCAAAGGCATTACGGGAAAGCTTATCAGTGCTGTATGGGATGATTGGGAGCATTGGCCTGATCATCTGAACGAGTTGGCCGCTAGCGACGTTTACACGTTGCGTCGTATCGCAGGGCGAGATCGCGGGTTTACTTGGGGAGACAAATGAGCCACATAGCTACGCCTTTTGGGATTGGAATTGTGGGATGCGGTCTGATTGGTCAAAAACGCGCAAAATCTTTGGGGGAATCTGGTAGGCTGGTCGCTTGCGCGGATATTGACATTGCCCGAGCAGAGAGTTTGGCACTAGTGACGAATGCTAAGGCGTTTAGCAATTGGCATGATCTGGTTACTTTGCCGGAAGTAGATATCGTTGTTGTGGCTACTTTGCATGATGCACTGGCCGAAATTACATTGGCTGCTATAGAAGCAGGTAAGCATGTTCTGGTTGAAAAGCCGGCTGCTCGATCAGCTTCAGAGTTGGCGCCAATTATCCTTGCCGCAGAAAAACACGGTATTAAGGTCCATGTGGGGTTTAACCATCGCTATCACCGCGCATTGCGCAAAGCTAAAGAAATCGTCGATTCCGGAGCGCTAGGTGAGTTGATGTTCATCCGAGCGCGTTACGGACACGGTGCTAGGATTGGTTATGATAAGGAGTGGCGGGCTAATCCTGTTTTATCTGGCGGGGGTGAGTTGATAGATCAAGGGCCGCATTTGATTGACCTTTCCCGCTGGTTCCTGGGCGATTTTTCCGATGTACAGGGTTTTGCGCATACCTATTTCTGGGATATGCCAGTAGACGATAACGGCTTTATGCTTCTTAAAACAGCTAAGCAGCAAGTGGCTTTTCTGCATGCGTCTTGCACGGAGTGGAAAAACCTGTTTTCGATGGAAATTTATGGTCGAGTCGGCAAATTGGATATCTCCGGACTTGGCGGTAGTTATGGTGTGGAGCGTTTGACGCATTACAAAATGCTGCCAGAAATGGGGCCGCCGGAAACGATAGCCTGGGAATATCCGATGGGGGATGACTCTTGGGCGGTTGAAATGGCTGAGTTTTATGAGGATATTCTTACGAATCGGGAGCCTGCTGCAGGTTTGCGTGATGCATATGAGGCATTAAAAGTGATACAAAAAATCTATAAGGAGTCTGGTTATGATCATTGCGCGTAGTCCTTTACGCATTACTTTGGGGGGTGGTGGTACAGACTTACCATCGTATTATCGAGAGCATGAGGGGTTTTTAATTGCTGCTGCTATTGATAAATATGTTTATGTAACCGCGATGCGCCCTTTTACGCCAGGTATTTATCTCAAGTATTCTCAATTGGAGCATGTTGAGGCAATAGCGGACGTGAAACATCCGATAATCAAAGAAGCTTTGCGGTTGATGGACTTTAAAACACCGCAAATTGAAATTACCACCCTGGCTGATATTCCAGCCGGAACAGGCTTGGGATCTTCTGGAAGCTTTACAACTGCATTGTTAAAGGCTCTATATGGTCACCGTAGGAGGCATTTGCATCAGGAGGAACTTGCTGAGCTCGCTTGCCATATTGAGATTGATCGTTTGGGGGAGCCAGTAGGTAAACAGGATCAATATGCAGCGGCTTTCGGCGGCGTTACTTGTTTTACTTTTCACAAAGATGATCGAGTTACTGCTCGACCATTAGATATTAGCATGGATACTTTCTTCGATTTAGAAGATAACTTGTTGTTGTTTTTTACCGGTTATTCTCGCAGTGCGGGTAGCATTCTCAAAGATCAGGTTGTGCGGACTCAGGTAAGTGATGACGATATGTTAAAGAATCTTCATTACGTCAAAGAGCTCGGGTATCAAAGTAAAGATGCGTTGGAAAACGGCGATACAGCTGCATTTGGAGAGCTTATGCATGCCCATTGGATGCATAAAAAACAACGATCTGGTGGCATGAGTAATCCAAAAATCGACGAGTGGTATGATCTTGCGATGAATAATGGTGCGATTGGTGGGAAACTGGTCGGTGCCGGTGGGGGAGGGTTTCTAATGTTCATGGCAAAAGACCGTAACAAGCTTAGGCATGCGATGAGTTCTGCTGGGTTGGAAGAAGTTCGTTTCCGTTTCGATTTTGACGGCAGTAAAACAGTACTCGCGTCTTAACGCTTATGCTACCAGTTGCAATCCTTGCCGGAGGTTTGGCTACCCGTCTCCGGCCCATCACTGAAACTATCCCCAAATCATTAGTTGAGGTTGCTGGTAGGCCTTTTATCGAATGGCAACTAGAGTATCTGTATCAACAAGGAATCCGTCACGTTGTCCTGTGTTTGGGATATCTTGGGGAGCAAATAGAACGCGTCGTTGGTGACGGAGTTCGTTATGGACTTGACGTCGAATACTCTTACGATGGCGATCATTTACTTGGCACTGGCGGTGCCTTAAAAAAAGCTTTGCCTTTGCTTGGGGAGGCTTTTTTTATTTTTTACGGCGACTCGTATCTACCCATTAATTTTTTGGATGTCGAAACTAGTTTTCATCAACAAAACCAGTTTGCTTTGATGACTGTTCTAAAAAATGGTGGTTGTTGGGATAAAAGTAACGTGCTGTTTAGAAATGGTGCTTTGCAGGAATATAATAAACAGTCCCCATCTATTGAGATGGATTATATTGATTATGGTCTAGGTATTTTATCAGCGGATATACTTAAAGATTATCATGATAATAAGCCATTCGATCTTGCTGATGTTTATCGAAAATTATCCCTGAAAAGTCAATTGGCGGGGTATGAAGTATTTGATCGATTTTATGAAATTGGCTCAATTATTGGTCTAAAAGAAACAGAAGAATTCCTTACAGGAGAACAAATGAGTTATTCGCAGCAACATGTTAATGAAGCCATCACAATCTTGAATACTATTGACGTAAACGCTATTGAGAAAGTGGTTGATCTATTGGTGGATGTTAAGCAGGGGCAGGGTCGTATTTTCTTTTTAGGCGTGGGTGGTAGCGCTGGAAATTGTTCGCACGCTGTGAATGACTTTCGGAAGATTGTCGGGATTGAATCCTATGCCCCTACCGATAACGTATCTGAGCTTACTGCTCGCACCAATGATGAAGGCTGGTCTACCATTTTTGCTGAATGGCTGAAAATTAGCCATTTAAAAGCGAATGACGTTCTATTTATTCTTTCTGTGGGTGGTGGGAATTTGGAGAAGAATATTAGCCCAAACTTGGTTGAGGCCATCAACTACGCAAAGTCAGTTGGTGCAAAAATAACTGGCGTAGTAGGTCGTGATGGTGGATATACAGCTAAAATGGCAGATGCCTGCGTTATTATCCCAACGGTAAACCCTGAGACCATAACGCCTCATTCAGAAGCTTTTCAAGCGGTGGTTTGGCATCTATTAGTTTCACATCCAAAACTTAAGACCAATCAAACAAAATGGGAATCTGCGGCTAAATGACTCAGGCGTTAAATGTCAGGCACAAAGCAGTTTTTCTAGACAGAGATGGCGTTTTGAATCGTGCGTTAGTGCGTGAAGGTAAGCCTTATCCTCCGCGCGATGTTGCCGAAGTTGAGATATTGGAAGGTGTGAGCGTAGCTTTAAAGCAATTGAAAGATGCGGGGTTCATACTGATTACGGTATCCAACCAGCCTGATGTTGCTAGAGGTACGCTTAGTAGGGAATCTGTAAATGCTATCAATGCATTTTTAGGTGACTGCTTGCCAATTGATCGTTTCATAATGTGTTATCACGATAATGATGATGGATGTGATTGTCGTAAACCTAAGCCTGGCATGATCCTTCAAGGAGCTTGCGAATTCCATATTGATTTGGGTAAGAGTTACATGGTTGGTGATCGATGGAGGGATGTCGAGGCTGGCAACCAAGCTGGTTGCAAGACTGTATTTATCGATTATGGGTATGATGAAAAACAGCCAGAACTTTTTAATTTTGTTGCAGGATCTTTATTGGAAGCTGCTCAAATAATTTTATCGACGGAGGGTGGACGTGAAGTCAGTTGAGGATTTAAAAATCAAAATTTTTGCCGATGGAGCGGACAAGGAAGGTATGTTAGATATGTATGGCAAATCTTTTATTAAGGGTTTGACAACCAATCCAACGTTGATGAATAAGGCGGGAATAAGAGACTATAAGTCTTTTGCATTAGATATTTTATCGGAGATTAAAGATAAACCTATATCTTTCGAGGTGTTCTCTGATGACTTTGTTGAAATGGAGCGTCAAGCCTTTGAAATCGCAAGCTGGGGTGATAACGTCTATGTAAAAATTCCGGTTACCAATACTAAAGGGCAAAGCTCTTATGAAATGGTAAATCGTCTTGCTGTTAAGAAAATCAAACTAAATGTTACTGCCTTAATGACTTTGGCTCAAGTCAACGATGTTGTGAAGGCATTGGAACCAAATGTCCCAAGTTATATTTCAGTATTTGCTGGTCGGATAGCAGATACGGGGCGGGATCCTATTCCGTTAATGTCTGCAGCAGTGGAATTGCTGAAACTTAAACCTGCTGCTGAGTTGATTTGGGCTAGCCCGAGAGAGTTGTTAAATATATTTCAAGCTGATTCTATAGGGTGTCATGTAATTACTGTTACCAACGATATTCTCAAAAAACTATCTCAAGTTGGTTATGATCTTGACGAGTTTTCTTTGGATACGGTAAAAATGTTTTATAGCGATGCCAGGGCTGCTGGTTTTAAGCTCTAAATAGAGGTATTTACCTTAGTGCTTAAGACGTAACAGAATCTAAGAGTGCTTTTCTCGAACTAGAGCTTTTTGTTAGGAATTATAGCTTTAGTTAATTTATAAATATATTGAAGTTTTTTGGCCGCATTTTGAAAAATCCATTAGTTACAATTGCGGTACCATCCTTAAACCAAGGGAAGTTTCTTAATGATGCGTTGGCGTCAATATTAAAACAAGACATCCCTGTTGAAGTTTTTGTTTTGGATGCGGGGTCATCAGATAATTCTTTAGAGGTTATTGGTAAATGGGAAAATCTATTAGCAGGCTGGCGCAGCCATTCTGATGAAGGGCAAGCGGCCGCTATCAATGAAGGTATAGCGCTAGGCTCTGCCCCCTATGTTTGCTGGTTAAACAGTGATGATCTGATTTTACCCGGTGGTCTTGTAAAGTTGATGGCAGAGTTAGAAAAACATCCTGAAGTGGTTGCAGTATATGGACGCGCATGGAATTTGATTGAAAAAACTGGGAAGCGCTATCCTGTCTGGGTAGAGCCTTTTAATGAGCGTCGTTTGGCGTTACGCTGCATAATCTCGCAACCCGCGACGCTGATCCGGCGTTCGGCTTGGGAAAAAGTTGGTGGGGTTGATCCATCTTTGCATATGGCGATGGATTATGACTTATGGTGGCGGTTATTTAAACAGGTTGGCCCATTGCACTTTTTAGATGAGTTTGTCGCGGTAAACCGCGAGCATGAAACAACTAAAACTAATACTCAACGTAGTAGACATTATCAAGAGGCGATGAAGGTCGTTCGAAAACATTATGGAAAGGTGCCGTTAAAGTGGTGGTTAGCCCAACCTTATGCTGTTTGGTACAAAGGCATATTGAATTCATTTCATTAAATAATGCGAATATTACATTTTTACCGGACTTCCTATCCTGACACAATGGGTGGGATCGAGCAGGTGATACACCAACTCGCCATGGGGGCTAGTAAAAAAGGCTGTAAGGTTGATGTTTTATCACTCACTGATAAGTCTAATTCTGAAAATATAGAACTCGATGGATATACTGTTCATCGTGCTCACCTCGATTTTCAAATTTCATCTGCCGGATTTTCGATCTCTGCCTTGTTTCGATTTTTTCAATTAGCCAAGAAAGCCGATATTATTCATTATCATTTTCCATGGCCTTTCATGGATATGGTGCATTTTGTCACAGGTGTTAACAAGCCAACATTGGTTACATATCATTCCGATATAATACGCCAGCAGCAGTTGCTCAAGCTATATCGACCGTTAAAACGTAAGTTTTTAAATAGTATTAATCGGATTGTCGTAACATCGCAAAATTATTTTGCCACTAGCAATGTATTAGCCGATTATCGCGATAAGGTGACTGTAATTCCAATTGGCTTGGATAAATCGACTTACCCTAAAGCTTCAGAGGAACGTTTGAGATTTTGGCGAGAAAAGTTGGGGTCGAAATTTTTTCTGTTTGTCGGTGTTCTTCGTTATTACAAAGGTTTGCATATCTTGATCGAAGCGGCAAAAGGTACTGATCATCCTATTGCCATAGTCGGTGCAGGACCGATCGAGCAAGAGCTGCGAGATCAAGTTAAAAAAAATGGTCAAAAAAATATACATTTTCTTGGGCTGTTGTCGGATGAAGATAAAGTTGCTTTATTAACTCTTTGCTATGGGGTGGTCTTTCCTTCCCACTTGCGTTCAGAGGCATTTGGCATCTCGCTACTGGAAGGCGCCATGTATGGAAAAGCGATGATTTCTAGCGAAATCGGCACGGGCACAACATTTATCAATATTGGTGGAGAAACTGGATTGGTTGTTCCACCAAGTGATCCGGATGCCTTGCGGCAAGCACTACATTTCTTATGGGATCATCCTGAAGAAACTGAAATTATGGGTCGGCGCGCCGAGGAGCGGTATTGGCAGCATTTCACTGCAGAAAAGATGGTAACTGCCTATATGGAGCTTTATAAAGAACTTCTGAAGCAGTGATATACATAGCGTGTTGATTGTTACGGTTTTTGGTGCAGTCATATGTTGTATAGAAAAATGATTGTTCTAGTCTAGCAGGGCCACGAGGCATTAATTGAGAGTGATCTCACTCAAATACAGATCGATCTTGCGCCGAAGACCAATGTTCTAGTTCAAATTGGGAATGTTCAAGTTCCGAAGCAGAATTTTCTGGCTTTTAGGGTGGCTTGTCGAGCTCTGGGGGAGAGCTGCCGAGCTTAGAGAGAGATCATTCAAGCTCTGAACGAGAATGATCTAGCTCAAACAGTGGTTTGTCTAGTTCCGAGCTTGAATGATCACGCTCAAAGAGTGAATCGCCGAGCTCAGAAGGAGGACTTCCAAGCTCGTAAAGCGAATGATTGTGCTCAGAGGTAGGTTGGCGAGGCTTTGATTGAGAATGATCACGTCCAAAGAGCGAACCTTGGGGCTCTGAAGTAAATCGTTGTTGCTAGTTGTTTGTGTCTTGCGCTACCAGATGACAATGCTGAGGCCATGAGTGAAACTGCTCTACCTCAAAGCCTCAGTTGCCAAATGCCAGGCTAGTTACGCGGGATTTGCTGTGCCATGGTTTGGTCCCGGCGATTTGCGTGCGAAGCGTTTGCCCAGGCTGTCCAGGTGTTCGGCCAAAGAGCCGTCTTTACCAGCCAGTTTTGCGGCCTGATAAACGACCAGCGTTTGTCCATAAGCATCGCTGCCGGCGGCCAGGTAGGTATCTTCTATACGCTTGATTAGTTGCCTCGCGGCCAGAACAATCGGCTCTAGTTGCCGAACCAGTGCTACGTCACGGCGGTATTCTTCCAAATCGAAGTTACGCGGTAAAATGCCTTCATTCTGTGTCGCCATGACTAAGCCTTGGTCAACAAATGCTCGACTTCTGTCGCCCATTTTTGGCAAAGTTCGCCTATCGTCTACTGTTAAATCGATTAGAAATGGCAATTTGGTTTGAATATCGTGTAGGGAGTTTAAAACGGCTTGCTGTTGTTCCGGGAGTAGATCACCCTTAATAAGGTCGTTGGTCATAAAGCCTCCTTTATAGAAGGATGTGAAAAATCGCCATAAGTATTGATGCTTTGGCGGGTTTTACTTGAGCAGTTTTCAGACGTGCTCAGCAATAGCGGATTGGGTTTTTTTAAAGCTATGCCTGCTGCAAGCTTCGAGAGGTGCAGTTGGCTCATGGGTGTTATTGGAGAAAGTGTAGCCTGAGTTAAAAATATGTCAAACGGATAGGATTAGCTGATAGGGTGTTTGATAAGCACTGCCCATGCTCTAAAAGTGTTTGGTAACCTCCTTGTCCCTCCGTACCCACGAGGCATGAAGGAGGAGCTGAGGATGGGGGTAGAAAATCAATAGTTTAGATTTTACCCCTCATCCCAGCCCTCTACCGCGAGGAGAGGGGCTTGCGACTAAGTCCGGAGGGAGAGGGGGATTTTAGAGGTTCCCTTAAAAGTGTTCCTGATTTCCTATGACTTTTAGCCGAATGGATGGCCCTTCAAATAACCGCCATACCGGCATGGATTGCCGGTATCCAGTGTACATGGAAGTACCGGGCCTTTTGTGAGTGGAGTGATTCCCGGCTCGCATCCATGCAGTTTGGACCCCGGCAATCCACTTGTGCCCCAGAGGGTATGCCGGGGCGACGCGACCTTTAGAGCTCATAGGATCACACCATTTCAGTTTTGGCTGAAAGCTTATACGTAATCAGGAAAGTGTTTGGATGAGAAGGTATCTTTGGTTTTTAGAGGTAGTCATAAGAAAGTGAGGTTGACTGAATATGAAATCAATGCAATCAAGCAATCTGCCTACGAAGTTTTTGGAGCTGGGGTCCAGGTTTTTTTGTTTGGCAGTCGGGTCGACGATTTAAAAAAGGGTGGCGACATCGATTTATATATTAACGCAGATGCTAACAAGGATTTTCAGCACAAAGTTAAGTTTCTACTTGCACTGGAACAAAAAATTGGCGAACAGAAAATCGATGTGGTTTTTGCTGAAGACCAAGCCAGGGCTGTGGAACAGCAGGCGATCAATACCGGGGTGTTGTTATGATTGATTTAAGGCTTTCCAAGCTTTTTATTGAATGCGACAAGCATCTTCAACGCCTCAATCATGCCGTTACAAAAATGGCTGTATTTATGCCATTAGATGCCAGTCGATATTTACAACTTAACGATGATGAGATTGAACACATCGATCAATTTTTGTTCCGCTTTGCTAAGTTGCAAGACGCAATAGGCGAAAAATTATTTATAGCCATGCTGGATTTTTTAAGAGAGGAAAACCTCAGATCCAAGCCTTTCATTGACATCCTCAACAGACTTGAACAACTCGAGTTGCTGGAAGACAAAAATATCTGGCTTGAGTTGCGGAAAATAAGGAATAGTATTGCCCATCAATATGAAGATGAACCTAAACAAAAGACAGATGCCTTGAATACCATTTATCAGGCGAAAGCCAAGCTTGAGTCAATTTATAGTTTACTCAAAACGCGATACGTATCTTTTCAGACTCAGTAAAGCATAGCGACATAAAGATTCTCGGCTTTTTGTTCAGCCTATAGCAGGGTTACCATACCCGGTTTTGCCACAGCAGCTGTAACGAAGTTTTATATTTACATCCAGTATTAGCCATACACCGTAATATCACCAAAATGAAAACAGTCATCCTGGCCGGAGGATTCGGCACGCGTATTAGCGAAGAGTCACACCTAAAACCTAAACCGATGATAGAAATTGGCGGCAAGCCAATTTTGTGGCATTTGATGAAGATTTATTCGCGCTATGGCATTAACGACTTCATCATCTGCCTGGGTTATAAGGGCTATGTCATCAAGGAATACTTCGCCAACTACTTTTTGCACATGTCCGATGTAACGTTCGACATGGAGCATAATCGTATGGAAGTGCACGAAAAAAACGCCGAGCCTTGGCGAGTCACGCTCATTGATACCGGGCACGATACGCTGACCGGTGGTCGGTTGCGACGCGTGAAAGACTACATTGGCGACGAAACCTTTTGCTTTACCTATGGTGACGGTTTGGCCGATGTGAATATCGATACCTTGATTCAATTCCATCGTTCGCAAGGCAAAGCGGCGACGCTGACGGCGATTCAACCGCCTGGCCGCTATGGCGCACTCAATATTGCCGGCGATGCTGTTCTTGATTTCCAGGAAAAGCCTGCTGGCGATGGGGCCTGGGTCAATGGTGGCTTTTTCGTCCTGGAGCCGTCGGTGTTGGACTACATACAGGGTGATCTGATTAGTTGGGAGTCGCAACCGCTGCAACGTCTCGCAGCCGAAAATCAATTAGCCGCTTATCATCACAAGGGTTTCTGGCAAGCGATGGACACCATGCGCGATAAGAATCACCTTGAGGAATTATGGAGTCTTAATCCGCCCTGGAAGGTGTGGTAATGAACGCGCAGTTTTGGAAGGACAAGCGCGTCTTGCTGACGGGCCATACCGGTTTTAAAGGTAGCTGGCTATCATTGTGGTTACAGTCCAAGCAAGCTAATGTCGTTGGTTATGCGCTTGCACCGCCGACCAATCCAAGTTTGTTCGAAGTTGCTGAAGTTGCAAAAGGCATGACCAGTATCATCGGCGATATTCGCGATCTGGCAAAACTACGGGGAGTATTCGCAGAACATCAGCCGGAAATTGTGATTCACATGGCGGCGCAGCCATTGGTACGTTACTCCTATAGCGAACCGGTCGAGACTTACTCAACCAATGTGATGGGTACGGTGAATTTACTTGAAGCGGTGCGTCACACCGGAAGCGTCAAAGCCGTAGTCAATGTAACCAGCGACAAATGCTACGAAAATCGCGAGTGGGTTTGGGGCTATCGCGAGAATGAAGCCATGGGCGGTTACGATCCTTACAGCAACAGTAAGGGATGCGCGGAATTGGTGACGGCCGCTTACCGCAATTCCTATTTTCATCCGGATAAGTATTCCGATCATGGTGTAGCACTTGCGTCTGCCCGAGCCGGCAATGTGATCGGCGGCGGCGATTGGGCGGAAGACCGGCTGATTCCGGACATCATGCGGGCGATTTCCCAAGACCAGCCGGTCACTATCCGTAATCCTCACGCCATTCGTCCCTGGCAGCACGTGTTGGAGCCGCTATCCGGCTATTTGTTATTGGCGGAAAAACTGCATGAAGCAGGACCAAACTATGCAGAGGCGTGGAATTTTGGACCAAACGAAGACGATGCCAAGCCGGTGCAATGGATTGTAGAAAAATTAACCGGCGCTTGGGGTGAGGGTGCCAATTGGGTGGTCGATGGCGGAGAACACCCGCATGAGGCGCATTATTTAAAACTAGATTGTTCTAAGGCTAAGGCGCAATTAGGTTGGCAGCCGCGTTGGTCTTTACTGCAAACGCTGGAAAAAATCGTCGAATGGCACAAGGTCTATGACAAAATACCTGGTGTGCGTGCAACAACATTAATGCAGATTGCAGCCTATCAAGCGGAAATAGAGGGGTAATACATGCAAGCAATAAAGGCGATTTACAAGGACGGCAGTATCCAGCTATTGTCACCTATGCCGGAAATCAATGAAGCGGAATTGTTTATTATCGTTTTGGATAAAGACAAGCAATCGAATGCTGTGGCGAGCTCATTTCGCAATACGCCATCTAATTCAGAAGAAGATTTTCAAGCCGTAGGCTTGGCAAATTTCTTTGATACCGAAGATGACGATAACGTTGACTGGGAGGATCTGTTTGATGTTAAGCCTAGGTGATATTGTTCTTCTGGATTTTCCTCACAGTAATCAGGTGGGTAGCAAAGTTCGCCCAGGCTTGGTTATCGGGATTAACCAACGTAACAATTTTGGCGATGTAAACATCGCCTACATAACTTCAGAGCTTGGCAGCTACTATTTTGATACAGCCGCCGTACAAATTTCCACGAACGATTTTTCGGAAGGAACGTTAAAGCGCGACAGCTTGGTCCGTGTTGACAAAGTGATTACCGTTCAAAGCAAAAAATGCCGCAAAGTGGCGGCGGTAAATGCCAAAAAGCGGGACGAAATATTACGAAAGGTAACGGCGCTTAATGTTGAAAATTTTGCCGCCCACAAATTTAATACTTCGACATTTGTCTCCGGTGCTAGCGTTATTCCACCATCAGGCAAAGTGCTTGGTGCTAGCGAACTTAAGAATATGGTCGAAGCGTCTCTGGACGGTTGGTTGACCACTGGGCGCTTCAACGAAGCCTTTGAAAAACGCTTTGCCGAATTTGTCGGCGTGCCGTATGCGTTGACTACCAATTCCGGCTCATCGGCAAACCTGTTGGCGTTTACTGCGTTGACCTCGCCCAAGTTAGGCGAACGTGCCTTAAAACCAGGCGATGAGGTAATTACCGTTGCGGCGGGCTTTCCAACGACCGTCAATCCGATTTTGCATGCGGGCATGGTGCCGGTGTTCGTCGATGTGGAAATTCCGACTTACAATATCGATCCACAAAAACTTGAAGCCGCAGTTTCGGAACGCACCCGTGCCATCATGATTGCTCACACCTTGGGTAATCCGTTTGATTTGGACGCCGTTATGGCTGTAGCCAATAAACACAATTTGTGGGTTATCGAAGACTGCTGCGATGCGCTCGGGTCAACCTATAAAGGCCAACATGTCGGTCAGTTCGGCCACATTGCTACCTGCAGCTTTTACCCTGCTCACCACATTACGATGGGCGAGGGCGGCATGGTGTTTACCAAGGACCGCAAACTGCGCAAAATTATTGAATCTTTTCGCGATTGGGGACGGGATTGTTATTGCGCGCCGGGTTGTGATGATTCTTGCGGCATGCGTTTCGGTTGGCAATTGGGTACGTTGCCTAAAGGCTACGATCATAAATACTCCTACTCACATTTGGGCTACAACCTGAAAATTAGCGATATGCAGGCCGCGTGCGCATTGGCGCAAATGGATCGGTTGCCGGAGTTTATTACGATACGTAAACGCAATTTTGAGTATCTAAAACAGCGCCTCAAATCCTGTGAACAATTTTTAATCCTGCCGGAGGCGACTCCAAATAGTGATCCGTCATGGTTCGGCTTCCCCATCACCTTACGCGAGTCCGCCGAGTTTGCCCGAGTCGATTTGCTGAAATATCTGGACCAATACAAAATCGGTACCCGCTTGTTGTTTGCCGGAAACCTAACCCGCCAGCCTTATTTTCAAGATAAAAATTATCGTATCAGTGGAGATTTAAACACCACCGATCAAGTGATGAATAAAACCCTGTGGGTAGGCGTGTACCCTGGCTTGACAGAGGAAATGCTAAGCTTTGTTGTTGAGCGGTTCGAGGCATTTTTTGGTGTGAGTCAATAGTTTGCGTGTTCTTCTCACTGGCGTGACCGGCTATTTAGGCAGTCACTTAGCTACGGAGTTACTCAAAGAAGGGCATGAGGTGATTGCCCTTAAACGAAAATTATCCTCTTTGAACAGGATCCAGGTCATTTTACCTAGGTTGGTTTTATACAATTTAGAGGAAACCAATCTAGCTGAGTTGTTTGCTGGTTTTGGAAAGTTCGATGCAGTTATACATACCGCTACCTGTTATGGCAGAAACGGGGAGAGTATCAGCCAAATAGCTGAAGCAAATCTGTTGTTTCCTCTGAAGTTATTAGAGGCAGCTGTGTTTGGAAATGTTGATGTTTATATCAATACCGATACGGCATTGGATAAGCTTCTGAATCCCTACACACTTTCCAAAGGGCAATTTTCAGAATGGGGGAAATACTTCGCGCACCAAGAGAAAATTCGTTTTATCAATTTGAGACTTGAGCATTTTTATGGCGCGGGTGACGATGATTCTAAATTTACCACCCACGTTATCAATAGTTGCTTGGCTAATGTACCGTATTTAAACCTGACACTGGGTGAGCAGCGACGCGATTTTATATACATAGATGACGCCGTATCTGCATACTTGCTATTGCTGAAAAAACGAAATTCATTCCAAGATTGGTTTATTGACTTTGAAGTGGGTAGCGGTGTTGCAGTAACCATCAGACAGTTTGTCGAAACTGTGCACAGCTTAACGGCATCGACAACCCGCTTAAATTTCGGTGCATTACCCTACCGGGCGGGGGAGGCAATGCTTTCACAAGCCAATACCGCAGCCTTGAAACTGTTAGGTTGGCAGTGTCGCCACGAACTTGCAGAAGGTTTGCGAATGACGATTAAAGGAACAAGAGAATGAAACTATTGATTACCGGCGGATGCGGCTTTTTGGGTAGTAATTTAGCTGCCGATGCGCTTTCTCGGGGCGACGAATTGTTGGTTTTCGATAATCTCTACCGTAACGGTTCACGCGCGAACTTATCGTGGCTGCAAACTCAGGGGCAATTCCTGTTTGAACATGGCGATATTCGCAATCAGAATGACATTTCCCGTGTTATCCGGTCGTTCAAACCGGATGCCATATTTCATCTAGCCGGACAAGTGGCCATGACCACATCGATTGCCAATCCGCGTATGGATTTCGAGGTTAATGCAACCGGGACGTTCAATCTGCTGGAAGCTGTAAGACAGTATTCGCCGGATGCGATTGTGGTGTATTCCTCCACAAACAAAGTGTATGGCGATTTGGAGCAGTATTCTTATACCGAAACTCAAATGCGCTATCAATGCAATCAGCACCCCAATGGTTTCAGTGAAAATGTGCCGTTGGAATTTCATTCGCCCTATGGCTGTTCCAAAGGAGCTGCTGATCAATATATGCTGGATTACGCGCGTATATTCGGGCTTAAGACCGTGGTTTTTCGTCACTCGTCAATGTACGGCGGCAGGCAGTTTGCGACATTTGATCAAGGCTGGGTTGGCTGGTTTTGTCAAAAGGCGGTGGAAACCGCTAAAGGCCTGAGCAAAGAGCCTTTCACTATTTCCGGTACCGGCAAACAAGTACGTGATGTGCTTCATGCCGAAGATATGAAAAGTCTTTATATAGCCGCACTGAGCAACATCGATAAAGCTAAAGGGCAAGTGTTTAATATTGGTGGTGGTATAGAAAACAGTCTGTCTTTGTTGGAACTGTTTGAATTATTGGAAAAAATCGTTGGTATTCGGCTTAATTACAAGCAATTGCCTGTGCGGGAAAGCGATCAACGCGTGTTTGTGGCCGACGTAACTAAAGCTAAACGCTTGCTTGATTGGCAACCTCAAGTCACTGCACCGGACGGCGTATCGGCCATGGTGAAATGGGTTGACCAATCGCAATGAGTGACGTAGTTTCCAACGAACGTACCCGAAATTATTTGCGGCAGATAAAAGGATCGGTGATTTACAAAGCTGTCAGTATGGCGGCGTCGTTTTGTGCAATTCCTTTGATGATTGATTATCTGGGGCAGGAGCAGTTTGGTATTTGGTCCACATTACTTACGGTGATGTCATGGATTGTGTTTTTTGATCTAGGCATAGGCAATGGTCTTCGTAATAAGGTGGCAGAAGCTCTGGCGAAGAATGATCGTGTAGAAGCTGCTCATTACATCTCATCAGGTTACAGCTTGATTGGTGCGATAGCGCTGATATTGTGGGCGGTAGTTACCTGCGCCTCATTTTTTATTCCTTGGCAAATAGTTTTTAACTCCCAGGCGATTCCGGAAGAGACGCTGCGCATAACAGTGCAAATCTCGGTATTTTTCATATTGTTGAATTTTTGGATTGGTTTGATCAGCTCGCTACTTGGCGCAGTGCAAAAATCATCTCTGATTGCTTTAGGGCCATTGATTGCAAACATACTTACCTTAACTTTTATCTTTGTTTTGACGAAGTTAACTGATGCCTCGATTAGTAATTTGGCAATTGTTTATGGTGTTTCAATGATTGTTGCAAACTTGATATTGAGTGTCAGATTTTATCAACATAATCCTGAATTGTTGCCTAAGTTTTTTTGGGATAAACATCATATTCACCCGTTATTATCAGTAGGCATGCAATTCTTCATAATTCAGCTAGCTGTGTTAGTTATATTTACGACCGATAAGTTACTTATTGCTCAGATTTTTGGCCCACGATACGTAACCGAGTATGAGGTTGTTTTCAAGCTTTTTAGTATTATTAGTTTTGCGCATACTTTAATTTCCGCACCGCTTTGGTCTGCCTATACGGATGCATACCATAGAAGCGATATTATCTGGATTCGCCGTATGTTGCGAAAACAACTAATGTTTTTAGTTGGCATCGCTATGGTAGTAGTAATCTTGGTCTTAATAGCAAAACCCATTATATCCTTTTGGATAAGTTTTGAATTTGATGTTTCATTGCCGTTGGTAGGTACAATGGGATTGTTTGTTTTGATCTCCATGTGGAATAATATCTTTGCGATGTTTGTAAACGGAATAGGCAATATATCCGTTCAGCTGTACACAGCAATAACGGCCATGCTGGTTAATATTCCACTGGCTCTGTTTTTTACAAATCAGTTAGGCTTTGGTTCATATGGTATCGTATTGGCAACTTGCATAAGTTTACTTTTTGCAGGAATAGCTCTTCCAGTTCAGGTTTTGCAGATAATCCGAGCCAGAACTTGGGCGACACAATAATAAGTAGTATTGTGAAATATATGCCAAAAGTCAGTATTCTAATTCCTGTATATAACCGCAAAAACTTTATTGCTGACTGTATCCAGTCAGCGTTGAATCAAACTGTCACCGATTTTGAAGTTGTGGTTGTAGATAACGCTAGTGATGATGGTACATGGGGGATATGTCAACAGTTTGCGGAGAAAGACCGGAGAGTTCGAGTATTTCGAAACGATACGAATATTGGGCCGGTAAGAAATTGGTTGGCCTGCGTGGAAAAAGCGCAAGGGGAATATGGGAAATTACTGTTCAGTGATGATTTGATATTTCCGAAGTTTCTTGAGCACACACTCCATTTTTTGGAAAATCCAGAAGTAGGTTTTGTTTCTACGGCAGTATCAATTGGTACTTCGCCCGAGAATGGAAAGATAAACTTTTTATTATCAGCTAAGGAGCAGCATATTCCTTCGGCACGGTATTTTGAATTGCTACTGAATGCCAGGGTTCCATTTTCACCGGGGGCTGCTGTTTTTCGTATGGTGGACATTAGGAAGAACCTACAGCTATCTTTTCCTACACGCATTCCTCGAGATTTCACATTAAATGGCGCCGGTCCGGATGTTTTGCTGTTTGCATTAACCGCAGCTATTTATGAATCTGTAGTGATGCTTCCATCGTCGGATGTGTTTTTTCGCACTCATCCAGATTCGTTTACCACACTAAATAATGACAATGAAGTAGAGAAAGGCTATCGAGCAGCATTGGCATGGTTTTTTGCTGAAAAATTGACAAGAAACGATTGGGTCAAATATGCCGCCCGTTCTTGGTTGTCGAGAATGCAGCGCACACGGACTATGATTTCATTAACCAAGCATTGCTCTGAATTCGAGGGGAGCGGGGCTGTTTTTGAAGCATTGATCGTATTGGCTGCGACGTTTCCTATTGCCATTGGTGAAATAATAGAATCGCTGCGCCGGGCCAATACCAGCCATGAACAATCGCAATTTTAATCAATCATTTAGTATTACAGTAAATTCCTGTAAGGGATTTGCTATTTTGCTAGTGGTGTTAGGGCATATACAGTCACCATTAGGCTCTTTTATATATTCATTTCATATCCCTTTGTTTTTCTTTATAGGAGGGATTTTTGTCAATCCTGATAATCCCGTAATTGAGTTTTTTAAGAAAAATGCTAGACGCATTTTTGTGCCGTATTTTTTATTTGGGTTGCTTGGCTTAGTGGTTAATGCAATAAAAGAAGTTGCGTTAGGACGTGCAAGGCACGGCGTCTTAGATGAGTTGGTTGGGCTTTTCTGGTGGATGGATATCGATCATCTACAACACTATGGATTTGTATTATGGTTTTTGCCGGCTTTGTTTTGGGCTAGAGCCTTTGTTTTTCTGTTGATAAAATACATAAAAATAAACGCAATATTATTATTGATTATGGTGTTGGTATTTTCGAGTTACATATTGGAAAGTCAAATTTTGCCGTTGGCTTTGGATAAAGGTGTTGTGGCTTTACCGTGGGTGCTGTCAGGTTATATTTTTGCTAAACACAAACAAAACTTACTACACAATTCAATTTTGAAGTTATTGTTTTTTATGCTGGGATTTTTATTGATTTATTTTTTCGATTTACTTTCTCCGCTTGATATGGCTAGAAATATTGTCGGCAATATTTATTTAGCTTTTACCTGTAGTATATTTGTTAGTTGTTTTTTAGTTTTTTTATTTTTCAACTTTAATTCTCTTCTGCAACGGTATCCATTCCTAACAGTATTCGGTATCGAGTCTTTACTCGTTTTGGTCTTGCATGCTTACCTAAATAATGTTTTTCATCTGATTGTAGAGAATTATTTTAATGGGGAATGGTATTTGAAGTTTTTATGTACCTTAGGGAACCTCTGAAAAACAC
>FSSH01000929.1_pt1 | contig 29782 bp, 27 predicted proteins | sample 1166101 | NCBI WGS metagenome assembly FSSH01 (sample SAMEA32972668, study PRJEB13176) | freshwater metagenome | biome: Drinking water system; feature: Biomass in drinking water that filtered by 0.45 um membrane; material: drinking water | place: USA | collected 2012-12-20 | depth 0 m
GCGCCTCCTCCCCTGGGCACGGGTCATCGACAACGTCGCCGTCGGGCTCGATCGCAGCGGCGGCCGGGTGCAGCGCCGGGCGCGGGCCAGTGCGGTGCTCGACGAGGTCGGGCTCGGCGCGAAGGCCGGCGTCTGGCCCGCGACCTTGTCGGGCGGTCAGCGCCAGCGCGTGGCCCTGGCGCGCGCCCTCGTCAGCCGCCCCGCTCTCCTCGCCCTCGACGAGCCGCTCGGCGCCCTCGACGCCCTGACCCGCATCGACATGCAGTCGATGATGGAGCGGATCTGGCGGACGCAAGGCTTCACCGCCATCCTCGTCACGCACGACGTCGGCGAGGCGGTGGCACTCGCCGACCGCATCCTCGTTATCGAGGCCGGTGGCATCGCCCTCGACGTTCCCGTGGACGCCGCCCGGCCGCGTCGCCGCGGCGATCCTCATCTTGCGGCGCTGGAAGGCCGCATCCTCGATCATCTGCTCGGCCGCCGCGCCTGAGCATCGTTCCCTTTGGAGTTACCGATGACCGGACAGACCGACGTTCTCTGGTTCCTGCCGACACATGGCGACGGGCGCTATCTCGGCGCCGCCGAGGGCGCCCGCGAGGTCTCGCTGAACTATCTGCGTCAGATTGCGCAAGGAGCCGACGACCTCGGCTATTACGGCGTGCTGCTGCCGACAGGCCGCTCCTGCGAGGATTCCTGGGTCGTCGCCTCCGCGCTGGTGCCTCTCACCAAGCGCCTGCGCTTCCTCGTCGCCGTCCGCCCCGGCCTGCAGGAGCCCTCCATGGCCGCGCGCATGGCCGCGACGCTCGACCGGCTTTCCGAGGGCCGCCTCCTCATCAACGTCGTCACCGGCGGCGATCCGGTGGAACTGCGCGGCGACGGCGTCTTCCTCGACCATGACGAGCGTTACGCCGTCACCGACGAGTTCCTCCACATCTGGCGGGGCCTGATGGCCGGCGAAACCGTCAGCTTCGAGGGCAAGCATCTCAGGGCCGAGAACGGCCGGGTTATCTTCGGGCCGGTGCAGCAACCCTACCCGCCGCTCTATTTCGGCGGCTCCTCGCCGGCAGGGATCGAGGTCGCAGCCGAGCATTGCGACGTCTATCTCACCTGGGGCGAGCCCCCGGCCGGCGTCGCCGAGAAGATCGCCACGGCCCGTGCCGCCGCCGAGAAGCGGGGCAAGTCCTTCTCCTACGGTATCCGCCTGCACGTCATCGTCCGGGAGACCGAAAGCGCCGCCTGGGAAGCGGCCGAGAGCCTGATCTCGCGTCTCGACGACGAGACCATCGCCAAGGCGCAGGCGACGCTCAAGCGGCAGGATTCCGTCGGCCAGAGCAGGATGATGGCGCTGCATGGCGGCGACCGCTCGAAGCTCCTGGTCTCGCCCAACCTCTGGGCGGGCGTCGGCCTCGTGCGCGGCGGCGCCGGCACGGCCCTCGTCGGCTCGGCAGACCAGGTCGCAGACCGGATGAAGGAGTACATCGAGCTCGGCATCGATCGCTTCATCCTGTCGGGCTACCCGCATCTCGAAGAGGCCTACCGCTTCGCCGAGCTCGTCTTCCCGAAGCTTCCCCTGCGCTCCACCACGGGTGCCGCCCGCGGCAATGCCCGCAACGACGGGCCGTTCGGCGAGGTCATGGCCAACGACCTCGTTCCGACGCGCCGCATTTCCGCTCACTGACCGCTCGCTGAGAAGGACCGATCCGATGCCGACCTCCACCCGCGTCCTGCGCGGCCTCGCACGTCGTTCCTGGCGGCTCCTCGCGGTCTTCCTTCTCGCCTGCGTCGCCGTCGGGACGGCGCAGGCGCAGGAGCGTGTGATACGAATCGGGTATCAGAAATACGGCACGCTGGTCCTGCTCAAGGGGCGCGGCACCCTGGAGCCCCGGCTCGAAGCCCTCGGTTACCGCGTGGCATGGTCGGAATTCCCCTCCGGGCCGCCGCTTCTGGAAGCCCTGAACGCCGGCGCCATCGATGTCGGCGCCGCCGGCGAGACCCCGCCGATCTTCGCGCAGGCAGCGAGCGACGTCCTGACCTATATCGGCCACGAGCCGGCAGCGCCGCGCGGCGAGGCCATCCTGGTCCCCAAGGGGAGCCCGATCCAGTCGGTCGCCGACCTCAAGGGTCGGAAAGTCGTCCTCAACAAGGGATCGAACGTCCACTACCTGCTCGTGCGGGCGCTGGAGCATGCCGGCCTCTCGCTCCGCGACATCACGCCGGTCTATCTCGCCCCTGCCGACGGGCGGGCGGCCTTCGAGCGCGGAGCGGCCGATGCCTGGGTGATCTGGGATCCCTTCCTCGCAGCGGCCGAAGCCGCGACCGGCGCGCGCGTTCTTGCCGACGGCACCGGGCTCGTGCCGAACCACCAATTCTACTTCGCCTCCCGGAGCTTCGTGAACGAGCAGGCGCAGGCCCTCGATGCGGTCATCGCCGGCATCGGCGAGATCGACGCCTGGGCGAAGGACAACACCGATGCCGTCGCTCAGGAACTTGCACCCTCGGTCGGCATCCCGGCCCCGATCCTGGCGGTTGCGCTGAAGCGTCAGGCCTACGGGATCCGGCCCCTCGACGCGGACGTCATCGCCGGCCAGCAGCGCATCGCCGACACGTTCCGGGATCTTGGTCTGATCCCGAGGAGCGTCGTCATCGCCGATGCCGTGCGGAAGAGCGGTCGCTGACGCATCGGTCCGGCATAGGGCCAAGACGCCGGCTGAGTCCGGTCGTGAGGGCAAGACGGGTCATTTCTCAACGACGATCAACAGTTTGGTCCGACCGGGCCAGCGCCGCAATTGGTCAACCGATCCGCCTCCTCAGGTCTGTTCCGGGCGATCATGGTTAAGGATTTTTTAGCGGCGTACCAACCATAACATAGGTGTAGGCACTGACCCGCCGATCTCGCCTTGCCAATCGATCGAGGAGTCTGCGTCCGGTGCGATCGAGGGAAGTCGCGAGATGCGGTGTGCGTCGCCGGAGATGCGGGACCGCCCGCCCTCTGCTGGCGGCTGCGATCGCAGTCGCCGCCGGTCTTCCGGCGATGGCGCAGGATCTCGACACCTCGCAGCTCTGGGCACTCGATCAGAGCTTCGTGCTGCGATCCGACACGGCGCGGCAGGAGGGAGCGGAAGCGCGCCTGCGCGGCAGCATCGACGCATTTCTCCCGAGCGTGGCGCTCGTCGGCTCGAAACCGCTCGCCAGCAAGATCAAGTACCATCCCGACCTGCCGGTCTTCGATGCAGGGGTCGATTCCACGCCGCGCTATCGGCCGAACCAATACGGGATCACCGTCGACCTGCCGCTCTTCGATGGCTTCCAGCGCTGGAACACGCTCCTGTCGGCGCGGACCCTGGCCGATGCCGGCCGGCACATCACTCAGGACGTGCGCCAGCAACTCCTTCTCGAGACGGCGTCCGCATACCTGGCGGTCATCCGAGACCGCAAGATCCTCGGCCACCGCCAGCTTCAGAGCATCCTGTTCATCCAGCGGGGGGTCGAGGCGCAGGTTGCCGTCAACGACGCGACCCTCACGGATGCCGCGCTCGCCGCCTCCCGAGTCGCCGATGCGCGCGCGGGCGTCGAGCTCGCCGTCGCCGACCTCAGGGCGTCGGAGCTCGACTTCACCCGCATCACCTCGTTGCCGGCCGATCGTCTGGCGCCGCCGCGCTTGCCGCCGCTTCCGCGTAGCGAGGTGGAGATCGCCGCCATCGTCAGAGGCGAGAACCCGCGCCTCGCTGCCTCGCGCCTCGATGCTCAGGCGGCCGGGTACCTCGTCGAAGCCGCCAAGGGGGCGCTCCTCCCCACCGTCGGCCTTCAATTCACCCATGGGCGCCAGACCGACATCACCCCGACGCTTCGCAGCATCCGCGAGACCACGACCCAGATCCAGGCCCGGATTCCCCTCTACGAACCCGGCGCGTTTCCGAGGATCGCCGAGGCCTCGGCCCTCGCCAGACAGAAATGGTACGACACCGAGGATGCGGTGCTGCGTGCGGTGACCAGCGCTCGGGTCGTGTTCCAGCGGCGCGCCGCCTACCAGGCGCAGGTCGCGACATTGGCCGGCCGGGTCGCAGCGCTGCGCGCAGCAGTCCGGGGCTACGAGATCGAGCGCGGAGCGGGGTTCCGCACCGTCATCGACGAACTCAACAGCCGCTCGGAACTCGCGATCGCCGAGATCCTCCTGGCCACGGGCGAGGCCGAGCGCGACCGGCTCGCCTACGTGCTCGCCGCCGCCATGGGCCGGCTCGGCCCGGCCGGTCCCGGCCTCGACGGCCCGATTGCCCTGCGCAGCCCGGTGGCCGATCCGTTCACGACGGGAAGCATCGCCCGGACCGCATCGGCCGCGAAGCCGATTCCCGGAATCCCTCAGGCGGCACTGGAGCGTTCCGGCCTCTCGCTTCCGTCGTCGCTGAGGCCGGCTCCGTTGCCGGAGGCGAAGATGCCGGCGATCAAGCCGGCGTCCCCGAAGGCGGTCGCACCGGCGGTGGCCCTGCGCGGCGGACAGGAACCGCTTCGGCTGCGCCCCTTGCGCGAGCACGTCGCCGGGCTTGGTGGACCCGCTCCCTTCCTGCGTCGCTGAGATCGCTTCCGGGCTCGGTCAGGATGTTGCGCCCTCTACCGGTCGCTGAGAGCCATAAGCGGAAGGTGATCCCGGGAGTAGTATGCTGACGAGACTTGTCAGCGGTACGGTTCGACCGCGTCTCAGGCGCTGAGCGCCATCGGCGGGCGTGTAACCTCGACGAGCCTCCCGTCCTGGACCCGGAAGGCGCGGTCGACCTGGTCGAGCAGCATCTCCGAGTGGGTCACGAAGATCTTGGCGGCCGGCACCCGTTTCAGGCCCTCCACCAGCGCGCGCTCGGTGGCCGGGTCGAGATTGGCCGTGACCTCGTCGAGGAGGAGCAGGCGCGGCTGACGGCACAGGGCGCGGGCGAGAAGCAGGCGGCGGCGCTGGCCGGTGGAGAGGATGCTGGATTCCTCGGAGACGAGGGTGGCGAAGCCCTGGGGCAGCCGCTCGATCTCCTCGGCGAGGCCGACGGTCTCCAAGGCCTTGACCATGGCCGCCATCGACACGTCCGGATCGAACATCGCAAGGTTGTCGGCGACGGTGCCGGCGAAGACGCCGTCATCGGCGAAGACCGCGCCGAGATTGGCTCGGAACTCCCGCTTGCCGAACTGGCCGATGGGCTGGCCGTCGACGAGGAGGCGGCCGTCAGCCGGCTCATGCAGGCTGGCGATGATCTTGAGGAGCGAGGACTTACCGGAGCCCGACAGGCCGAGGATCGCGATCGACTCCTTGCGTTCGAGATCGACCGTGAGGTTGACGTCCTGAAGCAGAGGCCTGTCCGCGCGGCCGAACCGCACCATGACGTTCTCGAGGCTCACCGAGCGCCGGATGCGCCGGTCCATGGCGGCGACGTCGGCGTTGGGCTCGACCTCCTCGCCGATCACGTCGTCGAGGCGCTTGAAGTGCACCTTCATGATCGAGAACTGCAGGAGGTTGGTGGTGAGCAGGTTCACGATCTCGAAGAAGTGGTTCCTGAGCGCGAAGAAGGCGTAGAGCATGCCCACCGAGAGCGTGCTCTTCATCACCGCGGTGACGCCCATGTAGAGGGTGAGCACCGTCGAGAGCACGATCGCCACATGGATGAACAGCTCGGTGGCGATGGCCGCCTTCCGGGCCTGGAAGTCAGTATTGGCGAAGCGCACGAAGCTCTCGAACCACCGCATGGTGAAGAGCTCGGCGGTGTTGTGCGCCTTGAGGGTCTCGATCCGCCGAAGGCCGTCGAGGAGCAGCGAGCGTTCCTGCGAATGGGCGTCGAGCGAAGCGTCCGTATAGCGGCGCAAAGCCGGGAAGGAGACGAAGCGCAGAGCCAGCACCGCCACCAGGGTGAGCAGCGAGACCATCGTCATCGCAGGCGAGTAGTAGAACATCAGCCCGACGATCAGGACCGACATCAGCGCGTCCGCCACCGAGGCCACGAGGCCGCCGACGAGGCTCGCCTTGACGTGTTCGATCGAATCGAGCCTTACGACGAAGTCGCCCGGATGACGCGACTCAAAGAATTTCAGAGGCAGCCGCATGGCATGGCCGACCACGTTCCGGGTGAACGCGATCTGCAGCAGGATCGAGGAGCGCAGGGTGATGTAGTCGCGCAGGCCCTTGGTGATCGCCTCGAACACGAGGAAGAAGCCGAGGCCGATGGTGAGGACGGTGAGAAGATCGAGATCCGTCTGCGGAATCACCGTGTCGAGGGCGATCTCGAGGAGAATCGGGGTCGAGAGCGCCAGCAGCCCGATCGCGAGCGACACGATCGTAATCTGGCCGAGCACGTTGCCGAGGCCGCGGATCGAGCGGAACAGCTCGAAGAAGCTCGTGGCCGATTTCGCCTCGACCTTGCTGAAATCGATCCGCGGCTCGAATTCGAGGGCGACGCCGGAGAAGTAGCGCTCCATGTCGGCGCGCTGGTAGAGACGCAAACCGAATTGCGGGTCCTGGACGTGGTAGGTGTCGCCGACGATGCGCTCCAGCACCACGAAGTGGTTGCCCTGCCAATGGAGCAGGGCGGGGACCGACAGGTTGGCGAGCTCGCCGACATTGCTCAGCCCGTAGCCCTGGGCGTCGAGGGAGAGCGAGCCGGCGACCTCGACGATGTTGGCAAGCGTCATCCCGCTGCGCGAGAGCGGGAACAGGGTCCGCATATAGGTCAGGTCGACGTCGTGGCGGTGGTAGTTTGCGATCATCGCCAGGCAGGCGAGGCCGCATTCGTTGGCCTCGCTCTGCAGGATAGGCTTGACGGCCCGGCGCCGGCTCAGGAACGACATCGTCTTCAACCCCGCCCGCGCATGGCCCGGATCGGGTCGAGGACCCAATCGATCAGGCGCCGGCGCTCGATCACGATATCCGCCGACAGGGTCGAGCCGAGGGCGATGGCCTCGTCGCGCCCATAGGCGTGGATCACCTTGGATTCCGGCTTCACCTCGACCCGGAACACCGATTGCTGCGCCATGGCCTGTGCGGCGGCCGGGCGGCCATCGGTCATGCCCTCCTTGTCCGACGTCACGGTCGGCGCCTTGATCGGCGAGGAGGCGATCGACGTGATCGTACCGTGGGAGACGCCGAAGACCTTGAATGGGAAGGCATCGTATTTCAGCACCACGCGCTGGCCGACCTTGGCGAGGCCGATGGCGCGGGACGGCACCTCCAGCACCACGACCGGCTCGGCGGCGGGATCGCCGACCACGGCCACGACCTGCTCGGCCTGGACCGCGGAGCCGACCTCCGCCATCAGCCCCGCGACCTGCCCGGCGAAGGGCGCAATGATCTGGATCTCCGATTGCGCGCTGGTTCCGGCGAGCTGCGCCTCGACGAGGCCGAGCTCGCTGTTGATGGTCGAGAGCTGCGACTGCTTCTCGAGGACGAGCTGCTGAAGCGTCCGGACGCGCTCGGTGCTCTGCTGGGTCAGCTCTGCCCGCCGCACCCGGATCTCGGAGAGCTGGCGGGCGTAGTCGAAGGCGGTGCGCTCGTAGCTGTTCAGGGCATCGCGGGTCGCGTAGCCGGCGGCGACGTATTTGCGCACCCGGCGGACCATCTCTTCCTGGCGCCCATGGGCCCGGCGGATGTCCTCCTCGTTCTGGATCGTGGCCTTGATGACGTTGTCGAGGGTTTCTGTGAGTTGGCTGCTGTCGCCTGCGCTCGATTCGAGGAAGGCGTTGAGGCGTGTCCGGCTCTCGATGAGGTTGGCGCGCTTCTGGCGCAGGCTCGCGGCGGCTGCGCCGACGGTCGAGATGCCGTTGCTCGTGACCTCCCGCAGCCGGATCGTGAGGATCGGCTGCCCGGCGGCGACGAGGCCGCCGAGGGGCACATGGACCGCCTTGACCACGCCGTTCACCTGCGCGTCGAGGCGCGACAATCCGGAGGCTGCAGAAGTGTAGCCGCGAACCGCCTCGGTTCGGGCGAAGTGGCCGAGCGTGGTGACGAAGATCAGGACGACGACGAGGGCGCCGCACAATATCGCTAGCCAGGTCGTCGCGCGGTCCTGACGGACATGGATCGACGAGCCGAGCGCCCGGGCTGCGTTGCCCAGGCTCGGTGGCGCGGAAGCTGGCGAGTCGGGGGCAGCGGAGGTCATTCGGCGGCTTCCGGCGCGGCGATGGAAACGGGAACGAACTCGTCGAGGCGCGGCCAGAGATGCCACTGCCCCGGTGCCCGAAGGATCGCGCCCTCCACATGGCGCGAGACCAAGCCAGCGATCCGCATGCGTTCGGCACGGCCGACATCCACGACCTCGAAGGCCCGCCCGACATGGACGGTGTCTCCGATGAGGGACGACGTGACGGAGAGCGGCACCACCGTCGCGTTGGCGACGCGGGCCAGCGAGTCGATGCCGAGGGCAAGCTGCATCGGCTGCCCGAGCAGGTTCACGTCGACGGGGCCGCCATAGCTCGGCGGCAGATCGATGAAATAGATGACGACGGCACCCTGGCGCACGAAGCGCACGGCCTCGGCGTAGCTCGCCTTGTCCGAGACCTGCAGGAAGCGCATCTCGGTGCCGATCTCCCGGATGCGTTCCATCACCCGGGTGTCGGCCTCGTGGTCGTCGCGGGCGCGAAGGATCAGCATCCGCCGGCCGGGAAAGTAGGTCCTCATCGTGGCAGCGAGGCCGAAGACGTAATTGCCCATGTGGAGCGGCGCGAGGATCACCGGCGCTCCGGATGCGGCAGCGCGGGCCAGGGTGGCCTCGCCCTCGGTGCTGACGTGGCGTGCATCGGCGATGAGCTCGTCCGTGCTGCGGACGAGCAGGGAGAGCCACTCGAGTTCGGTCAGGGTGTCGTGAAAGGCGATTTCTCGGTCGAGGCGCCGGGATTCGCGGTTACCGAGCCGCAAGGTTTTGCAGAGCGTCGTGTCGAGGCCGAAACCGCCATGTCGGCCGAAGCCGGTTTTGACGAGCCACGATGCCCGCAATGCATGTCGTCGGGCTGCCAGTGGCAGGCTCGCGATGCGTCGATGAAGGGCGGGTATCTCGTCCATGGTGACGACATCCCTAACGCAACCCGCTTTTCGACAGGTTAAGAGTGCCGTCCCAGCGCAACGGATGCTTGTAAGTGCCGGCATGCGGGAGGAGCCTCCCGCATGCCGAAGCTCTTAAAGGATCAGGACTTGTCCTTGCCCTTGCCGTGGCCCTTGTCATGGCCCTTGTCATGTCCGTAGTTCTTGGTGCCGCCGGAAACGGTCTTCAGGGTATCGAGGTCGAGCTTGCGCATGTGATCAATCCTCAGGTGGTCGACGGAGCTATTAGGGTTAACTCCGTGCCTCTCAGTGCACACTGAATTAAGCGTCGTCTACCCTAGGATGAATATTGTTGAGGATAAGTAGAATTACGTAAGTAGATTAACGCGCTCGCAATGCGCGACTACGCAGTCGATCACCAGGGAGTCGCAATGGACCGCGACGGCCTAGAGAATGAAATCAATCGACGTCTGCCGTCCTGCACTGCATCGACCGTTGAATGGCATGAACGCTCGCTTCAGCGAGCGTTCACGGTCTCGATCGGCGAGGCGATCAGGACTTCTTGGACGAGCCGCTGTTCGAGCTCTGGTTCGTGGTGTTGCCGTAGGCGACGTAGTTGCCGTTGCCGTTGATCGCGACACCGCCGTTGCTAGCCTTGCCGCCGCCGCCGCCGCCGCCGTAGCCGCCGCCGGAGATCGTGGTCATGGTGGTGAGATCGAGCTTGGTCATGGGTTGCCTCCTTGCAATCGAGTAGCTGTGATCGAGCCAACCCTCTTCGAGGACCGACCCGGCTTGCCCGCTCCGCGACCGCATAACGGCGCAGCCATTAGGCTGCCACCGCGATTGGCGGTTGCGAGGGGTAGGTGACTGCCGACGCAGCGCGGTTTCGCGGTCGTGCAGAATTCTGCGATGATGGGCGGATTTAGGACTTTCGGCTGGATCGGCCCCTGCCGCGCGTCTGGGATCCATTGCCTTGAGCTCCACCCACGGCATTGGCGCCACGGACGACTTTGCTGTCGCCATTGATCGCAACACCGCCGTTGCTCGTGACGACCGTTCCCCCGTCAGAAAGCGAAGCCAGAAAGTCGTGCTCGACTCTAATCATTGTTTTCAAGAGCCTGTATCGGCGAAACCAGATCAACTGACGTCGTTATCAATTGATAGGATTTGATGGCGAAGTCTAGCGCGAATTCAACGTGGAATAGTTTATGATTAATTTACCTAAGTAGGATTTTGTGCTTACGTAATCGGATTACGCATGCTCGCGGGAAGGCGTTCAGCCGCTGGCAAAGATTTTCGAGCCAGGACGCCGAGAGCAAGGTTGCTCCCCGAAGGACCCTCGTCGAGCCATGCCTTTACCCAGGGCGGCGGGTGACATGGCGACGCGGTACCCCTATCAGGGCGCGGGTTTTCTCAACTGCGGCATGCTCGGCCGCTGCCCGGGCGTGCGATGGCGCCGGTGACGCCGAGCCTTGCGAAGCGACGGTTCGGCTCAGGCGGGAAGGTCGGGAACAATGCGCATCACGATGATCGGCTCGGGCTATGTCGGCCTGGTGTCGGGCACCTGCTTCGCCGATTTCGGGCATGACGTGACCTGCGTCGACAAGGATCCGTCCAAGATCGAGGCGCTGCAGGCCGGGCGGATGCCGATCTTCGAGCCGGGTCTCGAAGCGCTCGTCGCCGAGAACGTGCGGCGCGGGCGCCTCGGCTTCACCACGGAGTTCGCGCCCGCGGTCGCTCAGGCCGATGCGGTGTTCATCGCGGTCGGCACCCCGTCCCGCCGCGGCGATGGCTTTGCCGACCTGTCCTACGTCTTCGCGGCGGCCCGTGAGATCGCCGAGTCGCTGTCCGGTTACACCGTGGTGGTCACCAAATCGACGGTTCCCGTGGGCACCGGCGACGAGGTCGAGCGCATCATCCGCGAGGTCCGGCCCGATGCCGAATTCTCCGTGGTCTCCAACCCGGAATTCCTGCGCGAAGGCGCGGCGATCGAGGACTTCAAGCGGCCGGACCGGATCGTCATCGGCACCGAGGAGGAGCGCGCCTCCGAAGTCATGAGCCGTGTCTACCGCCCGCTCTACCTCAACCAGGCCCCGATCCTCGTCACCGGCCGGCGCACGGCCGAGCTGACGAAATACGCCGCCAATGCGTTCCTCGCCACCAAGATCACTTTCATCAATGAGATCGCGGATCTGTGCGAGCAGGTGGGCGCGAACGTGCAGGAGGTCGCCCGCGGCATCGGCCTCGACAACCGAATCGGGGCGAAGTTCCTGCATGCCGGCCCCGGCTATGGCGGCTCGTGCTTCCCCAAGGACACGCTGGCTTTGGTCAAGACGGCGCAGGATGCCGGCACGCCGATGCGGCTCGTCGAGACGGTTGTGGCCGTCAACGACAGCCGCAAACGGGCCATGGCCAGGAAGGTGATCGCGGCCTGCGGCGGCTCGGTCAGGGGCAAGACCGTCGCGATCCTCGGCCTGACCTTCAAGCCGAACACCGACGACATGCGCGACGCCCCCTCGCTCTCGATCATCGCCGGCCTTCAGGATGGCGGAGCCCGGATCGTCGCCTACGACCCTGAGGGGATGGATCAGGCGCGGCTCGTCCTGTCGGACGTGACGTATGCGGAGGATGCCTATGCCTGCGCGCAAGGTGCCGACGCCGTCGTCATCGTCACGGAATGGAACGCCTTCCGGGCCCTCGATCTCGACCGCCTGCGAGGGTCGATGAACGCCGCGGTGCTCGTCGACCTACGCAACGTCTATCGCCGGGCCGAGGCCGAGCGGCACGGCTTCACCTATCGCTGCGTCGGTATTGCTGACGCCGACGGGCAGGACTGAACCTTTCGCGACGGGCTGCGCCCGGGGGCCCTCACATCGAGGGTGTGGTGCCGTTGCGGCCGACGATGATGAGCACCGCCTCGCGCTTGCCGCCGGCGACAGCCTTGGTGACCGCCACGACCTTGGCGCCCTTGACGATCAAACTCTTGTCGCCGGGTTCGAGCAGGGAGACGGGCACGTCCGGCGGCACCGCGATGGTCTTTTCGCCGCCCTTGTATTGCACCGTGACCGTCCGGCCGCTTCTGCCCGAAAGCCTGCTGACGGCGCCATTCGTCACGGTCGAGGTGGTGCCGAGATCCCATGAGTTGTGACCCGGCGCGGTTCCACGCAGGCTTGAGGCGAAGACCGTGACCTGCACCGCCTTCAGCGTGCCGTCCGGTTGCGGGATTGCGGCGCTGCCGATGTAGCTCTCCGGCTTGATGTCGGTGAGCTTGCCGTCGGTCGCCGCGAAGATCTTCGCACCCTCCGCAATGGCAAAACCCACCGGCTCTCCGGTCTGCGGCCGGACCTTCAGCGTCGTACGGTCGGTCGCCTCGATCGTCCCACGGAACCGCGCGACGTCGTCCGCCCGAGCGGAGACCAGTCCAGACGCCAGCGCCAGCACGGAGAGGGTGGTCTTCAGCATGGAAACTCCGATCTGTCGGACGACGAGGCGACGGGCTGACCGGCAGTAATCGTCACATGGGCGGTACGGTGCCGTTCTCCCCGACTATGAGCCGTTCCGCCACGACATTGCCGCCAGCATCCTTGCGGGTGACGGCGACCACGCGCGCACCGGTCTTGACGATACTCCGATCGGAGGGTGCGAGAGCTACGATCGGGGCGCCTTCCGGCACCGTAATGGTCTTCTCGCCGCCCTTGTAGCCCACCGTGATGGTGCGGCTCGTCGTTCCCGTCAGCGTGCCGACGGCACCGTTGGTCATCGTGTTCTCGGGCTCGAGATCCCAGGGGTAATGACCCTCGCCGGTGCCACGCATGCTCGGAGCGAAGACGGCGACTTCGAGGGCCCGGAGGGAGCCGTCTGCCTGCGGCGTCGCGGCGGTGCCGATATAGCTGTCCGGCTTGATATCGGCGATCTCGGCCTTGTTGGCGCTGGCAACCTTCACGCCCTCGCCGAGCCTGACGGTCACGGGCTCGCTGGCGCCGCCCTTGATCGTCAGGGTCTCGCCGTCGATGGCCGTGATCGCACCGCGGATCCGCGTCACGGGGCCGTCGGCACAGGCCGGGCCGGCGAGGCCGAGCGCCATGGCGCAGATCAGGATCTGTCGTTGCATGCAATATCCTCTTGAGTTGCCGTGCGATCGGAGCCGATGAGGCGGAGTCTGCCTCATGGCCTGAGCGCGCAAGTCAATTGTGCGCTACCTCGAACTCGGCACGAGCGCTCAATGGGCCATCAGCATCGGGATCTCGGCGGAGGCCAGGAGATGGGCCGTGGGGCCGCCGAAGATCATTTGGCGCAGGCGGCTCTGGGTGTAGGCGCCCTTGATCAGAAGGTCGCAGCCGAACTCCTGCGCTTCAGTGAGGAATACCTCCCCAGGGGTCCGGCGGCCGGCCGGGAGTGCGCGGTAATCCGCGTCGATGCCCTCGCAGGCCAGCGCTCGCGCGAGATCCTCTGCGCTCGGACCGGGCACCGTGCCGCCCTCGACGCTGATGACACGAATGCGGGTGGCCTTGCGCAGGAACGGCATCGAGAATGCGACAGCGCGGGCGGTTTCGGTCGATCCGTTCCAGGCGATCAGGACCGCCTGGCCGAGGCTCGTCGGAGGTGCTGGGGGCGCCACGAGGATTGGGCGCCCAGATTCGAACAAGGCCGTTTCGAAGGTCGTCATGCGGGGGCTGCCGTCGTCGGTACCGGGACGGCCGACGATGGTTGCCGTGAACAGTCGCGCATAATGGCCGAGGAAGGCATCGCCGGCGGGAACGTCCGGCCGCCAGCGGTAGCGCGCACCGGCCTGCGCCACCGATTGCGGCGTGCAGGGACCGTCCTGGGCAAGGGGTAGGCCGACCCTCGTCATGAAGGCGACGAAGCGTTGGCCCGCCTGATCGGCCTCTGCCTTGTCGGCTTCCTCGTCACGCAGCCACGTCATGCCGCCGACCATGTCCACGGGGACATATTCCGCGAGGGCCGGGCGCAGGGATACGCCCTCGACCAGGCTGCCGAACATCCCGGCCGCGAGGCGGGTCGTTTCAAACACCGAGTCGAGGGCGTCGTGGAGGGCCACCGGGACGAGCAGGGTCTTCATGGGCGTTTCAACCTTCAACCGCGGGAACGGCCGTCCCCACGGAGGCTAATGCCGATTCGAGCCCTAGGAAACTCGGGTCCGGGCTCCGTCACGCGGCTTTTTTGCGCTCCGGAGCGGCGGAGGTCTTCGGATCGAGCAGAGCCCTGGCGCGGCGCGTCATCGGCCGCTCGACGTAACGCTGGATCGGAAGGGCGGCCAGGGTCGCGAGCGCGATCATCAGGAGGGCCGCCGCCCAGGGCGGCGTCGAAGGAGCGAGGGCGGCGATCGCCGGGCGGCAGGCGCGGAGCACGAAGGGATGGACGAGGTAGAGGGCGTAGGACGCATCGCCGAGATGGATCAGGGCGCGGCGGACAGGAGCGACGGATCTGCCGGCGGTATCGGGCGCGCCCAGCCCTGCCGCGGCCACGAGGAGCATCGCCGGCAGCCCGAAGACCAGGGGGCGTGTCAGGATATCGGGCTCGTCGGCCACGGCGAGCAGCGACAGTCCGGCAAGGGCCAGGCCAAGGCGCGGCAGGAGCGACAGCCGCAGGCCCTCGGCGCGTGCGAGGCCGATGGCGGCGCCGAGCGAGAATTCGATCATGATGGGTGCGGACCAGAAGGCGAGGGGCGTCGGCAGCCCCGGCACCAGGACGTGAATTGCCGCGAGCAGGCTCAGGGCTCCGGCGATCCAGGCGAAGGCGCCTCTGCGTCCCCAGCCGAGAGCAAGCGCGAAGAGCAGGTAGAACGCCATCTCGCATTGAAGCGTCCAGCCGAGCGAGTAGAGCGGCTGCGCCCGGCCCTCCGTATCGAGTGCCGGCCAGAACAGGAAGGATGCGGCGACGAAGCCGGGCTCGGGCGCTCCACGCCCGCCATTCGAGACCAGCCCCGGTGCGGCGAGGACGACGCCGAGATAGGCCGCGCTCGCCAGCCAGTAGAGCGGCACCAGGCGGGCGACCCGGTGGGCGAGAAAGCGCCTCCAGCTTCCCTCGACGCCGTAGAGGGGTTTCGCCGCGTGGACGATGATGAAGCCCGAGATCACGAAGAACACGTCGACGCCGGCCGGCCACGGCATCAGGCCGGCAAATCCGAAAACGTTGCCCTGGCGCGCGGCGAGGATGAGCGCCTCGGCCTCGGCATGGTGGATCACCACCATCAGCGCCGCGACGGCCCGCAGGATCTGGATCGATCCAAGTCTCACGCCGCAAGATCCATGACATTTTTGCCCGTCGGCGACAAAGCTTGGCTATAGATCGGATAAAGCCACGGCTTATAACTGATTTGTGTGAAGGAACCGATGCAACTCGCCCTCGTTGTCCGGCTATAGTGGCGGTTGCAGCCTGGCCTCATGGGTTGGGGTTGATTTGGCACGCCGCGATCACTGATCCGAGGACTTTCATGATGAAGAACTACGCTGCACTGGCCGCTGTCGTGGCCGCGATCTCGACCCCCGCCGCCGCCCAGACGATGCAGGGCGACTTCCGCCTCGCCGCCATGCAGGCGAACGCCTTCGAAATCCAGTCCAGCCAGATCGCCCTCGACAAGAGCCGCAACCCTGCTGTCCTGCGCTTCGCCCGCGAAGCCATCCGCGATCACCGCGCCGCCAACGTCGCGCTGGCCGGCGGCGAGCGTGAACTGATGTCCCGCGGCGGTCCGGGAGGCTTGATCGAAGCGCCCCTCGCGGTGGCGGGCGGCGCGGTCGGCGCGGCCACCGGTGCTGCGGCAGGTGTCGTCGGCGGAACGCTCAGCGGCGGTCCGGTCGGCGCCGTCGAGGGCCTCGGCAGCGGTGCTGCCCGCGGGGCGGCGGCCGGAAGCCGTGCATTCAACGGCGATGTCGAGACGACCGCCGGGACCACCATCGTCCCGCCGAACCCGCAGCAGCAGCAGATGCTGTCCGAGCTGGCCGCCACGCCGGCCGGCCCTCGCTTCGACCGTCTTTACGGGCAGATGCAGGTTCAGTCGCATGAGATGACGATCGGCATGTATCAGTCCTACGCGCAGACCGGCACGAACCCAGCGCTGCGCGCCCATGCCGAGCAGGCGCTGCCGGTGCTGCAGAGCCATTACCGCATGGCTCAGAGCCTGCCGGGCGCCCGCTGAGCGACGCCCCTTCGGAATGGGCCTAGGGCACCTTGGCGGTGCCTTAGGCCAAAAAGCGAATGGCGGGCCTTGCGCGGCCCGCCATTCGCGTCTCTCAGCTATCGGTGCAGTTGATCAATGATGTCGGCCTCACCGCGCCGCCCTGCTGGTCAACGGCCGGTCCGAAGACCCCCGTCTGCGGATCGCGGATCAAGAGCTCGCCGCGTGCGATGCCGAAATGCGCGCCGTGCAGCTTGAGCTTGCCCGCCTCGACCCTCTCCTTCACGAAACCGAAGGTCATCAGGTTTTCGAGGCTCTGCGCCACCATCGCGTATTCGAGGCGCGTCAGGTAGTCGGGCCCGCTCTGGGTGTCGGCCTTCTCGGCCGCGGGGCCGACGAGCGACACCCACTTGCCGATGAAGTTGCCCGACGAGAGCGGTTTGGCTTGCGACGCATAGGCCTTGATACCGCCGCAGGTGGCGTGGCCCAGCACCACGATGTGCTTCACCTCCAACGACTGGACCGCGAACTCGATGGCTGCTGACGTCCCGTGATACTCGCCGCCCTCCTCGTAGGGAGGCACGATGTTGGCGACGTTGCGCACGACGAAGAGCTCACCCGGTCCCGTATCGAAGATCACCTCCGGCGAGACCCGGCTGTCGCAGCAGCCGATGAGCAGGATCTCCGGGCTCTGACCCTCGGCGAGCTTGGCGTAGCGCCTCACCTCACCCGGCAGGCGCTCGTCGAGGAAGGTACGGTATCCGCTGGTGAGTGCCTCGGGGAACATGCGCTACGTCTCCTTGATGGTGGTCGGCCGGTGTCAGGTGAGATGCCAGTTCAAGGCCACGGGTTCGTCCGGGACGTCGCCTGATACGATCCTGCGGGCGAGAGCCGACAGGCCGAGCGGCTCGATCCGCTCCGCACTGGCATCGAGCGCGTCGAGCGTCCACCAGCGCACGCCCCGCACCGGGTTGTCCTCGGTCTCCGCGAGCAGGCTGGTATCGACGCGATCGTCGGGTAGCCGAACGACGAAGTAGCGCTCATGTGCGATCCGCGGTGTCCGGAAGAGATGGAACGGGCCGTCGCAGGTCGCCACGAAGGGGCCGATCGGCAGGTCGGCGACTCCGATCTCCTCGGCGAGTTCGCGTCGGCAGGCCTCGATATGCGTCTCCCCGGGCTCCAGGCCGCCGCCCGGCATGAACCAGAATCCGCGCCTCGACGGATCTGCCGGATCGAACGGGCGGACGGCCTCGTACTCGATCAGCAACAGGCGGTCGGCCGGATCGAAGACCAGGGCTCGGGCGATGTCGCGATGGGGCGCTTCCGTCATGCACACGCTTTAGCAAGGAATCCCGCCGCCGCCAGCCATCCGGCCAGGCGAAGCCGGCATCCAGATGACGATCGGCAGGCCGTGCCCGTCGGTCTCGGACGGGTCCGGCATCGGAACGGCCCCTCCCTCGACGATGTCGCGAGCCACGACGAGTGCCGCCATGGCGTCGAGGTGATCGTCGGCGCCGACGCCTCGCGGCGGGTTGGAATGCACGAGCGCCGATGGGAGGCCCGCCGCAACGAGGAGCCGGCGGCGCTCGGCGAGTCCGGCCGCCCTCTCCGGTCCCTTCTTGCCCGCGACGAGCGGCATGTCCCGGTTCAGGCGGCGGAACGCGACCTCGGGATGGACCTCGCGCAGGCGCGAGGCGAGTTCCGGCCTTGCCCGCAGCAATCCGTCGACCTCGCGGATGGCGCCGGTGATGTTCCAGCATTGGATCGAGGGCGCGAAGGGAGGATCGCTATGGGCGCGGCAGAGAGCCTTGGCGGTCTCGTAGTCGGCTGCGTAAACCGCTGACCGCGGCGGCACCGGGAAGACGCTGGAGCGGCCCTTCCCGAGATATGCGCGGGCGGCCCTGTCGGCGGTCCGGCCGCCTCCGTTCACCCGGTCCGGCAGACCGATTGGTATGTCGATCCCGATCATCACGGGCGCTTCGCCGCTGTCTACGAGATCCGCCACGGAAGCGACACTGAGGCTGCGGTGTCCGCCGCCCCCGTCGAGGTCGAGCAGCACAGCGGCCCATCCACCTCGGCATCCGTCGAGCCCGGCGATCCAGCGCGTCACGGCGAAACCGAGAGCGCCTCGCCGGGTTGTCGCTGTTCAGGAGGCCGCCCGTTGTGGCCTCGCGCCAAAGGGTCAGTCCACATGGATATCGCCGTCGATACGGTCACCGAAATCATCCTGCGCCTGCGGGCCGTCGACGTGAAGGAGGGGCCGACCGATCCCGATTCCGGCTCCAACCCCATCGATGACGGCGCAACCGACGTACTCATGTCGGGAACCGACGACGCGACCGAGGAGGAGGTGCGCAGCATGATCGGCGCCCTCAACGACGACCAACGGGCCGAGCTCCTCGCCCTTCTGTATGTCGGCCGCGGCGACATGGAGCCCGAGGAATGGGACGAGGCCGTCCGCTTCGCCCGGGAGCGGGAGGCAGCCGGGGAGGGCGCCGTCCGCTCCATCCTCGGCAGTCCGATCGCTGGCGACCTTCTCGACGAAGGGCTCGCCAACCTCGGCATCGCGCGTGGCCTTCCGCAGGCCTGACGACCCGTCAGAGGCAAGGCAACGCCAGGGCGACGCCCGCGATGAACTCGGCAGTATCGCGGGTGGTTGCCGGCTCCGACGGATCGTCCGCGACGAGCGCCGCCTCGCGGTTAAGCCGATCGTTGCAGGCACAGGTGCCGATCTGGCCTCGCGGCGGCGAACAGCTGTCGTGATGCATGCAGGCGACATCCAAGGCATCCACCGGCTTGAGCGGCGAGCGGTTGCCCGGCCCGCAATAGTTCCCGTGAACCAAAATGGCATCGTACCGCCTGTCGATGACGAGACGGTCCTGCGCGACGACCGGCACGGCGCCGAGAAACATGGCTGCCGCAATTGGGATGACGTTACGTATCACGAGCGATTCTCCATCGATCGGCGTCCCCTCACCCGCCAAGGTGGTGGATGGGTTCGGATCGGCAAGGGGTGACTTCTCAGATCGGTACCGCGTCGCACCATCGGCCAGTCAGGGCCTCCGATGGCGATCTGCGCAATGCGATCCACTGCGTTAACCTTTTGTTAACTTGGCGATTGCGGTGGAACCTTCGCCGTGAGACCGTTCGTTAACGGCAGATTAACGAGACGGGCAGTGGTCATGCAGATCGCGATTTCGATGGGTCAGGAGGCTTTGTCCGGTCTCGTCAGGACTGCTCGCCGCGTCCTCGGTTTCGGTCTCCCGCTCGCCGCCGTCCTTGCCTCCGCGCCGGCCGCGACAGCCCAGACTTTCGCGGCACTTCCTTCGGTTCCCAGCGTGATCGTCGCCGGGGGAGAAGCCAAGCCAATCTCCGCCTGGACGGACTTCTGCCTGGGCTACCCGTCGGAATGTGCGGTGAATACCAGTGAGTCGGCGGCGATCACCCTTACCCCTGCGGTTTGGAACACCATCGTCAGCGTGAACCGCAAGGTGAACAAGTCGCTGCGCGCCGTCACGGACCTCGATCATTGGGGCGTGCCGGATCGCTGGGACCTCGCCGAGGACGCCGCCGGCGATTGCGAGGACTTCCAACTCGTCAAGCGCAAGATGCTGGTCGAGGCCGGCCTGCCGCGCCGGGCGATGCGGATGACCGTCGTCATCGACGAGAAGGGCGAAGGCCACGCGGTGCTCACTCTCATCACGGATCGGGGCGACATCATCCTCGACAACAAGACGAGCAGCGTCCTTCCGTGGCGCCAGACCGGCTACACCTTCATCAAGCGCGAGAGCCAGTCCACCGTCGCCTGGGTTTCTCTCGGCCGTGCCGCCTCGCCGGTGACCACCGCCAATCGCTGAAAATCGTCCCGATACGGGACGACGGCGGAAGCTTAACATTAAGGAAATCTTTAGTCTGCGCTTGCCATGTTGGCCCCCTTCGACGGGGTGCAGCCCATGACAACGCGCGCCTGGACCGGCATCATCTTCCGCCCACGACTCTTCCTGGTTGCGAGCGTCGCAGTGGCGAGCCTGTACGTCGGAGCGGCACAGGCTGGCGAAGTCGCCGAGCGCCATTCCGAATGGCGCGGGTGCCTGCATCGCACCTTCGCATTTCAGGCCGCCCTCACGGGTCGCGCCATGGCGGCAGACATCACGCTCAAGACCTGCCGCCTCCGCGAAGAGGCCTACCTCGCAGCCCTCGCATCGTCGCCCCTCGTCGATGGCGAGGACGTCGCCCGTGTTCGGCCTGCGCTGCTTCAGCGCGCCCGCGATTGGCTGATCGGCGGGCCGGCGTCACGCCCGCTCTGATCTCCGCCGTTCCGCTCAACGCACGGCGGTCACGCGGCATTCTCTCGAAGGGCGGTGACCGGGCCCTGCCGGACGAGGCGCGCCACGGCGTCTGGTTCGATTGCCTTGCCGTAGAGGTATCCTTGACCCTCGCGGCACCCCATTTCGCGCAGGATCGCCTCCTGCTCTCGCGTCTCGATCCCTTCGGCGATCACGTCGAGCCCGAAGCTCTCGGCCATGGCCAGGATGGCGCGTACGATCTCGGCGTCGTGACGATCGGTAAGGATGTCCCGTACGAAGCTGCGGTCGATCTTCAATCGTGTCAGTGGAAATCGCTTGAGCGAACTCAGCGAGGCGTAGCCGGTCCCGAAATCGTCGAAGGCGATCGCGACGCCGTGTCCGTGCAGTTCGCGGATCGGATCCAGGATGGAATCGTCGGCCTGCAGCGCGATCCGTTCGGTGACCTCGATCTCGAGTGTGCCCGGTTCGAGGCGATGCTCAGAGAGGGCGGCCATGACCTCCTGCGCCAGGGTCCCGTCCCTCAGGTGCGAGCCGAACAGGTTCACTCCGATACGGATCGGCGGCAGCATCTGCGATCGCCACAACGCGGCCTGGCGACAAGCCTCCGCCACGATCCAGCGTCCGAGCGAGACGGCGAGGGGATGTGCCTCGACGGCATCGATGAACACGCCGGGCATCAACAGACCGCGCTGGGGGTGCTGCCAGCGCAGCAGGGCCTCGACACCAATCAGCCGACCGGACTCGAGGGAGACCTGCGGTTGATAATGCAGGACGAACTCCGACGCTTCGAGGCCACGGGTAATGTCGTCGTGAAGGGCGCGGCGAGCGACGACGGCGCTACGCATGGTCGGGTCGAACAGACGAAAGCAGCGCCGTCCGTCACGGCGTGCCTGATAGAGGGCGAGATCCGCATCCGCGACAAGGTCGTCGCCTGTCGTCTCGGCTCCCGTTCCGATCGCTGCACCAATGCTCAAGCCGACATGAAAGGTATGCCCGCTGACCTGAAAGGGCATCTGGAAACTCTCCAACAGCCCGGCCGCACAGCGTTCTGCCGCGATCGGATCTTCCGCCCCACGCAAGAGGAGGCCGAACTCATCGCCACCGAAGCGGGCAACGACTGTATCTGGGCCGACGCAGCTTGGGAGCCGAACCGCAACCGCCTTCAAGAGCGCCTCACCCGTGCTGCTGCCGAGACTGTCTGTGACCTCTTCGAAACCATCAAGGTCGAGCAGGATAACCGTCGCGGATTGCCCTCCACTCAGCGCTGCCTGCAACTGCTCGTCGAAGAAGGCTCGGCTGGCGAGGCTGGTCAGCTTGTCCTGATGAGCCATCTGCACAAGGCGGGCGTCGCGTTCCCGCCACTCGCTGATATCGCGGATGATGGCACCGATACCGATGCCGGCGGCGTCGTTCCAGACCGACATCGAGAACTCGATGGGGAAGATCGTGCCGTCGCGGTGCTGCGCCGTCAGCTCCATGGTTCGGCCGGCGAGCTTAGACGGGCATCCTGCCGCGATGCGAGCCAGCCCAACCTTGTGCGCCTCCCGAAACGGCTCGGGTATGATGATGTCGATCTCCTGGCCGATCATTTCTCCAGGCGAGTATCCGAATAGCGCTTCGCCGGCCGGATTGACGAAGGCAATGGCACCCTTCCCGTCGACGGCGATGAAGGAATACTCCGCCGCTTTCGCAAATCCCATCGAAGCGGCGCTTTCGAATCCTGCACGGCGCAGTTCGAGATGCTCCATCGCAAGGGCAGCGAAGCTCTCCAGGAGCCGCAACTGTCCCTCCGAGAAGGTTGATCGCGGAGTCGGGTCTGCGATGCAGAGGACACCGATACGATCGCCGCGCGCCGCGGTCAGCGCGGCTCCGGCATGGAACCGAAGACCGCTCAATTCAGGGCGGAACTGGACCTTGGTGAACCAGGGGTCGGCATCGAGGTCGGGGATGACGAACGCTCCCCTTCCGGAAAGGACGGCCTCACACGGCGAAGTCGATTGCCGCATAGAGATCCGATCGTTCCCGACGCAACCTAGCTGCCGGCACGAATCGGCATCGAGGAAAGCGAACCAAGCTCGCGAAACGTCAAGACTCGCGCATGCCAGGGCAGCGATCCGCTCGAGCCCGTCGATCCGCGCGGCATCGACGACCCGGTACGACCTCAGGGCAGCGAGGCGCTGGTCTTCGATCGTACTCGCGAGGCCCGGGATGTGCTTCGTCATGGCTGGGACCCATCAGCGGCGGCGCGGTCCACGACCTTTGACAAAAAATCCTAACACACTTTATCGTGATCTCTCGAAAACGGCAGCTTTCTGCGACTCTGCGGATTTTACGCGATCGTTTCCCGTATCGGCGGCCACGTCCGGATCAGGCGAATGTCTTGCGGGGATCGAAGGCGTCGCGCACGGCCTCGCCGGCGAAGATGAGCAGGCTCAGCATCATCGCCACCACGAGGAAGCCGGTCAGCCCGAGCCAGGGCGCCTGGATGTTGTCCTTGCCCTGCGCCAGCAGCTCTCCGAGGGAGGCGGAACCAGGCGGCAGTCCGAACCCGAGGAAGTCGAGCGACGTGAGCGTGGAGATAGAGCCGTTCAGGATGAAGGGCAGGAAGGTCAGCGTCGCCACCATGGCGTTCGGCAGGAGGTGCCGGCTCATGATCCGGATGTTGGAGAGGCCGAGCGCCCGCGCCGCCCGGACGTACTCGAAATTGCGCGCCCGCAGAAACTCCGCCCGAACCACGCCGACAAGTGCCACCCACGAAAACAGCAGCAGGATGCCGAGCAGCACGAAGAAGCCGGGTTCGATGAAGGCCGAGATGATGATGATCAGGTAGAGCGTCGGGATTGCGCTCCAGACCTCGATGAAGCGCTGCAGCGACAGGTCGACCCAGCCGCCGAAATAACCCTGTATCGCACCTGCGATCACGCCGATCACCGAGGAGATCGCTGCCAAGATCAACCCGAACAGCACCGAGATCCGGAAGCCGTAGATGATGCGCGCCAGGACGTCGCGAGCGGTGTTATCCGTGCCGAGCCAGTTCCATTCGATGTCGCCGCAGCCTTTGCCGCCGATGCGCTCGGCGACCGGACGGCATTGGTCGTCGGTGAGCATCCAGGTCGGCGGCGACGGCGATGGGGTCGGCAGGCCGTTGATGATGGTGTCGTAGGAATAGGGGATCGGCGGCCAGACCGCCCAGCCATTGTCGGCAATCTCCCTGCGGGTCTCTGCCGAGCGGTAATCAGGACGGGCATAGAAGCCTCCGAACTTCTCGTCCGGATAGTCGATCAGGACGGGAAACAGGATCTCGCCCTTGTAGGAGACGACGATGGGCCGATCGTTGGCGATGAACTCGGCGAATAGGCTGGTCACGAACAGCGCCGTGAAGACCACGAACGACCAGAAGCCCAGCCGATTGCCGCGAAAATTCGCAAGCCGGCGTCGGTTGAGCGGCGACAGTCCGCGTCGCGTCCCAGCAGGAACGATTACGGAATCGGGGATGCGCGCGGTTTCGTTCACATCCCCGCCTTAGCAACCGCGGCTTCAGCCGTCGATGCGGCGCGCGGTTCCCTCGATCACACTGGGCCTGACTCCGGCATGACGCTCGAGGTATTGGCGCAGCAGCCGGACGTTGCGCAGGTTGCCCTTGAACGCTGCGTCGAACAGGTCGCCGGCCAGCGGGACGATGCCGACTGCGCCGTCGAAGGCAACGTTCATCGCCATCCGGGCGATGAGCCAACGTGGCGCGCCGAGGCGCTTGGCCTCGTAGACGATGTAGGACGACAGACAGACGCCCGCGAGGTCGCCGATGCCAGGCACGAGGCCGAGGATCGCGTCGAGGCCGACCCGGCGGTTGATGCCTGGTATCACGAAAGCCGCGTCCATGAGATGCGCGAGTTGCTCCAACCGCTGCAGGCCGGCCTCGGCGTGCGCCCGCCGGTCGTCCCGCGGAATGCGGGCGTCCTGGCCGAAGCGGCTGGTCTCGACGGTCTCGATGAAGGCCATCAGGGATCTCCGAACTGGGCGCGGCACGCGCGCTTGTCGAAGATGTGGTCCCGGCCCGCCGGACCTGCAAGGCGGGTCCTGTTTCACCTCTTCGTCAGGTTCGACAGGATGCCAGCCCTTCAAGCCGGTCCAGGGCGGCATCGAGCGTGGCGTCGGCCTTGGCGAAGCACAGCCGTACGACGTGGCGCACCGGATCGCGCGGGTAGAAGGCGCTCACCGGGATTGCCGCCACCCCACGCTCGGTGACGAGCATCCGGCAGAAGGCGACGTCGTCCGAGACGTCGAGGCCTGCAATGTCGATGTTGAGAAACCAGGTTGCGTGAGCCGGAAGGACACGGAAGCCCCGCTCGGTCAGGCCAGAGGCCAGCCTGTCGCGGGACCGGGAGAAGCCGTTCCGCATCCCCTCGAAATACGCCGTCTCCTTCGCGAGACCGAAGGCGGCCCCTTCCTGCAGGTTTGGCGGCGTCGTGAACGTGAGGAACTGGTGGGCCTTGGCGAGGACGCGCATGATCGGCGGAGCCGCCATCACGAAGCCGACCTTCCAGCCGGTCAGGCTGAAGATCTTTCCCGCCGAGCCGATCTTCACCGTGCGCTCGCGCATTGCGGGCATCCCGAGGAGGGGAACGTGCCGCCGCCCGTCGAAGATGACATGTTCCCAGACCTCGTCGCAGACCGCGATCACGTCGAACCGATCGCAGAAGGAGGCGAGCAGCGCGAGATCATCTCGGCTGAACGCCGTCGCGCTCGGATTGAGCGGGTTGTTGAGAACGACGACTTTCGTCTTATCGCTGAAGGCTTCCGCCAGCGCCGCTTCGTCGAAGCCGAAGCCCGGTGGTTTCAGTGTGACGAAGCGCGGAATTCCACCGGCCTGCCGGACCAGCGGCAGATAGGCATCGTAGGCAGGCTCGAACAGCACGACCTCGTCGCCCGGCTCGATCAGGGCGAACAGGGCGGCGGCGATGGCCTCTGTCGCCCCGGACGTCACCATCACCTCCGTCTCGGGATCGAGGTCGAGACCCTGGTGGAGGCCGTAATGGTCGGCGATCGCACGGCGCAGGACCGGTAGGCCCATCATCGGCGGGTATTGATTATAGCCGTCGCGAAGGGCCGCCGCCGCACGCTCTCTGACGTCGATCGGTCCCGGATCGTCGGGGAAGCCCTGGCCCAGATTGATCGCACCGTGATGGCGGGCAAGGCCGGACATCGCCTCGAAGATGGTCGTCGGGAGATCGGCGAAGACGGGATTCATGAGGCGGCCCTAGCATGCCCGCAGCGCGCGAGAAATCATCCCGAGAGATGTTTGCCGGGTGCGGCGGCGCACGACCCGCGACCGATCTCGTCTGAGACCGCCTGACGATTGTTGACTTTCATCAGTCGTGAATTAGCTTCGGCTTACGGCTGGAGCGGCGCCGCTTGAACGGAACTCCGCCCCCTCGTTCTGTTCTGGCGAGGCGCCGCTTCGGTCGTGAAAGTTGGCCGCCCTCGAAAGAGGGCGGCCTTTTTCGTAGGTCTTTGTCGAAGTGGTTGTCCGGTAGGCTCGATAAATCTCGACAGAATTGATTCTGCCGGAAAAGATCCTCCTACGATCGCACAAAGCGAATCGGGATATCTGGGAGGGTGATATGAAATCAGTAATTACCAGCGCTGCTTTCTGTCTGTTCGCGACGTCTGCCTCCGCGCTCGACACCCAAGATATCGTAGGAACCTGGCGTCTTGGAGCAGCGACACGATTGCTCGTCGATACGAACGAGATTGTCGACGCCTATGGCGGCCCGCGCCCTAACGGTTGGCTCACCTACGACAAGGACGGGAGGATGACGGTCATCTGCGCTTTCCAGGGCCGTACGAAGCCAGTTGCCAATGACAAGATGACCGATGAGGACAGGGTCCACCTGCACAAGACGTTTTTCGCTTATGCAGGGACTTACAAGCTGGATGGCAAACAGATCTCACATAACATCGACACGTCGTGGAATGAAGTTTGGTCAGGAACGTCTCAGGTGAGGGAGGTCGAATACAAAGACGGCAAGTTGGTCATCAAGACACCGCCATTTCGCTTCAACGTGGATGGAAAGATGAGTGTCATCACACTCGTGTGGGAAAAGCATCCCTGACACCGGTGGCTTCAGGCGACTTGAACCTCGACGACGGTCAAGCCTAAAGTCGAGGCCGTCAGATCCATCGGATGTCTCTATTGGAGCCGTCCAAACGCTTGCTCTTCGTTGCAGGCGAAGCGCTCATACGATCTCCGATCGCCTGGAGCCGAGATATTGCGTGCCACTAGCTGCATCCTTTTCGGCGTCGCGGCCGCCATTTTCGGAGCGTGCCTGCGTCTTGCCGTGCCGGTGACGCCGGTGACCGAAGAGTTCCGCGAGGTGGTCCGCTTCCATCAATCGATCGGACGGCCCTGAACCCGCAGCAACCTCTCGGAAACGCCCGCGCCGCACTGGTGACGCATTGGCGCGAGAAGGGTCGCGAGGTTCGAACTGCGACATCGGTGATGGATGTTCAGCCACCCCCGTCATCCCCACCTGCAGGGATAAAGATCTGCGCTCCGGACGATTTCGGTAGGACAATCGAGAATGTTTCCAGCCAAGCCGCATCGATCTGCCTATGCTTCTCGTTGGGCAGCGGACCTCGCGGCTGCCGGCCGGCACTCTTCGCGTCCGAGGGCTTGAGGCGGTCGGATTTCAGGGAATGAACGAGACCTCACCGATTCGGACGGAGACCGCTCGGGAATTTCCCGTCGCCGCGCCAGTCGTCGCGCCGCGTCGGGGCCGCGGACTGCTCTGGTTCATCGTGTTCGCGGCCATCGCCGGAGTCGCGTGGTACGGCTACAAGACCTATTACGTCCCCAAAACCCAAACGGCCGGCGACTCTGCCCCGGCGCGCGGAAAGGGGCGGGGTGGGCGCATGGGCGACCAGCCGCAGGCGGTGGGCGTCGCCCGCATCGTTTCCGGCGACATTCCGGTCGTGCTCTCCGGCCTCGGCACGGTGACTCCGCTGGCCACCGTCACCGTGCGTTCGCAGATCAGCGGCTACCTTACCGAGATCGGCTACCGCGAAGGGCAGATGGTGAAGAAGGGCGATTTCCTCGCCCAGATCGATCCGCGGATCTACGAGGCGCAGCTTGCCCAGTTTCAGGGCCAGCTCCAGCGCGATCAGGCCCTCCTGCAGAACTCGAAGCTCGATCTCGCCCGCTTCCAGCGCCTCGCTCAGCAGGATTCGATCTCGAAGCAGAACGTCGATACGCAAGCAGCTCTGGTGAAGCAGAACGAGGGCACGGTCGCGGCGGATCAAGCACTTGTCGACCAGCAGAAGCTCAACATCGCCTATACGCGGATCACATCGCCGGTGGATGGCCGCGTCGGCCTGCGTCAGATCGACCAGGGGAACTACATCACCGCGGCTTCGACCAACATCGTCGTGGTGACCCAGATCCATCCGATTTCGGTGGTCTTCACTCTTCCCGAGGACGACGTCTCGCGGGTGATGAAGCGAGTGCGCTCGGGCGCAAAGCTCGCGGTGAAAGCCTATGATCGCGGCGATACCGTCGAAGTCGCGAGCGGGGTCCTCGACACGGTCGACAACCAGATCGACAACACCACCGGCACGGTGAAACTGCGTGCCCTGTTCCAGAACGAGGACGACTCGCTATTCCCGCAGCAATTCGTGAACGCCAAGCTCACCGTGGACACACTGGCGAATGTGCCGATCGTTCCAACGTCCGCAATCTTGCGCGGAACGCCGGGCACTTACGTCTACCTGCTCGACGGCGAGGACAAGGTTGTGGTTCGCCCGATTAAGCTCGGCGAAACAGATGGGCCGAGGACGGCAATTCTCTCCGGATTGTCTGTCGGCGACCGTGTCGTCGTCGACGGCACCGACCGTCTTCGCGACGGCGCTCCGGTACGCGTCATCGAGGATGGCAAGGTGGGAGCGTCGAAGCCCGACGATGCCCAGCCCGGCACGCCCGGTTCCGAAGGTGCCGCCGCCGCGACAGGCGCGACGATGCCGGCTGCGCAGGGGCAGCCTCCGGGCGAGCCTTCCCGCCGCGAGCGTCGCCGCCGCGAGCAGGCGACACCGTGATGGGTGTTGAGCGTCGCGCGCCTGGTACTGTCGGCGCCCCATGAACCCGTCGCGCCTCTTTATCCTGCGGCCTGTCGCGACGACGCTGCTCATGCTCGCGATCCTGATCGTCGGCATGGTGTCCTACGTGAACCTGCCGGTCTCGGCCTTGCCGGCGGTCGACTACCCGACGATCCAGGTCCAGACCTTCTATCCGGGTGCCAGCCCCGAGGTGATGACCTCGGCCGTGACGGCTCCGCTGGAGCGGCAATTCGGCCAGCTCGCCAATCTCAACCAGATGTCGTCGCAGAGCTCGGCCGGCGCCTCGGTCATCACGCTGCAATTCAACCTGGATCTTCCCCTCGACATCGCCGAGCAGCAGGTCCAGGCGGCCATCAACGCTGCCGGCAATCTGCTGCCCAACGACCTTCCGGCCCCGCCGATCTACGCCAAGGTCAACCCGGCGGATGCGCCGGTCCTCACCCTGGCCCTGACCTCGAAGACGATGCCGTTGACCCAGGTCCGCGACCTTGCCGAGACGCGGCTCGCGCAGAAGATCAGCCAGGTACCCGGCGTCGGCCTCGTCAGCGTCGGAGGGGGTCAGCGCCCGGCCCTGCGGGTGCGCTTCAATTCCCGCGCTCTGGCCGCCTACGGTCTCAACATCGACGATCTGCGCACCACTATCGCCAACCTCAACGTCAATACGCCGAAGGGTACCATCGACGGACCGACGCAATCCTACGCCATCAACGCCAACGACCAGATCCGCGATCCGAAGGCCTATGACAACGCCGTCATCGCCTACAAGAACGGCTCGCCGGTGAGGATGTCGGACGTCGCCGACGTGGTGGAGGGGCCGGAGAACACGAAGCTCGGCGCCTGGATGGACGAGACGCCGGCCGTCATCCTGAACATCCAGCGACAGCCCGGCGCCAACGTCATCGCCACTGTCGACAAGATCAAGGCGCTGCTGCCGCAGATCCAGGCGACCTTGCCCGCCGCCATCACGGTCACGGTTTTGACCGACCGGACCACGACGATCCGCGCGTCGGTGCATGACGTGCAGGTCGAACTCGCGCTCGCCATCGGCCTCGTCGTTCTGGTGATCTTCCTGTTCCTCAGGAGCTTCTCCGCGACGCTGATCCCGAGCCTGTCGGTGCCGCTCTCGCTCGTCGGCGCCCTGGCGATCATGGATCTCTACGGGTTCTCTCTCGACAACCTGTCGCTGATGGCGCTCACCATCGCCACCGGCTTCGTCGTCGACGACGCCATCGT
>FSSH01000253.1_pt2 | contig 29595 bp, 27 predicted proteins | sample 1166101 | NCBI WGS metagenome assembly FSSH01 (sample SAMEA32972668, study PRJEB13176) | freshwater metagenome | biome: Drinking water system; feature: Biomass in drinking water that filtered by 0.45 um membrane; material: drinking water | place: USA | collected 2012-12-20 | depth 0 m
ATCGGGGTCGCCGGCCCGCTGGCCGGGTTTATTGTTGCCGTTGCCGTGCTGATCGTAGGACTGAATCTTTCGACCGTTGTGGAGCGGACCGCCACGTTTGGGTTGCACCTGGGGGAACCGTTGCTGTTACAGCTTTTGGCATGGCTGGTGATCGGGCCGATCTCACCGGAATCGGATATCGTGCTGCATCCGGTTGCCTTTGCGGCCTGGTTCGGTTTCTTCGTCACCTCACTCAATCTCCTTCCGATCGGCCAGCTTGACGGCGGACATGTCGCCTATGCGCTTTGGGGAAGCAGACAGCGGACGATGGCGTTCATCGTCGTCCCAATCTTAATCATCCTGGGATTTGCCGGCTGGCCGGGCTGGTTTTTATGGGCGGTCATGGCGGGGCTCTGGGGGCTCGGTCATCCGCCCGTCAGCGATCCCCATGCTCCGTTAGGACGTAACCGTAAGATCGTCGGCTGGATTGCCCTGGCTGTGTTCGTCTCGACCTTTGCGCCGGTTCCGTTCTCCTTCCATTCATAAACTGTCCAACGGGCTGAGCCCGCATTATTCATGAGCGTTTCTACTGCAACCGTCGATACGCCGCTACGACAAGCTTGGCCGCGAGCTTCGCGCGGCCAAGCGGACGGGCTCGCCCCTCGCAACCTCGACATACTGTTTCAAGTATGCCTCGGTCTCTCGGGGCTCCACGCGCCCGTCTCGCCTGGCGTCTCAGCGGTTTCGTCACGAATCGTCATGAATAATGCGGGCTAGCAGAACATTCGCTGGATTTTCTTGCCCGATTCCGCGCACAGCCCTACAGTGGGATGATGATTTCAACTGAGACAGCGACGCCCCACTGCCCGAACTGTCAGGCTGAACGACAGGATGGAGGGGAGGAGTGTCTTCGGTGTGGAATCATTTTCGCCAAGTACAGACCGTTGCCGGTACGAACGGGTGTCGTTTCGACGGCGGGGTCGTTTGCGAAGTCTGCGTGGGTGGTCACGGCCAAACACTGGTTGATCGAATCGGATACGGCGACCGATTCACTGACGCTCATCGGCCGGACGATGGTTTTTCTGCTCCTTGTCTGGTGGGGGCGTACGTTTATCCTCACACCGCTTGAGAGCAACTACACCGGCGAATCTTTTCTGCATCTGATCAATCTCCCGTTTCACGAAGCGGGCCACCTGATCTTCATGCCGTTCGGACGCTTCATGATGTTTCTCGGCGGGAGCGCAGGGCAGGTGCTGATGCCGCTCATCTGTCTCGGCACCTTTCTCATCAAAACCCGTGATCCGTTCGGTGCGTCGGTGTGTTTGTGGTGGACGGCCGAGAGCATCATGGACGTCGCGCCCTACATCAACGATGCGCGGGATATGGATCTCATGTTGTTGGGCGGAGTCACGGGAAAAGAGACGGACGGGCACGATTGGAACAACATTCTCTCCATGCTTGGCTGGCTGGAGTACGACCATCGTCTGGCTCATCTGGCGTACAACGCCGGCATCGTGCTGATGCTGGTCTCCTTCGCCTGGGGCGGCATGATCCTGTGGCGCCACTACCGCCGCCTCTCGACGTAGTCTCCTTTCCAGTTGACCGTTCAGGGCCATTCTCCTAATCACGGACTTCATTTCAACAAGAAGCGCATCCTGTGGCTCAGGCGCAGATCGAGACTTCGCATGTCATGGTGCGCAAGTCTTGATTCCTCCTCGACAATTCGTCGGCAATTTTTGACACCGTTTTTATGGCGAGACTGGTAGGGTAGTTGGCAAGGGCAAGGGAAGGAACTCCGCTATGGACATAATCACCGTAGCACTGACACTCGGATTTTTTCTCCTCTCCGTCTGGCTGATTGTTGGTTTAGACCGGCTGTGAGGCGATTGGGATGGGTACCATGTACGTCCTTGGCGGTATTGCATCGTTGGGCCTGCTGATCTACCTCATGATCGCGTTGCTGAAGGCGGAGTGGTTCTGATGACCACCAATGCAATTCTCCAAGTGCTCGTGTTTTTCGTCGTGATGCTGGCACTCGCCAAACCCTTGGGCTGGTATATGGCGAGAGTGTATGAAGGCAAACCTTTTGGCTTGGACCGTCTCCTCGGTCCCGTTGAACGGGCCCTGTATCGGCTCTGCGGCGTTCGACCCGCCGATGAGATGGACTGGAAACGCTACGGGGTGGCCATGCTGCTCTTCAATGCAGCCGGGCTCTTCTTCCTCTATGGCTTGCAGCGGCTACAGGGTCTTTTGCCCCTCAACCAGGCCAACCTCGGTGGGGTCGCACCCGATCTGGCTTTTAACACGGCCGTGAGCTTCGTGACCAATACCAACTGGCAGGCGTACGGCGGGGAAACCACCCTGAGTTACTTGACTCAGATGCTGGGCCTGACCGTGCAGAACTTCGTTTCTGCCGCGACCGGGATGGCCATTCTTGTCGCGTTGATCCGCGGTCTGACCCGGCGTTGCTCAACCACGCTCGGGAATTTTTGGAACGATCTGGTCCGGAGTACGCTCTATATTCTTCTGCCTCTGGCTCTCCTGTTATCTCTTCTCTTGGTGTCTCAGGGAGTTGTCCAGACCTTCAATTCATATGAGGCGGTGACCCTCCTGCAACCAGCTGGTCATGACAAGCCTATGACCGATGCGAACGGCCATCCGGTGCTCGATGAACAGGGGAAACCCAAAACCGAGTCTGCAACGGCAATCGAGCAAGTTCTGGCAGTGGGTCCGGCTGCCTCCCAGATCGCCATTAAGGAACTCGGCACGAACGGCGGCGGATTCTTCAACGTCAATTCAGCGCATCCGTTCGAGAATGCCACACCGTTCTCCAATTTTCTGGAAGTCTTGGCGATTGTCCTGATCCCGGCCGCGCTCTGCTACACGTTTGGTGTGATGGTGGGAGACACTCGCCAAGGCTGGGTTATTCTTGCTGCCATGACCATTCTTCTGCTCGGTTTTGTTCCCCTCGGGTTGTGGGCTGAACAAAGCGGCAACCCGCTTCTGATAGGCGTCAATCAGCAGGTCGAAGCCGGGTTGACCGGGGGAAATATGGAAGGCAAGGAGTTGCGTTTCGGCATTACCCAGTCGGTCCTGTGGTCCGCCGTGACGACCGCCGCTTCCAATGGCTCGGTGAACTCGATGCACGATTCGTATACGCCGCTGGGCGGACTCGTGCCGCTGTTTCTCATGCAGTTCGGCGAAGTAGTCTTCGGGGGGGTCGGCTCAGGTTTGTACGGCATGATCGTCTTTGCCATCATCGCCGTGTTTGTTGCCGGCCTCATGGTCGGGCGGACACCGGAGTATCTGGGCAAGAAGATCGAACCCTATGAGATGAAGATGGCCGCGCTACTCATTCTTATCATGCCCATCATCGTCTTAGGTTTCACAGCTCTGGCGATCAGCACTGAGACCGGCAGATCGTCTATCTTGAATCCCGGCCCCCACGGGTTCAGCGAAGTCCTCTATGCCTATACCTCTCAGGGGAACAACAACGGCAGCGCGTTCGCCGGTCTCAACGTCAATACGCCCTTCTACAATCTGACGGGCGGCATTGCGATGCTGATCTCACGGTTCTGGTTGGCTATCCCGACTCTGGCACTCGCAGGTGCCCTAGCTCGCAAGACCCTCGTGCCGGCCGGACCCGGTACCTTGCCGACCCACACCCCGCTGTTCGTGATTCTCTTAATCGGCGTGGTGGTGATGGTCGGGGCGCTCACGTTTCTTCCGGCTCTGGCCTTGGGGCCCGTCGTCGAAGAGCTGATGATGAGGGGACGGTAGGAATCACATCCCATGAGCATGCCGACAAAAGCACACAGGTCTCAGTCTCTGTTCGACACCGCAGTGATACGCCATGCGTGGCGCGCCGCCATCTTCAAGCTCGACCCTCGTCATCAGGTCAAGAATCCGGTCATGTTTATCGTCTGGGTCGGAAGTGTCTTGACGACGCTCTTGTTCGCGCAGGCGCTGGCGGGAACCGGGGAAGCCCCCGCCTGGTTCATCCTCTCGATCACGGTCTGGCTCTGGTTCACCGTGCTGTTTGCAAACTTTGCGGAAGCGATGGCGGAAGGTCGGGGCAAGGCGCAGGCCGATTCGCTGAAGCGGGCGCGTCATGAACTGACGGCCAAAAAGCTCGGCACTGTCGATCCCGGCAGCGAGCATCGTACCCCGTGGAACCGTCAGTTCCAGCGACGCGATACGTTTAGCGTGGTGTCCGCGAATCAGCTCACGAAGGGGGATGTGGTCCTCGTGGAGGCAGGAGATTTCATTCCGGCCGACGGCGAGGTTGTCGAGGGCGTGGCGTCGGTGAATGAGAGCGCGATCACCGGCGAAAGCGCGCCCGTGATTCGAGAAAGCGGCGGTGATCGCAGCGCCGTCACGGGCGGCACGAAAATGTTGTCGGACTGGTTGATCATTCGCGTCACGGCAACTTCGGGAGAAAGCTTCCTGGACCGCATGATTGCCATGGTGGAAGGAGCCAAACGCCAGAAAACGCCGAATGAAATCGCCCTCACCATTCTGCTCGCAGCCCTGACCATCATCTTCCTCTTGGCCACGGTGACATTGTTGCCGTTCTCGCTGTACAGCGTGCAAGCCATGGGGCAAGGGATGCCGGTTACTGTCACTGTATTGGTGGCACTCCTGGTCTGCCTGATTCCGACGACCATTGGGGCTCTCCTTTCGGCCATCGGTATCGCCGGCATGGATCGCATGGTGCAGGCCAATGTCATTGCGATGTCGGGAAAGGCTGTTGAAGCAGCCGGGGACGTGGATGTCCTGCTGCTGGATAAGACCGGCACCATCACGTTGGGCAACCGTCAGGCGACAGCCTTCATTCCGGCGGAGGGAGTAGACGCCCGGGCGTTGGCGGACGCTGCTCAACTCTCATCGTTGGCGGACGAGACGCCTGAGGGCCGCAGCATCGTCGTGCTGGCCAAAGAGAAGTTTGGATTACGTGCGCGAGACATCTATGAGATGGGCGCCACATTCATTCCCTTCACGGCCCAAACGCGAATGAGCGGGGTCAACCTTGACGGGCGGCAGATCCGCAAAGGATCGGCGGATGCGGTCGAAGCCTATGTGACGTCGCAGGGAGGACACTTTTCTCAGCTTGTCCGCCTGAATGTCAAGACGATTGCCAAACAAGGCGGAACGCCATTGGTAGTGGCGGAGCAAGCCAAGGTGCTTGGGGTGATTGGACTACAAGATGTCGTGAAGGGCGGGATCAAGGAACGATTTGTTGAGCTTCGCCGGATGGGCATCAAGACAGTCATGATCACAGGCGACAACCCGCAAACAGCCGCGGCCGTGGCGGCGGAGGCCGGAGTGGATGATTTTCTGGCCCAGGCCACGCCGGAGGCCAAACTCAAGTTGATCCGGGATCTTCAGGCAGAGGGCCGGCTCGTGGCCATGACCGGAGACGGAACAAACGACGCCCCGGCGCTGGCCCAGGCTGACGTTGCCGTCGCAATGAACACCGGGACCCAGGCGGCAAAAGAGGCAGGCAACCTGGTCGATCTGGATTCCAATCCCACGAAGCTCATCGAAATCGTGGAAATCGGCAAGCAGTTGCTCATGACCCGCGGCGCGTTGACCACGTTCAGCATTGCCAACGATGTGGCAAAATATTTCGCCATTATTCCTGCGGCCTTCGCCACGACCTATCCGGCGCTCAATGCATTGAACGTGATGCGGCTGGCGACTCCGCAGAGCGCGGTCCTTTCCGCGGTCATCTTCAACGCGTTAGTCATCATCGCACTGATTCCGCTTGCGCTGAAAGGAATCACCTATCGCCCGATCGGCGCGGGAGCGCTGCTTCGGCGGCATCTGTTGATCTACGGATTGGGCGGCGTGGTGGTGCCGTTCGTCGGTATCAAGCTGATCGATCTGATTCTGGTCGCCTTGCATCTTGTTTAAGCGAGATAATGAGTAGGTCGCGAGGAGACAGGAGAGAGAGATGAAAGACCAAATAAGACCCGCTCTGACCATGCTGTTACTTATGACTGCCTTGACGGGGCTGGTCTATCCGCTGGCGGTCACCGGGCTGGCCCAGGTGTTTTTCCCGGACCAGGCGAACGGCAGTTTGATTGTGCGCGAAGGCAAGGTGATCGGGTCCAAGTTGATCGGACAGTATTTTGACAGACCGGAGTATTTCTGGGGTCGTCCGTCGGCGACCTCGCCGTTCCCATACAATGCCGAGGCATCCGGGGGATCAAACCTCGGGCCCACCAACCTGATACTGATCGAGGCGGTCACAGCGAGAATAGTCGCCTTACGGGCAGCAGATCCGGGCAACGACGCGCTGGTCCCTGTCGATCTAGTGACTTCATCAGGAAGCGGGCTGGACCCTCACATCAGCCCAGCGGCTGCACAGTACCAAATCAGAAGAGTAGCTCGTGTTCGAGGGCTCGATGAAGCCGTTGTGCGCGACCTCGTGGTCCAGTACACACAGGGCCGCCAGCTCGGCGTTCTTGGAGAACCACGAGTCAATGTTCTTCTGCTGAATCTCGCCCTGGACGAGAGGCGTTAGTTTCAGGGTATCTAAGTCTGGTGGTCATGAGTGGAGGCGTTAGTTGAAGCACGCGTAGCCCTTGTACGATCGGTCGTGCCGTTGACGCTTCTCCGGGCCTACCCTAGAATTCAAGCGCCGTTCGCTAAGTCGTCTTCAATTTTACGCGCAACGTTGCGCGGGAAACCGCTCCCATGAACCAACCACGACCGGATCCCGATGCGCTGCTGAAGCGTGTGCAGGCGGAGGAGTCCCGCAAAGCCGAAGGCAAACTCAAGGTCTTCTTCGGCGCCAATCCCGGCGTAGGGAAGACGTACGCCATGCTCGAAGCGGCGCATGAGCAGCGGCGTGACGGTGTCGATGTCGTCATCGGCGTTGTTGAGACTCATGGCCGGGCTGAGACCGAGGCGTTGGTGGATGGACTTGAGGTCCTCCCACGCCGCGTTGTCGGCTATCGTGGTGCAACCTTGCAGGAATTCGATCTCGACGCGGCCCTCGCGCGACACCCCACTATCATCCTCATCGACGAACTTGCGCACACCAACGCCCCGGGCCAGCGTCATGCCAAACGGTGGCAGGATGCTCAGGAGCTACTCAAGGCCGGCATCACGGTGTATACCACCGTGAACGTGCAGCACTTGGAAAGTTTGAACGATGTGGTCACGCAGATTACCGGCGTGCGGGTGCGCGAGACCGTCCCGGATTCCGTCCTTGAACGGGCGGATGACGTGGAGCTCATCGATCTCCCGCCCGACGATCTTCTTCAGCGGCTCAAAGACGGGAAGGTATACGTTCCGGAGCAGATCCAACATGCGATTCAACATTTCTTTGCCAAGGGAAATCTGATTGCGCTTCGCGAACTCGCCTTGCGCCGCACGGCCGAGCGGGTCGACCAGCAGATGGAGGTCTACCGGCGCGACCACGCAGTGGTGCGAACCTGGCCGGCAGCGGAGACGATCATGGTCTGCGTCAATATGAAGCCGCGTGGCCCTCGTTTGATCAGAGCCGCCCGCCAGATGGCGGTTGATCTCCATGCCAAGTGGATCGCGGTCTATGTGCAGCTTCCTCGGCATCTTGGCCTGTCGCAAACCGAACGGGATCGCCTGGTACAAACATTGAGACTGGCGGAGCAGTTAGGGGCCGAAACCGTCACCCTCACCGGCGAGAACGTCGCCCAGGAACTCTTGAGTTACGCGCAGAGCCGAAACGCGACGAAGATTATTGTCGGGAAACCGGTCAGATCCTGGTGGAAAGAATGGGTGTTTGGATCGGTCGTATCGGACCTCGTCCATCAAAGCGGGGAGATCGATATCTATGTCATTACGGGAGAGGCCGGCGAAGGACAGCCGCTTGTCCGCCGCAGTCTCCGAAGCACCAGCGATGTCTCCGGATATGCGTATGCCTCGCTCGGGGTGCTGATTGCGACGGCGGTCGCCTGGGCGATGTTTCCATATTTCGCGGCGGCGAATTTGATCATGATGTATCTGATTGCCGTGATCGTCATCGCGATTCGTTGGGGGCGTGGGCCGTCGGTGCTGGCTTCGATATTGAGCGTGGCGGCTTTCGATTTCTTCTTCGTGCCGCCATACTTCTCCTTCGCCGTCTCCGATATTCAATACCTGCTGACCTTCGGTGTCATGCTTGTGGCGGCTTTGGTCATCAGCAATCTTGCCGTGCGTCTACACCAGCAAGCCGAGCTGGCTCGCTACCGAGAAAGGCGCACAGGAGTGTTGTACGCCATGAGCCGGGATCTCGCCACGCATCGTGGAACCGGCATGCTGGCGCAACTCGCGGCAAAGCATCTCCGTGACGTGTTTGACGCTCAAGTTGCCATCTTCCTGGCGGATGTGGAAAAGCGGGTGCAACTGCAACGCGGGGAACTGCTGTTTTTTGAGTTGGACCCGAAGGAGGCTGGTGTGGCTCAGTGGGTATTCGATCACAGTGAACGAGCCGGACTTGGGACAGATACGCTGCCGGGTGCCAGTGCGCTGTACCTGCCTCTGGTCGGATCAGCAGGGGCAATCGGCGTGGTTGCAGTCCGTCCGAAAGACTCGGGACTCTTGCTGGACCCCGAGCAACTCCATTTGCTTGAGTCCCTGGTGAATCAGGTGGCATTGGCGATTGAGCGGACGCGCCTGTCGGAGGAGGCACAAAATGCCCGCGTGCGCGCGGAAACGGAGCACATGCGGAACGCGATTCTCAGTTCGGTGTCTCACGACCTGAGGACTCCGCTGGCCACTATTACCGGCGCGGCCAGCAGCTTGGCGGAAGAGCAGAGTGGGCTCGACCCCGCTGCTCGGCGCGAGCTCTCTCGGTCCATTTATCGAGAGGCTGAGCGTCTTGACCGTTTGCTGAAGAACCTTCTCGACATGATGCGCATTGAAGCGGGAGCTGTGCGGCTCAGCAGGGAGTGGCATCCTATGGATGAGGTCGTGGGTGCGGCATTGGCGAGATTGGAGGGACGGTTGCGGGACCATACCGTCAATGCCACATTTCCAGCCGATCTGCCACTGGTGTTGGTTGATGGGGTGCTCCTGGAACAGGTGGTGATTAATTTAGTGGAGAACGCCATGAAGTATGCGCCCTCAGGAAGTACGATTGACGTGTCCGCATCGGCGATCGGTCGCGAAATCGTCGTCGAAGTGGCTGATCGAGGCCCAGGCATCCCGTTCGGGGAGGAGGCCCGCATCTTCGACAAGTTCTATCGCGGTCGGCTTGCGCGAGAGGGAGGGGTCGGACTCGGGCTGACGATTTGTCGCGGTATCGTGGAAGCGCATGGCGGCCGTGTTTGGGCTGAGAATCGCTCAGGCGGCGGCGCTCTCTTTCGCTTTTCGATCCCGCTGCCGGAGCAGCAACCGTCTGTGGAGACAGAGACTCAACAAGGCTGATCCTTTTCCATCGAAGAGCGGTGATTGCCCATATGTCACAGGAAGCTACGATACTCCTCATCGAAGATGAGCCGGAGATTCGCCGCTTCCTGCGGACGACGCTGCCTGCCCATGGCTTTCGATTGTACGAGGCTTCCACGGGGCGGGACGGGCTTACCGAAGCCCTAGCAAGAAATCCCGATCTTATCCTGCTGGATCTCGGTTTGCCGGATTTAGAGGGAAGCGAGGTTATCCGGCAGGTGCGGGCATGGACGACCACTCCCATCATCGTACTTTCGGCTCGAGACCAGGAACAGGTCAAAGTGGCGGCACTCGACCTCGGTGCCGACGATTATGTAACGAAGCCGTTCGGAGTGAACGAGCTCCTTGCGCGGATGCGAGCGGCGCTTCGCCATGCCTCCAGACCTGCTGATGGCGGCGAGTCGGTGTTTGCGCTCGGCGATCTCACTGTGGATCTCGGGCGGCGGCAGGTGTTGGTCTCCGGGAAGGAAGTTCATCTCACGCCGATCGAATACAAGCTGCTCACAACCTTGATCCGGCATGCCGGCAAGGTCTTAACTCATCGTCAGCTTTTGAAGGAGGTCTGGGGGCCGCTCCATGTGGAGGAAGGACATTATCTACGGGTCTATATGCGGCAGCTGAGAAACAAACTGGAAAGAAATCCGGCGCACCCGCGATATCTGGTGACGGAGCTGGGAGTCGGATATCGACTTCGGACAGGATGACCCGACTCCCTCTTCCACAGGTCACATCCATTCGCACCGTAGGTTTTTATCCCATTTTGATATTTGTCGAAGTATAGTTTGTCAGCCTGGCTCTGGAGTCGGATCCCTCAATTGTGAGCGAGCGTATGAGACAAGAGGGCGCTGTCTATCCATTTATGATCAAAGCGAAGACGGTCAATGACGGGCATCGCTGGCACAATCGCGTCGGCTGGCCATTGATCGCATGGGGGCTATTCGCGGCGGTACCTGTCTGTGTGGCTCAAGACTTGAGTCGGCCATCGGAAGAGACCGCGATACCCGTCGCTGGTTCATCCGGTCCTACAGGGACTGCTACGGCCGGCTGGCGCTATGGCGCGTACCTCGATATCGGCGGCATCGTCAATTTCAATGTTCCGGAAAACGATCTCTGGCGCAGCCGCACAACGGCGTCTCGGCACAACCAAGCGGCTCCCAATATGGTGCTGGCCTATGTGCGCAAGGACTCGACGGAGGCCTCGCGGTGGGGAATGGAGCTGGGGGTGCAGGGTGGCTACGACTCCGTGGATTTTGCGTTTCTGCTGGGAGAGAAGAAAGTCGATGGCGCGGATGTGCTCAGGCATCTCCATCGTGCCAATGCCTCCTACCTGGCGCCGGTAGGCAATGGTCTGACAGTTACGGCGGGTTTGTTCAACAGTCTGATGGGGTATGAATCGCTCTATGCCAAGGACAACCCGAATTATACGCGTTCCTGGATTGCCGACAACACGCCGTACATGATGTTCGGAGTGAACGCCGCCTATCCGGTGAACGACCGCTTGACGGTGACGGCATTCGTTATCAATCGCTACTATCATCTGGCCTACACGGTTGCACAGCCCTCCTACGGTGGGAAGTGGTCTTATGCGCTGACTCCCCGATTGACCGCAATGCAGACTCTCTATTGGGGGCCGGACCAAACAGATGCCTCGTTAGAATTCTGGCGCCTCTATGGGAATCATATTCTTGAGTGGAAAGGCGACGAGGTCACAGTGGCTGCGTCCTACGATGTCGGAACCGAGAATATGGCCGACCAGCCGGGAAGCCCGCGGGCTTTCGTGATGGGCGGCAATCTGATGGTGAAGTGGCATGTGACCGGTCCCTGGTCCGTGGCGTTGCGCCCGGAGTTCTACTGGGACCGGAATGGACGCTGGACCGGGGCGGAGCAATTCGTGAAGGCCATCACATCCACGATTGAGTACAAGCTTCCGTATCGGTGGACCAACACGATGCTGCGGGTGGAACATCGCTATGATGAATCGACCGGTGTCGGGGGCGGGTTTTTCAGAAGGGGTGAGATCAGTCCCGGCGTCTTCGGGCTCGCTCCGTCACAACATCTCTTGGTATTCGGACTGCTGTGTGTTTTCGATTCACCGTGAGCGATCACTCGCAGGCGGCGAAGTTCGCGATCGGCGCCATTCATCAACCGTCCGCTTCCCGAATTCAGCCAGGGCTGCTGTCTTTGCCCGAGCGAGCGCCTGACCGTCCTCCAACAACACCGCCGATCCTGTCAATGTGGAACGACCCTCTGCCGTCTGTGTCGCGTACAGTCGTTCGGTTCGTGCATCCCACAGACTGCTGTGGATCATAAACAATGCATCGCTCACAGTGCCTGGAGCGACATATGCCCCAATCAGCGTGACATACCAGGCGGCGTAGCCATTGTTGTAGCGATCGACTGACCCGACCCCTTCCACGATGAGTACGGCATCCGCGTCATAGCGCGCGGCAGCCCGTCGGATCTTTGGGACATCGTATCCGTGGATGGTCGAGTCCGCGAGGAGAAAGGTGTCTGCCACAATTCCTTCATTCTGTAGCGGCCTCAGCTCCTTCATCAGCGCACCCTTGTCCGTGTCCGTCCACTTGGCCATCCGGATCTTGTGCCGGTTCGGCAGATCCCTCTCGACGAAATACAGGGCGAGTCGAAGCGGGTGGGGTGGATTCGGCATGTCCGCGTGGGCAACAGCCGACGCATGCTGAGCAGCCGGAATCTCTGCGATGCTTAATGTGGCGCGCATGGCGGTACGATCGAATTCTGCGCTGCCGGCGCAACCACCGGCCAGCAGTATGAGCAGCATTGTCCAGTAGAGCGTCATCGCGGGGGACCTTGAGAGGCTAATCGTGTCTGCGAGAGGGTTTCCAGCGCTAAGAATAATGCGTGCGTTCCGCTTCGTCCGTGTCCCAGTGCGATGACCGTACGGTATAACTCGTGCGCCAGTGTAAGGCCCGGCAAGGTAAGCCCCATCCGTTGTGCGTCGTCGAGAGCGATCCCCATATCCTTGACGAAATGTTCGACAAAGAAGCCTGGATCGAAGTTCCGCTGGAGAATTTTGGGCGCCAAGTTGTCCAGTGTCCAGCAAGCGGCAGCTCCGCTCCCGATCGATGTCAGCACATGGTTCAGGTCGAGCCCGGCTGTGTGGCCGTAGAGCAGGCTTTCACAGACGCCGATCATCGTGCCGGCGATGACGATTTGGTTGCAGAGTTTTGCCTGTTGTCCGGCGCCTGCTCCTCCTTGGTGCACAATGGTCTTTCCCAGCCGTTCAAACAAGGGGCGTGCCTGATCAACAGCGGCCGCTTCGCCGCCGATCATGATCGACAGCACGGCTTTTCTAGCGCCAAGGTCCCCGCCGGACACCGGCGCATCGAGGGCTTGGAGCCCTCTGGCTGACGCAGCATCGGCAATATCCCGGCTCAATGACGGGTCTGTCGATGTCATATCGATGAGAATCGAACCTGGTTTTGCACAGGCGATCAGTCCATGCGGGCCGAAGTAGACGTCGCGGACATCTGCAGGAAATCCCACCATGGTGAGTGTGACGTCTGACAGGGCGCAGACTGCGGCAGGACTGTCCGCCCAGGCGGCTCCACGATCGAGCAGCGGCCGGGCTTTTGATTTCGTGCGCGTATGGAGCGTGACGGGATAGCCGGCATCGAGGAGGTGTCCGCACATCGATGCGCCCATGACGCCGGTCCCGATCCATCCGATGCGGCTATGAGCAGGAGAGAGCCTCTTCATGGGTGAGGGCATATCGATCTGTTAGAATCCCCTTCCACCGCCGCCACCGAATCCTCCGCCGGAAAATCCCCCCGACGAGCCGCCGCCGCTGAATCCTGAGGCGCCGGTGCTCCGAGGCGCGGAGGTCATGGCGGCGCCTGCGGCGGTGGACAGCTGCGAGAGGTTTCCGGTCAGATTCCGAAGGCGAAAGTCTGTCATGTTGGCTCCGTGATACCAGGCAGGCGGCTGCGTGTAAATACCGTCGAACGCGCGGGCCCAATCCTGCTCCACGCCCAGTGCCATTGCGAACGGCAAGAACTTTTCAAACATCTCAGGCGTCTTGACGACGCGTTGAAACCGGTCGGACTCTACGCGGGTAAGAAATTCCTCAAACCCGAGTACTTTCTCCAATATTCGTGCGCCGCGCAGCGTCCTGGCCGGCATCACCCATCCGAATCCCACGATGATGATCCCTGAGAGGATGCTTGCGGCCATGCCGGTTTGCAGTGCAACGCCGTAGTGCTCGCTGAGCCACGCCGCCGCAACGATCGATGCGAACATGACAAAGCTGCCGATGATCGTGTAGGCCCGTTTCACCCGGTCCGGTCGTCGCGCGTAATAGCCGCGGCCCAGGAGTTGCTCGAAGAGATCGGACTTGATTCCATCCAGACGGGTGTAGAAACGATTTTCCAAGCCGGAGAGGGCGACGGTCGTCTCATTCTCATCGGTGAAGACTCCCTTGAGGACAGCGAGCTCGTGGGGTTTCAGCCCGGTCCATTCCGGAACAGGTTTGAGCCGGTGCAGATAAAAAGCCGAGTGTGACCATAGTCCGAGAAGCTGGGACTCTTGCTGTTCCTCGATCCGCAGAAAACCACGTACGGCGAGATCGACCAGTGTGGCGGTGATATCGCGAAGGTCTGGAGAATTATCGATGAGCGTGCCGAGTTCCGCCGGCGTCAGCCGATCGGGTGGCTCATAGGCCACGGTGATGGGGCGCAGACGCGGGTCGCGTCCACGGGTGTGCCAGAGGTACCACATGACGCCGAAGACGACGATCGGCAGGATCAGCGGCCAGTTTGAGCGAAGAAACAGCTGAGACAGCTGCAACGAGCCGGGTTCGGCGACGAGTCCCTTGTCCCATCCTATAACAGCCGTGAGTCCCTCGCGGAATCCGAGCGGACGGGACATCGTGTAGAGAATTTCAGGACCCGTGATCTGCACATCGGCATGTTGTTCACGCGCTCCATAGGCGCCGCTGAACGCGAGCGCCTTCACGCCGGTCGCTCCGGCCGGCAAGAGTACCCTGGCCGACACAGACTCGATCGGCATATCCCATTCGTCACCGGTCACGTTCCAGTAGAGTTCATCATGGTCCTCGAAGTATTTGAGTCCGTTAGAAATCCTGTATGTCAGGATGAGCGTCTTGGTCGTATCCTGCGCCCCGGGCAGCCAGATCTTGAACGTTTGGTAATGTCGGTTTCGAGAGCGGTCGTATCTGAGAGGCGTCAGATGTTCGTCGGTGATGCTCACCACATCCAGGAACAATGTGTAATTGAATCCCTGCGGCGTGCGGTATTCGACGGGGATATCGCGCATCAGCCCGTTCCATGATCCGGAGAAGCGAGGACGGATCGTTTCGGTGACGAGGAGTTCGCCGCTTGGGAGCACTTGGAGTTCGGCGTGAAATTGTTCGATGGCCATTGAACGGGCATGGGCCATCGGGCTCCCGACTGCCAGAGTCCAGCCCAAGAACAGCATGAGAATGTAGCTGGTGCGAGGTGCATGCATAGGGAAGGAATGCCGCGCCGGCTGATCGGGTAAGATCAGCGGGAAGCCTGTTCGAAGCTGACTTTCGGTACCGCCCGCTCCGCCGCTTCGGCGATCTCAAAAAACTCGCGCTCCTTGAAGCTGAAGAAGTTCGCGATGAAATTGGACGGAAATTCCTGGATCTTGGTGTTCAAGTCGCGGACCACGGCGTTGTAATAGCGGCGGGCGTTCTGGAGGGCCTCTTCAATCTGGTTAAGCGAGCCTTGCAGCTGATTGAAGCTTTCGACGGCTCGCAGTTGCGGGTAGGCTTCCGCGAGAGCAAACAGTGACTTCAGCGATTGAGCGAGGATGCCTTCGGCTTCTGCCTTGCTGCCCGGAGTGGTCGCCGACATAGCGCGATTGCGAGCCGTAACAACATCTTCCAGGGTTTGCTTCTCGTGGCCGGCATAGCCTTTGACCGTTTCGACCAAATTGGGAATGAGATCATGCCGGCGTTTAAGCTGCACATCGATGTCGGCCCAGGCGTTTTCCGACTGGACTTTCAGCCGAACCAGGCTGTTGTATATGCCGACGACCAGTAGCACCAGTACGGCCACCGTGCCCAACAGAATCCAGCCCATAGGCGCTCCTCCGTGTATTACTCACAATCAGTGGGACGGCCTCTCCGCGTACACCCTTCGCGGACTATACCCCCGAGGGTACAAACTGTAAAGCAACAGGACAGAAACTGTTGAACGGGCACGCAGGCATTCCAGACTACTCTACGATCGGGAGAATACGATCGGCGACCGCCTGGACAATCCCTTCTTCCTGCTCCGTGACCGCCTGGGGGCCGCGAAAGCTCAGATAATGGCCTCCATGGCTGGGTGCCTGGATGGTGGCGCTCACTTCGACGTGATCTCCGTCTTCCACTTCGGGGTCGCGTACCACCGGGCTTCCGCAAATGCCCAGCACTGCAACGGGAATGGTGGCATCGCCGTTTTCCAGCCGAAAGAGATAGGCGCCGTAACAGACCGTTTCATTCGGCAGCTTGTACGGGGCGAGCGAGTGCACGTCACGTACGGTGCCATGCAGAGTCACGTGCCGAAGGTGATAGACCCGAGGGTCGTCGAGAATTTGCTGGATCTCGGCCGGTTCTGCAGCCCACAGCGGGTTTGGCAAGGTTATTCCAAAGAGGATCAGAGGGAGACCGATTTGAAGACTGAGCCAATGAAGCATGAAGCGAGCGGGTTCCGGTAGATGATGCGGCCATTCTATCATCTTTCATCGCAGGACCGTCTCCGCAGCTTTCTCTTCCCGTGGGCGGTCGCTATAATCCACTTCCATTGGTCAGGAGGACAGGACATATCATGATGAATAATCGGCAACTTCAGACGTTTATCAACGGGGCACGGCTGCGGTTTGAAGATCTACTGGGGCAGATGGTGCAAGTGCCGTCGATCAGCATGGACCCTGCCCGTGCCGGTGATATACGGCGCATGGCGGCTCTTGCCGTGCAGTATCTGACGGACATGGGGGCTGATGCGCAGATTGTGGAAACCGGCGGGTGTCCTCTCGTCTCGGGGGGATGGACGACAGGTGCCCAGCATCCAACCGTCACGATCTATAACCATATGGATGTTCAGCCGGCACAAGAGCCGGAGTGGAAACAGGACCCGTTTGTGTTTCGGAACGAGGGGGGGATCTATCGTGGGCGTGGAGCGACCGACGACAAGGGGCCGGCGCTCACGGCCTTGTTCGGAGCCCGGTTTGCGATTGAGCAGGGGGTGCCAATCAACATCCGATTTTTATGGGAATTGGAAGAGGAGATTGGAAGCCCGCATTTTGAGGCTGGACTCACAAACCGTGCGGCGATTCCGCGACCGGATTCCGTCGTCGTGTCGGATACGATCTGGATTGCAAGTGGGCGCCCTGCAATGCCCTACGGTCTGCGTGGCTTGCTGGGTGTGCGGTTGATATTACAGACAGGGGCTAAGGATGCCCATTCTGGGCTCACCGGCGGAGCTGCCCGTAATCCATTAGCAGAGCTGATGGAGGTGGCAAATGCCTGTCTCGATGCCAAGACCGGCACTGTCAAGATTCCGGGGTTTTACGACGAGGTGATTGAGCCGACCAAGGCGGAGATCAAGAGTTTCCTCAAATCTGGTTTCCAAGTGAATCGATTCAAGAGAGCCTACGGATTGCAGGCCCTTCGAACTGAGGATCCTGCCGATGTGATGCGGCGTATCTGGGCTTCGCCGACCTTTGAAATTCATGGTCTTACCGGCGGGTATCACGGTCCTGGGGTAAAGACCGTGGTGCCAAGCAAGGGCGAGCTCAAAGTTAGCATGCGCCTGGTGCCGGACCAGAAGCCGGAACGGGTATTTGCCCTTCTCAAAAAGTATATTGCCAAGGTGAACCCGAAGGTAAAGGTAGAGCGGGAAGGGATGCTGCAGCCGTTCAGGGGGTTGTTCGATGGACCTTATGTGGAGGCAGTGTCGCGGGCGGTGAAAGAGGGATTCGGCAAAGAGCCTGCTTTTGTCAGGGAAGGTGGTTCGATCGGGGCGGTGGTGACGATGCAGAAGGCCTGGAAGGTTCCGATTCTCTTTATGGGGCTGAGCTTGCCGGAGCACGGCTATCATGCCCCGAATGAGTATTTCGATTGGGGCCAGGCGTCCGGGGGTATGACAGCCTTTGCCCAGTATTTTTCAGAATTAGCAAAAATGGGGAAACAAGGGGACTTGAGCGGGGTAAGATTACGAAAGAAGCGTAGCTAGAGCCAGGAGTGCCGATTTTTGCACATTTTTGTGACAAACAGCAGCCTCTGTAGCCTTTCGGCGACAGAATTTGAGTAATGCACGAATGAGCAGGAAACACGATCACCTAACCATTTGAAAACAATGGACCTGTCAATTTATTGGCGAGCCCTATAGGGCACAGATGTTGCTGCTCCTCCTTGTGGGGTCGAAATTCATGGGCCTGCAGAGTTGTCTATTGGGTGATATCTCAGGTATCGTTTCCCGCTACCATGGGAACTAACTCGCAGGATATTTGGGTCGTTATGGTCACGGTGCCTAATCAAGAAGAAGCCGATAAAATTGTGGATCAGACGGTAGGCTCTCACCTGGCTGCTTGTGCGACAACGATTCCTCTGGTGCATTCAACCTACTGGTGGGAAGGAAAGTTAGTGAAAGAGCAGGAAATCATGGTTCTTCTCAAGACGACGGCCGAGAAATTTCAAGCTCTGCAGGAAACCATCAAAAAGATACATTCGTATAAAGTTCCTGAGATTATTGCGCTACCGGTGATGGCCGGGCTTCCTCAATATCTTGAGTGGGTACGGGGCGAGACCCACTAGGAAATGTGTTATGTGCGTAATTTAATCGGTTATGATTTTGTCTGTTCAACGGGATACCGTGAAAGTAGGGTTGACCATAGTGGGCTGGATGGGTAAACTCATCAGCATCTCTTGGGGAGTCCCTAGCATGAGGGGGCAAATCTTATGGGTCAGATGAACAGTCAAGAAGCCGGTGATGCCTACACTATCGTTGTATTCCGAGGATCAACCGCAAAGCCTCTCCGGTTCAGCTTTTCAAGGAAACTCGTTCGCAACTTTGTCATTGGCGCTTGCGTGCTTGTGCTTGCTGATTTTCTCGTGATTTCCCACTATGTCATTCGGACACAGGAAGTTTGGGAATTGACGGCGTTCCGGACGGAAGCGATGAGTGCACGGCAGCAGACCGCTGCATTTTCTTCAGCAGTCGATGACTTGAAGAAACGGCTTGTGTCAATGAAAGAGGTGAACCAGCGTCTCCGGGTCATGCTCGGCATTGAGGTTCCCAAGCCGGGCGATATGGTTAATGGCCGTGGCGGTGAAGATGTGCCGCTTCCAGAATCCACTGAGATGTCTGGCAGAAGTCCGAATAAGACCGCTGATACGGAATCTGGTAATGCCGTGCAAGGTGTTGAAGGCAATCAAGAACATTCATCCTTGGCCGGCCATGACTCATCTCGCAATGAGCTCCAGGAGGTTGCTTCGATAAAAGAGGGGTTGGAGTGGCTCTCAAAGGAGGCTACGGTTCAGGAGCGAATCTTGAACGATTTAGCTCAGGCCGCGGAACATCGGTCGACTCGCTGGGCTGCGACACCATCGATCTGGCCGGTGAAGGGCTGGGTGACCTCTGGATTTGGCCCTCGTGTGTCTCCCTTCACGGAAAAACCGGCCTGGCATGATGGATTGGATATTGGCGCAGCTCCTAATTCCCCCATCCAAGCTCCGGCACAAGGTAGAGTGACAGCCACGGGATTTGATCCTAAGCTCGGTAACATCGTCCGATTAGACCATGGGTTCGGAATCGAGACGCTTTACGGGCATCTGGCCAAGGCGTTGGTCAAAGAAGGGCAGAGGGTCAATCGAGGCGATGTCATCGCGCTTGTTGGGAGTTCGGGCCTTTCGACCGGCCCCCATTTGCACTATATGGTCAAGGTTAACGGTCAAGCGCTCGATCCTACCAAATACATCCTTGAGTAAGCGCAAAACTGCGCTAAGGTATTCAGGCTTTTCTCGTCTGCACGCTATTTAAACGGTCATATCGTTCTCGCCTCAGTCTGATCCCATCCTATCGCAGTGCGCGCTCCACAGAGGTTCCGTTCCCACCAGGGCTCTGTGCTATACTCCGCTCCCGCATACCCCATTTACGTCAGGAGGACAGAGCTTGACCGATCTGGAACTTGCGCATTCTGTCACGCCCCGCCCGATCCTTGATATCGGCAGTGAACTCGGGATCGATCCTGACGAACTCATTCCGTATGGGAGGCATAAGGCCAAGGTATCGCTCGGATTACTGGATCGCCTCAAAGACCGGCCGATGGGCCGCTATGTACTTGTGACCGCCATCAATCCGACGCCACTTGGGGAGGGGAAGACCACCACCTCGATAGGGCTTGCCATGGGGCTCACGAAATTAGGTCATCGGACCGCGGTGACATTGCGACAACCGTCGCTCGGCCCGGTGTTTGGCATCAAAGGTGGCGGCACTGGTGGCGGGCATGCCCAAGTGATTCCGATGGAGGATATCAATCTTCATCTGACCGGGGATGCTCATGCCGTCGCAGCAAGCCACAATCTCCTCTCAGCGTTTCTCGATAATCATCTGTTTCAAGGAAATGCACTTTCTCTCGATCCGTCGAGCATCGTATGGCCGAGGGCCTTGGGCGTTAGTGATCGAGCACTTCGTCAAGTCCGGCTCGGAGATGAAACCGGGAACCGGATAAGCCAATTTGTCATTACCGAAGCGTCCGAGGTCATGGCATCGCTGGCGCTGGCGCTTAATCAGCAAGATCTTAGGGACCGACTTGGCCGGATGTTGGTGGGGTTTACGAAATCAGGACGGCCGGTGACGGCGCAAGAGCTTGGGTGCGCAGGGTCGATGGCCGTTCTTTTGCGAGACGCGTTACTGCCCAATTTAGTTCAAACGCTTGAAGGGACACCCGCATTCGTCCATACAGGGCCGTTCGGAAACATTGCCCATGGCAATTGCTCCGTCCTATCCGATGCGATTGCGCTTCGATGCGCCGACTTTGTGGTGACTGAGGCGGGCTTCGGCAGCGACTTGGGGGCTGAGAAGTTCTTCAATATCAAATGCCGAACGTCGGGATTCAAACCGGCCGCTGCGGTGGTGGTCGCAACGTTGCGGGCGCTGAAGCTTCACGGGGGAGGAGGCCTTGCCAAGGTCGGCTCCCCGCTCCCTGCAGGCTTGACCGGGCCCAACCATGATGCCTTGTCGAAGGGATTCGCTAACCTGGAACAGCATATCGCCAATGCGAAGACGCACGGAGTGCCGGTCGTTGTGGCAGTGAACGCGTTCAAGGACGATTCGCGGGCGGAATTGGACTGGGTGCGTGATCGATCGATGGAGGCGGGGGCGATCGATGCCGCGGTCTCGACCCACTGGACCGATGGCGGGAAGGGCGCCGAGCAGCTGGCAGCCGCCGTGGTTAAGGCCTGTGAGCAGCCGTCCCGGTTCACGCATCTCTATGAGCTATCGTGGCCGATCAGAACAAAGATCGAGACGATTGCCACTAGGATGTATGGAGCAGGGAGCGTGACATTCGAGCCGGAAGCAGAGCGTCAGATGGAGCGGGCGGAAGCTCTCGGATTTGGCCGGCTGCCTGTTTGTATGGCCAAGACGCCGCTCTCGCTGTCCCACGATCCGGCGCTCAAGGGAAGGCCTACCGGCTTCACAGTTCCAATCAAGGAGTTGCGAATTCTGGCCGGGGCAGGTTTTATGACGGCGGTCTGTTCGGGGATCCAATTGATGCCAGGATTGCCCAAGAAGCCGGCCGGTGAACGGATTGCCTTGGACCCGGTGAACGGACAAATCGTCGGGTTGTCGTAAGATGGCGAGGCGGGTGGGCGTTACGTGTTTTCAGGGGCGACTTAGCGTTGCTTCAGGTATCGGAGGAACTCTGAATCGGGGCTTAGAATGAGCATCGTCTTATTGTTATCTTTAAACGTGGCCCTGTAAGCTTCCATTGAGCGGGTGAATTCGAAGAATTTCTGATCCTGCCGGTACGCGTCGGCGTAGATGCGAAATGCCTTCGCATCGCCGCTTCCGCGAAGCTCTTCCGACTCTTTGTAGGCCTGGGCCAAGATGATTTCTCGATCCTTCTCGGCTTCGGACCGGATCTTTTGCGCTTCTTCAGCTCCCTCGGCACGGTACTGCTTGGCCTGCCGCTCGCGTTCGGCCTGCATGCGGGCGAATACGGCTTTTTCGTTTTGCTCAGGGAGGTCAGCGCGTTTGATCCGAACGTCTAGAATCTCGATGCCGTACACAGATGCTTTCTCATTCGCGCGCTTGGAGACCACCCGCATGATGTCGGCTCTCGAACTCGACACGATTTCCAGGAGTTCATGGCGTCCCAGTTCGACGCGCAGCTCGGAATAGATAATGTCGTGCAGCCGCTGCAGGGCGCCCCGCTGGCTTTGGAAGTTCTGGTAAACTTTTAGAGGGTCGATAATCTTCCACTTTGCGAAGTTATCCAGAAGCAGCGTCTTCTTGTCCTGCGTGATCACGTCCTGGGCGCTTGAGTCGTAATCCAGCAGCCGTTTGTCGAAGTAGGTGACTTCCTGAACGAACGGCACTTTTGCATATAACCCGGGCTCCGTGATATTTCGCACCGGTTTGCCGAGTTGGACGACGATGGCATTCTGAGTCACATCGACGATGAAGAGGGGGGAAGCTCCCAGTACGAACAACCCCACAACCACAGCAATCAGCGCAATCGCAAGGCCTTGCTTGGTCATGGTGTGGGCTCCTCGTGCGCCGGCTTCGGAGCCGGTTTTCCGAGACGGTCTAAAGGAAGATAGGGCAAGAGACGCTCGCCGCCCTTTCCGTCAATAATCACCTTCTCCACATTGGGAAGGATTTCCTCTAGTGTTTCAATGTAGATACGCTTGCTGATGATGTCTTTGGCTTGCTGGTACTCCTTCAGCGTGGCCAGGAACCGATTGGCCTCGCCTTGGGAGCGGTTGAGCCGCGCCTGCGCGAAACCCTTGGCTCGATTGACCAATTCCGCAGCCTCGCCTTTTGCCCTGGGAATAATGTCGTTCCGATACCCTTGGGCTTGATTGATCAGCTTTTCGCGATCTTCCTTCGCGTTGGTCACGTCTTTGAAGGCGGCGGCAACGGCTTCGGGTGGATCGACGTCCTGGAGCTGTACCGCAGCCACCTGCACGCCGGCATGGTAGTCATCGAGGATGCTTTGAAGTAAGACCATCATGCTTTGCTGGAGGTCGGCTTTGCCGGTCGTCAACGCCTCATCGATTTTGCTCTTGCCGACCACTTCACGCATCGAAGCCTCGGCGGCTTTCCCGATGGTTTCATGAATGTCCGCCACATTGAAGAGATATTCGCTCGATTCTTTGATCTTGTACTGAACAATGAACTCGATGGCGAGAATGTTCATATCGCCGGTCAGCATGAGGGCCTCCTGAGGCACCATCTGCTGGCGACCCTGCTGACTGGTCCGGAATCCAACCTCCACGCGGTGGAGCTTGGCGACTTTCGGTTGAAGCACGCTTTCGATGACCGGGATTTTGAAATGGGGACCGGGCTCAACTGTCCGGACCGGAGTTCCGAACCGCTTCACGACACCTTCTTCATCGGGTGAGACGATAAAGACGCTTTGCCAGGCAATAAATATCAATAGAGCGGCCAGGATCAAGTTCCTGGCCCCGCCGGAAGGGAGCAGGTTGTTCAATCCGCCGGAAGGAAAGAGATTCTTGAATTGAGACTGAGCCTGCTTGAGGGCATCCTCAAGAGGGTCACTACGTTTGCTCCAAGGATCTTTGGGGTCCCAGACCATATAGGTGTTTGATCGTTTCCGTATGCAACAATCAGATGAACATCACCTTAGCAGAGTGGAGGAAGGAGGGGCAAGGATTAATCAGTGGGGTGTTTGCTCAACGTCATGACCCAGTGGTTTCCAGAAATAGGGTGTGCCCGTCGGCGAGGTGCGCGATTACCCGCGCATCCCGCTCACGTATGACGCAGTCAGCGATTCACGGGGTTCTTCGAAGATCTGCGTGGCCGTGCCGGCCTCAATCAGCTGTCCCACTCCGTCTTGAACCCAGAACAAGACGGCGTAGTCCGCGATGCGACGGGCCTGCGCAAGATTATGGGTTACGATCAGTACCGTGTATCGGTTACGCAGGCCCACGATCAGGTCTTCGACAATTCCGCTGGAGAGCGGATCGAGAGCGCTGCAGGGCTCATCCATCAGGAGCACTTCCGGCGAAAGGGCGAGCGCTCTGGCAATGCATAGTCGTTGTTGTTGCCCACCCGACAGTGCCAAGGCCGGCGAATCAAGACGGTCCTCGACCTCTTTCCAGAGACCCACATCACGCAGTACCGTCTCAATCGTGCTGGCGATCCGTTCCCGATCCCGCAGTCCGTGTTCACGCAGAGGAAATTCAAGGTTTTTCCTGATTGATAGGGGAAAGGGATTCGGCTTTTGGAAAATCATTCCGACAAGACGGCGAAGGCGGATCACATCGGTTTGCGGTGATAGTACGTCAAGTGCGCCGATGCTGATATGCCCCTTCACGCGGCATCCGGGGATGAGATCCGTCAGGCGGTTCATCGATGTAAGGAAGCTGGTCTTGCCACAGCCTGAAGGGCCTACGAGAGCGGTAAGGCATCCTTTATTGAAGGAGAGCGTGACATCCTGAAGCACGGGCTTCTGGCCGTAGTATAAACATAACTGGTCAACTTCTATGAGCGGATTGGGCTTGCAACAAGGGGGCCGCTCCACCAGCGGAAACCATGGACGCGTGCCAGGCTTTGGTTCAGACGGACTCATAAGGTGACGATTCTCCGATGCAGCATGTGTTCAGCCAGCCACGCCGCTGTTCCATTGATGAGCAGCAGCAAGATGACCAGCACGAGCGCCGAGGCATAGGCATTGGCGTCGCCGCCGGAGACATTCATGGAGAGATCGAAGATGTGGATGGACAACGCTCGACCGGAATCGAGTAGCGACTCCGGCATCCGATCCACATACCCGCTGGTGAAGATCAAGGCAGCGGTCTCTGCAATCGCTCGTCCGATCCCCAGAACCAGGCCCACCAGGAGGCCGGGTACGGCTGCCGGCAGCAACAGATGAACGAGTGTCGTTGTACGCGACAGTCCCAGTGCAGCAGCAGAAAGCCGGTAGTTCGCAGGCACAGCGCGAAACCCTTCCTCCGTGGACCGGATCAAAATCGGCAGCACCATGCAGGCCAGGGTCAGTCCGCCGGACAGGATTGAGAAGCCGAGTCCCAGCGTCTTGCAAAAGAATGCATTGCCGAACAGGCCAAAGACAATCGATGGCACACCAGCCAAGACATCGAGGCTCCGACGGGTCATTCGCCCGAACAGACTCTGGTCCGAGGTGAATTCGGCAAGGAGGACGGCGGTGCCGACGCCGATGGGGAGGGATACGGCGAGGCAGACGCCCAGAATCAGGAATGTCGAAACCAGGATCGGGCCGATCCCGCCCCGGCGTCCGGCGCTCTCCGGCGGGGTTGTCAGAAACGTCCAGGAAAGACGGCTCAGCCCGTGCCACACAATGTCTCCTAAAAGCCAGCAGAAGGTGGCGGTCACAACCGCCGCCGCACCCCACACGAGGACGAATGCAAGCCATTCACGGGGCTGCTGGGTTGGGCTCGAAGCCTCAACCATAAATCCTCCCACGGCTGATCCATTCGGCGGTGATCGCCAGAGCCACGATCATGGCCATCAAGACCAATCCACTCACGAAAAGGGCCGCGCGATGGTCGCCGAGCGCATAGGCCATTTCCAGCGCGATATTGGCGGTCAACGTCCGAATTGGATCGAAGATACTAGACGGCGTCTGTACCACATTCCCACAGACCATCAGAATCGCCATCGTTTCTCCGATGGCTCGGCCGGTTTCCAGGATCACCCCGGTGAACAGCCCCGATTTCGCCGTGGGCAATACGATGCCTTGGATGGTTGCCCATCGTGGCAGTCCCAATGCTGCCGCCCCACGCAGATAGTGCTGGGGTACATTGGCAAGGCTGGCATCGGCCATCAGTGCGATGGTGGGAAAGATCATGATCGCGAGGATCAGGATGCCCGCGAAAAGACTGGGTCCGGGCGGGTGAATTTCTCCGATCAGCGGGACCAGCACGACAAGTCCCCAGAATCCGTAGACCACGGAAGGAATGCCGGCGAGCAACTCGATCAGGCGCCGGTATGGTCGTGCAACCATCGGTGGTGCATAGTAATGGCAGAAGACGGCGGAGAGAATGCCTAGGGGGGTGGCAAGCAACACTGAGCCGGCCATCGCAAACAGGGTACCCCACAACATCGGTGTCAGGTTATAGAAACCCTCAGCCGGATGCCAGGACGGATCGGTAAAGAATCGCCCGAGCCCGACGCGAGAGAGAACGGGAAGGGCTTCTGCTACCAGGAAGCCCACGATGAACATGACGACGATACCCGCGATCGCGGCGAGGCCTCGCAGGAACCAACAGAGGAGGTCGTCAGTCGGCCAACGGAACGAAATATTGCTGTTTGATGATGTCATGGGCTGCTTTAGATTGCGCATACTCGATAAAGGCCTTGGCCAATCCGGCCGGTGATGTCCGGGTCACGATGTGTAACGGACGGGAAATCGGGAAGGTTCCGTTTCGTACGGTCTCAGTTGAGGCGGGTACTCCGCCGGTCGGGAGCAGGGTGATCGGCACGCCTTGCGATTCGCCGTATTCCGCCGTCCCGATGGAGACATATCCTATCGCGTGTCGATTGCCTGTGACGGTCTTGATGCCTTGCTCGTTGTCACCAATCACCACCTGGGGTTTGATGTCTGTATTCTTCAGCTTGAAATAGTGCAGGAAGACTTCCAGCGTGGACCGCCCCTCCGCTTTGCTCACGACGGTAATGGCCGCCTCCTTCCCGCCGACCTCTTTCCAATTGGTAATCTTGCCGGTGTAGATTGCGATGATTTGCTCATCGGTGAGAGCTCGGACGGGATTGTCCTTATGCACAATGATGCCGACGCCGTCACGGGCCACCGGGAACGCATACAGATCCTGCTCGTCGTCTTTCATCGCGCGCGAGACCATGCCGATGTCGGCAAGACCCTGACGGGCGTCGGCGACACCGCGGGAGGAGCCGCCGGTTTGCACATCCACACGAACTTTGGGGTAGAGACTCTCAAAGCGTTTGCCGATCTCGCTGATCAAGGGAGCCACGGTGCTGGACCCGGTCACCACGAGTTTGCCCGCCAGTTGATCGGGTGCGGTGGCCTGGGCTGTCGCTGTGTCATGCGCTCCAAACAGGGCCAGCACGAGGAACACAGGGAACAAGTTGCCGACTTTCAGCCGGCAGGTATCGAGATATCTAAACATCGAGACATCTCCATATCTTAGAAAGAGGCCGCTTATTACGTGACTGTTCCACCGCAGGATGAGCCGGAGCCTGCCGTACAACCGTAACAATGGTTGCGCGTGACAATCCGGCGATGGTGAAGCTGCGCCGGGTCAAAGTCCCGGATATGCGATGGCGCGCCATGGTCGACCGGGAGTTCCAGCATCTGGTTAAAATCGCAGTCATATAGCCTACCGTCCCAGCCGACGGACAGGGTATGCCGGCACATGACTCCGGCGACGGCAGCTGGATTGAATGCATTCGCGAGGCGGGTCATGTACTGGTCATAGTTGCCGCTTTCGACGAGGAATTCCAGGAATCGGCTGATCGGCATGTTGGTGATTGTGTAGAGCCGGTTGAATTCGATGCCGTGCCTCGCTCGAGGCTCCTTTTTGAACTGCGCTTCGATAGCCTCCTGCCTCGGAGGCAGGAACGCGCCGACCGGATTGTAGACCAGATTCAAGACCAAGCCGCTGTCCGGCCGTCCATAGCCGAAGCGATTCAGCAGCCGGAGCCCCTCCAGCGATTTGTCAAAGACGCCCTCGCCGCGCTGTGCATCGGTTTGGCCGGCGCGGTAGGAGGGAAGCGACGCGATGACCTCCACGCGATGGGTGGCCAGAAACTCCGCCAAGTCGGCCTGCGACGGCAGCAACAGGACCGACAGATTACAGCGGTCGATCACGTGCCGGTCAAGTCCGCGGGCTTGTTCGACCAGCCAGCGGAAGTGGGGGTTGAGCTCCGGCGCGCCTCCTGTGATATCCACAGTCGGAATATCCGACTTGGCCAGAGCCTGTATGCAGTGGTTGGCTGTGTCAAAGGACATGGTTTCAGGACGATCGGGCCCGGCATCCACGTGACAGTGACGGCACGTCTGATTGCACAGTTTCCCGACATTGATCTGGAAGACCGTGATGCCCGTGGCGTGGAGCGGAGAAAGATTGGCTCGATCCAGTTGCGTCTCAAAGGGGGGGAGTGGCGTGGCGTGGGCCAGTATCTTGAGCTGCTCGGAGGGAGAAGCAAGAGGATTGTGTTGTCCCAGCAGAGTCAGCGGCATGGTTCTGCTCGCATCGCCATCAATGCCCCTATCAGGAGTGGACCATCGTCAGCGCACGAGATTTCGCCGTGGCCAACACCGATTCGGGAAAGCGCAGCTCACAGCAGCCGAAATTGAGGGCCTTCCCCTGTCGGTGGGTCAGGGCCCGCTGCACGACCGGCGTAATTCGATAGCAGACCTGCTTCCCTTCCCGAATACCTTCCACCACGCCGGAATCCCGAAGAATGCGCAGATGGTGGGATACATGAGGTTGCGGGCAGCCCAGTTCCCGCGCCAGGTCGGTCACGCATTTATCTTCATCCAGCAGGGACTCCAGAATGCGTAGCCTGGTTGCATCCGCCAACGACTTCAACACCGTCGCGCATTGGCGCGGGCTCAAGAGATCGCGTTCAGCGACGGGTTTCATCAGCAACAGCCTCCATCGGGAGCGCAGGAGACAGCCGTTCCGCCTGCCGGTTGCCCGGCCCGATTGAGAATCGCGAAGTGCGGCACATACCCCTCGGATTCCAACACTGCCAGAGTCTTCGAGCAAATTTCCAGCGGCTCCCCCCGACGATAGATATGCTGGTCGTCGTCCGCTGCTTCAAGGAAGGGGCCGGCCAGCAAGGCATAATGGCCTTGCCAGGTGCAGGGGGTTTCCATTGGGAATACGGCGGTCCAGCGCGGGTCGGTTTGATCGAGCCACACCGGATGGGGTGTGAGGACAAAGTGGCCGGCCAGCGGGGGACAACTCAACAAGATGACGTCGTCCGGGGTGATCGGCTGGGGGATGCCGCGCTGATATGCCGTCCCTCGTTCATCGACGACCCGGTTGAATGGCCCACGGAGTGTCGCGTACCGAATCGGCGAGGGCATTGTGGTCGGCGGCACCTTGTAGCCGGTCAAGGTGATGGAAAAGAAGTGGATGCCGTCGATCACCTGCCAGGGTGAAGACTTCGCGAGATGAATGCCGAGAAATCCCGCTTCGGCCATTCCCGCGATGTATGCAGTCAAGGTAAGTGCGCCGGACAAACAGTCTCCCCATTTATCTGCATCATGGGCCAGATATTGAGGCACGGTCTGGTCTGCGACGATATCGGATATCGTAAACCGGCCGCCGGGCTTGGCAACCCGGAACATTTCATGAAAGACCTTCCGCTTGTCCGGGGCAAGATTGATGACGCAATTGGAGATAATCAGATCGATCGTTCCATTCTCGACCGGCATCGCATCGGCCAGGCCCTTTCGAAACTCCACATTGGAAGAGGGGTATCCCAGATTTGCCGCGACGACCGACGCGTTCTTCCGGGCAATCTCCAGCATTGTGTCGGTCATGTCGATGCCGATCACGCGTCCGGCAGGTCCGACGAGCCGGGAGGCTTCGAAGCAATCGATCCCACCGCCTGAGCCGATATCCAGGACCGTTTCGCCGGCACGCACCGTCTGCAGCCCAGCCGGGGTGCCGCAGCCGTACGAGATCTTGAGTACTTCTTCGGGAATAAACGACTTGAGCTGCGCCATGTCGTAATTGGTCGGGCAGCACATCTGTTCGCCGGTTGCGGCGGCCTTCGCGTAACGATCGCTGACTTTCCGGGTGATTTCATCAATGGACATGTCGGCCTCGTGGTGGTTCGACAGGGTCGTGAACTCACTGTTATCTATCAACCCTCCACATGCCAGGTCAATCCGGGTTCACTGAAGATGTCGGCTATCAGACCGAAACCTTACACCAGGGTGGGATATGTCAATGACGCGATGGGAGAAAATATC
>FSSH01000923.1_pt2 | contig 29462 bp, 21 predicted proteins | sample 1166101 | NCBI WGS metagenome assembly FSSH01 (sample SAMEA32972668, study PRJEB13176) | freshwater metagenome | biome: Drinking water system; feature: Biomass in drinking water that filtered by 0.45 um membrane; material: drinking water | place: USA | collected 2012-12-20 | depth 0 m
ACCGCGAACAATACAGCGCCGATCGTCACGTCAGGCGTGCCTTCGGCCGCGGTCAGTGCCGTAGCGCCGAGATCGGTGATCAGGGCCGTGATGGCGATGATCACAGCCATCAGGACGATGTAGTTGAACACCTGTCCCAGCCACCCGTAAAAGAACCGCCGGGTGGTCTCGAAGAGCGACAGCGCGATGAAAATCGGCCCGAGCGCGATCACGACGGCGAGCGCCACCTTTGCGAACACGGTGATTGCAAACCCGATCGCCGCAGAGAGGCCCGCTAAACCGTAAATCGCTACCGCCAGCGTGAGCAGGACGAGCTTCCAGGGGTTGATGTCGAGATAGGTCGCGGCTTCCGTCCGGATGATCAGGACGATGGAATCGACCTGCCCGAAATAATCGTCGAACACCGCACCGACGCTGGTGATGGTCTTGCCCGCCAGCGCCTGGGAGATTGCGTCCGGCATCCCGTGAAAAAGCGGGTTCGTGATCCACTCCGAATAAGCGACTGTCGTGGCCGCAACGTAGAGCAGACACAGCTTCACCATCCGGTAGACCAGCTCGCCCCAGGGCTCGCTGACGATACCGCGCATCACCATGTACCCATACAGCGCGATGTAGATGACCAGGCCAAGCGCCAGCGGTCCTCTCACGACCTCAATGACGTTGTTGAGACGCTCGTTGAGGAAGAGATCGAGCTTCCCGTCGATGTTGGTGTAAATATCCGCGAAGAGTGTGGACGCCATGGCCAGTATCCTCGCTTATTTGTGACCCAGCGAACGCTCGAGCTTGTCAGCGTTCTCGACGTCCTTGGCGTTGCTGCACTCCTGGGCATCGTTGTGAGTGCCGTTGGCGCAGGCGGCCAGGATTGCAGCGCGCTGCTTGGGATCGGACTTCAGCTCGGCCTTGCCGACCAACTGCCCGCAACCACTCAGGAGTGTGGCCGTCAGAGCAGGGAGGAACGCAGCGATCCCCTTCACGGCCGGCTACTCAGGCTCTGCTGAAGTTTGGCGAGGCCGTTTTCATCATCTCGCTGCGAACGCAGTCTCGCCTCGGCGGCCTGCCGCATCTGAAGCGCCTGAAGCTGGACGGCGTCGTTCTGAATATGGGCGTTTTCGACGCCAATCCGGGCCTGAATGTCCATGACTTCTTTCGCGTCTGAGGCGCTGTCGAGTGAGGAGCGAAGCTCCTCGAGACCGGTCGTCCGCTGGGCGGTAACCCCATAAGCCGCTTCGGCGATCGCAGCGTCGCGAGCGGCCATGTCGCCAGACCGCGAAAGGGCGTCGCGATTCGATCGCTCGAACGCCGTCGCGCCCGGTCGAAGGTCCGGCAGTTCGATGCGGTTGCTGCTGCGGATCCGGGCAGCGGACGAGCCCAGGCTCCCCAAGCCTGACATGTCGGACGACATCAATCGCTGGATGTCGCGCGCCTCGCGTGGGAGCAGGTGGCGAACGGCGTCGGTATTGAGCGACGACGCGATCTGGTTGACGTTCGTCAGTTTGTTGACGCTGTTGTAGAGTTCAGTTGCCTGCGAAATTTGCTGCTTGCCCTGCTCGATCATCGACAGCGTGTTCTTCACGGTCGAGAGCGTCTGCAAGAACGTTGCAGTGTCGTGGACGGGTATCCCCTGCGCATAGGCCGGCGCCGACATCGCACACGCGCCGACGATCGCCAGCGTTCGAATTGCCTTCATGACCTTATCCTTTCCTTCTGGTGGTTGCACGCCGACGCTCGTGGAACACGGGCAGCCAGTCGCTGGGATCATCGCCAAGCTCAGCCCGGACCTGATCGAGGATGCCGACGGTCTCAGTGGTGCCTGAGAGGACAGCCAACTCGTCCGACAGACCGCCCAGGTCGAGTTCCACAACAATGGAATCGTGGCCCTGCTTCACCAGAAAGCGCCGGCTTTCGGGAATGAGGTCGTTCCTGATGAGCTTGAATTCGGCGCGTGTAAGACCGAGGCCATCGATGTAATCGACCTCGCGGCCATAGGGATTGGGCAACAGGATCTTGGTCGCGACCTGTTCCATGATGCTGTGCGAGATGTCCGAGCGCAGTGCGTCGGCCGGGCTCTGGGTGCCGAACACCAGAAAGGCATTCTGCTTGCGGTAGGTCTTCAGGCCGTCTTGCGCGAAGGCGCGGAAGGCGTCGTCGCCGAGCGCCTTCCAGAACTCGTCGATGTCGATCACAAGCCGGCGACCGTCGAGCAGCGCATCGATGCGGTGGAACATGTACATCATCAGCGGCGTGCGGATCTCTGGATTATCGAGGAAGTCCGTCATGTCGAAGCCGATGAACCGGGCCTCGAGCGTCAACTCGTCCCGGTCATTGTCGAACACCCAGCCAAGCGCCCCGCCGCGGGACCATTTCTCCAGTCGCGCGCCAATCCCTTCCGGATCGCGCTGTCCAAGCAGCTGGCGCAGCGCGAGAATTGACCTCTCTTCCGGAGGGAGGCGCCCGATCGAGAGGATACCCTCGTCGATCATCCTCTCCTGGGTAACGCCGAGCTGCGATCCAGCTGGCGTCACAAGATGCCGGATCAGTCTGCCGAGGAAGACAATATTGCCGGGCGTCTGATCGAGCGCGCGGAGCGGGGCGAACCCGGTCGGCACACCATTGCGCAATGCGAGGTAGGTGCCGCCTGAGGATCGCACATAGATCTCCGCGCCGCGATCCTTGTCGATAAAGATCTGCTGCGCGCCGGTCTTCTCGAGCTGCGCCATCAGGAAGTTCTGCACCACGGTCTTGCCGCCGCCCGAGGGGCCGATGATCAGCGTGTGGCCGAGATCGTTCACATGGAAGTTGAAATAGTAGGGAGATTGGGCAGCGGTCTTCATCAGCGCGATCGCCGCGCCCCAGTGATTGCCATCGGGCTTTCCGGCCGGAAAGGTATGGAACGGCGATAGCGCTGCGAAATTGCGCGAAGTGATTGCCGCCGGCCGCGCCCGCCACGAGAAGTTACCGGGTAGCTGCGACCAGAAGGCGGCTTCAAGCGCCGGGCCTTCGCGCGCTGACACAAGCCCTGCGTCCGCGAGCGCAGCCCGAGCCGTCGACAGATTCTCGGCCAGACGCTTCTGGTTTTCACCGAATACCGCGAGAGAGAAATGATGCTCGCCGAGCACGAACCGATTGCTTTGAAGGTCGTCAGCCGCATCGGCCAGTTCGATTGCCTGGCTGGCAGCGGCATCTTCGGTCGATGCCATCTGGTTCTGACGCCGACGCAGCCGCTCCGACGCCCGTGCCTTGCCCATGAACGCGAATGACTGCGTCACGACGAACGCAAAATCCTGTGAGAGCAGGGCGTTCATTTGCCCCGGCCGGGTCATGGCCGGATACTCGCGAATGCCGAACAAGCCGACGAAGCGACTTTCGTCATGCGCGCGCACCTCGACTGTCTCACGGCCGAAGATGACACGCTCACCGTAAATGGCAGAGCCCAGATGACCACGTACGAGCGGGACGCGCGCCGCTCGGCCCATCATCACGAGCTCCAGCACCTCAAGGGGCTGCGAAAACATCAGGCCATTATGTTCGTAGAGGCTGAGCCTGAGCGGCCGGCATCGGGCCAACAGCTTCTCGATGTCGCGCGCCTTGTCCTCAAAGCGCGCAAGTTCGTCTTCGTCGACCTCGTCGCCCTCCTTGCGGGCAGTAGAGAGGCGGCGCAGCAAAACCCCCGTGCGATCAGCCGAACCAACGGACGGGCGCATGATCAGGGTCAGATACAGTTCGTTGACGAACATACGCTTGGCCGTGACCCGGGCGCGGTACTTCGCGTCCAGATCTGCTGCAAAATCCGACCGGAACTCTCCTTGCGGATAATCGGTGATCGGGCGGCGCACGATGTGGGTCCAGATCGCGAGACGATCGTCGGCAATGTTGCGCAGCGTGCCGTTCAGCTTCTCGTGCCAGTCGTTGAGATGGAGGGGATCGGCCGTCTCGAACGCGAGACCGTCGAGCTTGAACATCATCATCAGATCGCGACCATCAAGCGCGATGACGTGATCGTCGATATGGCGCGCATAGGGCAGGTAACGCGCGGGGTCGGCCTCGTTCTTGAGGATTCGCCAAGGCGTTCGGGCTGACGTGGCACCGAGCGAGATCGCGCCACTAGCCACGAGCGAAGCCTCGACGCTTGGCACCATCGATCGGCAGCGGGGAATAGGAACTACCACCCCACCAGGCGCGGTTTCGGCAGCGCGCCTTCGTCATGGTCCAAAGCCACAACAAGCGAAAGGCATTGGCGTCGTGGCGAACGATAAGCCGCGCAATGGCGAGGAAGGCGCCTGCCAGTGCCATCGCATAGAGTGGATTGCCGGTGATAATGAGGGTCAGGCACGCGGCCAGCGCGATGGGCAGGGATGCCTCGATCGGCACACCCAGCCACATCGTTGGCCGCGTCACGGCGAGGAAGAGCGTTTCTTCCCGGAGCCTTTCGTCGTCCACGGCGCCGTACTCACGCGCCGCCGGTGATGGTATCGACGATCCACTGCGCGCTGAACACGATGAAGATCCCGACGATCACCGTGACCAGCAGGCCAAGGCTTGCCCGACCGGTGAAAAACATGAAGCCGACGATGACGACCGCGATCACCGCAATCGTCTTGGCGAATGTCCCGGTCAGCCATGCCTTGATGTTCTCGGCCATCGAGGTGACGCCGTCTGCCGCCTGAGCATAGGCCGGATCGGTCAGCAGCAACGACACCGCCAAGACGGTGACGGCCAGCGCCAGATATTGTGTGAACGTGCGTCGGCGCGGAGTGAGCCAAACGGCGGAGGTTGTCGCAAAGGCGGTCATTCGGATTGTCCTTTCTGTGAGCTGCTGGATGCACTGCCGAAGACCATCAATTTGGCCGTTTGCGCATCCGCCGATGTGTCCCAGTCAGCCGTGATGGTCGGCGCTGATGCCGCTAGCACTTGCATGCCAAGAGCTGGTGGCGGGGCAGGGGTGATGGGCATGGCCGGCGCTAGGCCGTGCCGGATTGCCGGGACGACGACAGTCGATGAGGCATAGACGCGGCCGACATAGCCATTGCCAAAGCCGCGCGAGCGGCTGCCGGTATTGTACATAGACACAGCGGTCGCGATCGCCGCTTCTGTCGTCGGGCTCGAGCGGACGACGCTCAGATAGTTGCCCGACAACACGCGCGCTGCGGCGGCAAGGTTGCGGCAGGGGTCAAAAGCATCTTCTACCGAAAGCCCGAGCCATTTGAGATTGGCGCTGTTGATCTGCCCCAACCCCAGATCAATGTTATAGCCGCGGGCGATCAATCTCCGTGCGGCGGCGGCCGCCGATGCCCGGCTAGCCGGGTCAGGGGCTGCAACGCCCTTGGCGTTGATGCCGATCGCATAGGGATTGAAATGGCTTTCGGTGTGGACGACCGAAACGAGCGTTTCCGCCGCCACCGATGGCGCACATTGGTGTGCAAGCGCGACGACGGTGGCGATATCGAGGATCATCGCCGACCGCCTGGGTTCGTGGACGCTGGTGCCACTAACAAGCAGATCGCCTTTGAAGGCGTGGCTGAGGCGTAACGACGGCGCGGCATCTTCCTACTCCATGTCGCGGCCCCAAACAGGGCTTGGATTGCGGCATTTGAAATCTCGAAATCGCTAGCCTTTTGAACCGATTATGCCGCTCCGGGACAATCCCCCCGGTCAGGGGGGTCATGCGGTTTTCTACTCGCGATGAGAGAAAAACTGGGAGTGGTGCCTGTGATCACCCGGAGACGGCAAAGTGACCGGTGCGTCGTGCTGACGTGCACGTTGATGCTGATCGCAAAGAGTATGACCGGCAATGCATCGGTCTGAGGGGAACGAGTTCGAACCCCTACGGCTTGTTCTGCCAAGGGTCGTTGATAGGATTACGCCATCAATATGAAGCGGTCTGAGCCGCGCGCGGTCAGATCAAGGCGTCGATGTTCAGATGGCCGTCACGAACTGCCCGCAAGACCAACTGGGTTCGGCGGCGAACACCGTAGCGTCGGCGGGCAGCCTCGACATATTCGTGCACAGTGTCGCGGCCGAGGCCAAGGATTTGCGCGCACTCCCAATCGCTCTTGCCCTGTGCGACCAACGCAATACACTCAATCTGGCGGGGGCTGAGCGCCACTGGCGCATACACCTGGCGATCGTCGCCAAGGATCGACCGTCCGCGATCGAAGGCCACAGTGCCGATGAGACGAGCCACCAACACCTCCTCGCTCGTCACTTCGTGGTCGCCTGACCGAGACACGGTAAACATCGCCTCTGGCTCATCGCTGACGCGAATCGGCATCGTGAAACCTGCGTCTACGCCGTGAGCGCGGCCCCGCTCGAGGATCGTGGTTTGCCGCGCGCTCATCGTGATGAAATCCTCGATCCGGTCCCAGGTCAAACCTGAAGGTGACCTTGCACAGGCGGCGTGGACTGGATCGTCCAGATAAAGTCGATCTTCGATTATTTCCTCGACCCACGCTTCCGGATAGGTCGTCAGCAACAGGGCCTTGCTGCTGCGCCTGGCCAGATCGACATTGTGAACCAAGGCAAACCATCGGAAGCCAGATTCTCTGACGATGGCATCGACTAGCGCCGACAATTCATCGAGCGTCTCTGCGTGCTTTGAGCGTTGCTCGAATTCGCTGATCGCGGCCAGTTGCCCGTTGTCGCAAACGTTTGTCATGACGACGATCTTGGGTCGAACGGTCGATCGATCTAGCCCTCGACCGTTGAAAAGCGGCAGAAATACGGCGAACTGCGGCTGGTTTTCAACTCCTCTGGCAGGCGGCACGACTGACCGTATCTCAAAGACTTATGGGATGCTGGTTGTTCGCGCGCGGTGCGGCGAGCTGTCACCGCGCCAGCAAAAGCCTGAGGCCCGGCACGTCGATACGTGCCCATTGCTGATCTGCCGTAATAACGGGCAACCCTTCGGCGATCGCCAGGGCCATGCAGGTTCGATCGCCGAGGCCACTGCCGAATTCTTTGGTGACTGGGTAGAGCTTGGCTGCGGCAATGGCGTCGTCTCGGCCGTGCGGACGCACCTCGAGATGCAATGCGTCCAGCATCACCAGCGCCGCATCGATGGGCACGTCACGGCGGAGTAGGCCCTTGATCACTTCCTGAAAATTGACCGCCGATATGAGCCCGTCGCCAATATACTGCGCGACAACGTTGGCACCCGGCTCATCGCGCAGCAACGCCAATATCGCCGAGGCGTCAAAAACGATCGATGCCATGCCTAGTCGAGGTCTTCGCGTGCCGCTTCGGCCCGGCGCTCGGCGATGAAGTCATCAACCGGAAGGTCGTTCGTCGCGTGCTGGCGGTACAGGTCCTGAGCGCGTTTGATGCTCTGATGCATCGACGTGAGCTTCACATTGTCGCCGTCGATCGACAGCACTAAGACGCCTGCGCCTGTGACGCCAAGCGCCTTGCGCGCCGAGCGCGGCAGTACCATGCGGCCATTCTCCGCAATCCGGATGTCCATAGTTTCGTGCACGAATGACACCTCAATCATAATGGCATGAACCGCACTTATGCCATTTTATAAAGAATGTCGATCTATGTCCTGTGACGACGTCTCTGCCGAATTGCCGGTGGAAGTCGATAATCCCTGTCTGTCAGACGACCGATCGTTTCTGCGGAAGAGACGCTTGACGAGCTGACCAACGAGCGCACAGCCCGTTCGCACCGCATCAATCGATCGGTCCGATAATATATCTTATGTTAATTATATCAATGGTTTATGCTGCTTTCCCAAGCGCACGCTTTACAGAGGGCGCAATCGTATAGACCGCTTCGCGACCGGCTCCGCGGTTTTCGTGGTCGACCCGGTAGCCTTGATAGTGCCGGTGCAGCAGTCCAGCGCGAACCAGGTCCGACACGGCACGGCTGACGTTAGTGCGGCCAGAATGACGAAGCCTGGTGCGCACCTCGTCAGCAATCATCTGCTTTGCACAACTCACGTCAGCCGGGAGCGCCCCTCGTCCGCTCAGATCCGCGCGGACCTGCTCGACCACGGCAAGCCGGCGCGCATCGCGTTGCGCCATCGGCATCAGGGCGTCGCTCAGCCAGTCCCTGACCGGGATCGCGCGCGCGCCTTCGCGGATATAGGGACCAGCACTATCGGACTCGCCTGCAGCACGAGCGATGAGGTTCAGCACCATGAAGGTGTATCGCGGGCGCGCCGAAATGCGGGCCAGCCGCTCCAAGACCGAAGGCAGATCGAGATCGTTATCCCTTCCGCCGGATGATGGACCAGATTGCCCTGGGGCCCTCTTTGTCAATTTGCGAGACGTGACCGGCCCAGCGCTCAACTTGCTGGCGTCGGCGACAACGTCCTTCGCGAAGAGGTCGGGCTGGAACATGGAACATTACAAGCACAGCCGTACTCATTTGTGAATCCACTACCTGCAACATCCCGATTTTTAGCCACTCGTGACACTTTACCGAACGTCGCAGGTAAAGTGTCACCCGTGGGTTTTCCCGGCCGCCGATGCCGCCCCAGTTTAGCTGCCTGAGCCCTGCATTCCCGCTCGGGATCGACCAGGCCTTGGTGTAATGGCGTTGCCTGCGCGGCCGATAATCGGCGCGCAAAGTCGGACAAACGCATGGCGCGCAAGCATTCGAAACACGGTTCATACGAAGACCTGAATCGCGACGATGAGCCGCCGGCGACAGTAGCGCCTTGCTGGCCATGCGGTCGGCCTACTGGCAAAACCGTCATCTGGCACCATCCTGTGCCGAAAAGTCGGGGCGGCCGTGATATCGTGCCGATGCACCCCATCTGTCAGCAGACAGTGACAGCGAATTTCACCAATTCCGAACTCGAGCGCCACGGCATGAATGTAGAGGCCCAGCTGGCCAATCCCGCCATCCGCAAATTCGTCGATTGGGTCGCCAAAAAGGACCCCGACTTCACCGCGACCACGACCAAGAAACAGCGCTAATTCGAATGCGTCTTTATGAGTAGAGTCAGGAGGTGGCGCGGTATCGTGCGGTTTGCCTGTGGGGCTCACCAGACGACCCGTTTCCACCCCCTGCTCATCGAACCGGACATGCGGATCTCCCTGCATCCGGCTCTCGGACAAAGCATCACGCCTTCGTCCACGGCGCGCCCCGACCAAGCTGGGTAAGACGGACGAGCCCGTATCGCTCGTAGAGATGCTGGGGTAGATAGGCTCCCGCCCTCTTGCCGGCTTTCCCGTGCTTGCGCCGAAGCCACCGACGCAGCCGCACCACTGTATAGCTGTCGATCGCGCGGTACGCCTGGCTCGTGGTCCCAACCGAGAAGTAGTTGGCCCATCCGCGCAGCGCCCGGTTGATCTTGGCCACCAGCACTGTGGCATCCTGCCATGTAGACCTTCGCTCGGTGAGCGCGTGGATGGTGTCCACGGCCCGTTTGATGCTCTTCTTCGACGGTCGATAGCCCATGCGGGCTCGCCCCGTTTTCGCCGAGTACATCCGCCCGAAGGTGTAGCCCAGAAAGTCGAACGTCTCGTCCGGCACCTTGCAGATGCGAGTCTTCTCCTCGTTCACCGTCAGCTTCAGCTTGCCCATCAGCCTGCGCATTTCGTCGAGCGCCGCTTCCGCGTTGCCCTTCTGACACAGGATGACGAGGTCGTCGGCGTAGGTGATGAGCCGAGCGCCGAGGCGTTGCCCAAGGCCGAGCTTTCGCCACCCCAACACGAACCGGCGCATGTATAGATTCGCCAGCAAGGGTGAGATGGGTGAGCCCTGCGGGATGCCGCATCGCTGATCCCGGGCCACCGTCGTTCGTGTTTTCCGGCCTCGATCGTCCGTCTCCTCGACAGCGCAGTCCAGCCACGACCTGATCAGATGCAGCACGGCTGGATCGACGATCCGGCGTGCCACGGACTTCATCAGCTCGAAGTGAGGGATGCTGCCGAAGTAATCGGCGAGGTCGGCGTCCACGACATCAGGACGGCCATGGTACAGCTGATCTTCCACCTCGATCACGGCCTGCTGGGCATTGCGCCCGGCGCGATAGGCATAGATTTCCGGTGGAAGGTCGGCCTCGAAGATCGGTTCCAGCACCAGCATCGCTGCCGTCATGCAGACCCGATCCCGCACGGTGGAGATGCCCAGCGGCCTGAGTTTGCCGTTGGCTTTCGGTATATGGACCCGTCTGATCGGCTCCGGTCGGTACGTCTTCTCTCTGAGCGCAAGCGCCAGTTCCGCCAGCCACCGCTCGACGCCGTACGCCTCGATATCCGCGAAGTCCTGACCATCCACACCCGGTGCGCCCTTGTTGGAGCGGCACTTGGCATAGGCATAAGCCAGAACGTCGTCGCGGCTGATCTTGTCGTACAGCGCGTAGAAGCGATAATCGGCTTCCGCCTTCGCTTTCGCGTGCAACGCCATCTGCAGTTTCTGGGCGCTTTTCGGAGTTGATAGGTTTCCCAATCTCCTGTCCCTCACCACGTGTTGCATTTGCCTTGAACTGAGGCCCCTTCCCTCCACCGGCATTACCCGGTTTCCCCGGTACTACGGGCCTCTCCGCCACCCCACCGCGCCCGTCCCATCCCTCGCGGGCGTCCGGTTGCTCATCCCTGAGCACGTGATGGGGCTTCCCGTGTTGCGTGCGCTTTCCTTGTGTACATGCTGCCGCCATTACCCCGGTGCAGCAGACGGGCTCAAACGTCGCTCAAACTCGCCCGTCTGTATCAGCCTTCCCCGAAATGGGTGTCGGGTCGGCCTGCACATCGTCCTTTTCGAGGATTGCTCAGCGTTCACTCACGTTGCGGCCTGCACACTCGCACGGTCACCTACGTGACCGTCATCCGGGGGCTTCAGACATTTCGTCACCTCCATGCCTGCCCCGGTTGCTTCCGGCTGGAGCAATTATCCGGGTGGGTCTTGCACCCACTAGAAAGCGCCGCCTTTGCACGGCGCACCCCATGATTGGCCGTTCGCGTGGTCAGATGGGTGACTCAGAACTGGACGTTGGTTCAGCTTTGCGGAGAGCCTCCAGCCCGACGACTGCCCGCGCGTAAAGCTCAGCGCGCCCGGAGCGCTTCTCCGGCCCCTCGATTCCCACCTCGTTGCATAGCTCAGTGTAGCCGTGGATCAGGCTCCAGAAGACAAGCGTAGCGTCGGCGACCAAATCAGGCGTGGTGATTTGTTCGATAACTGATCGCAGGCAGGCCATTGTGGCATCTGCCTTGGCCTGCACGTTTGGAAAACGGCGGACGTCCACGAGTTCACGGGCGAACATCAACCGAAACAGCGCCGTTCGTTCGGTGCCAAACGCGATATAAGCATCTGCAGCAGCTACCAGCCGGGCGAAAGGCTCGGGATTGACTGTGGCATTCATGCGTAGCAGCAACTCAGCAAAACCATCCCCTACCAATTCGGCCAACATCGCCTCCTTGTTGGCGAAGTGGTTGTAGGGCGCTTGCCGAGATAGGCCTGCCGCCTCCGCTACCCCACGCAGCGATATGCCAGAAGCGCCCTGCCCTTCCAGCATCGATGCCGCGGCATCGAGCAGCGCCGCGCGCGCATCCCCATGATGATAGGCCATGTCACCTCATCTGCGTGGCAATATTGACACCGTCAACGCGAACCGTATATTGACACCGTCAACAAACAGGATGGGCCGAGTGTGTTAGCAATTTCGCGTCGGCACTCGATATGATCGCACGCAATTCGATGACCCAAACGTTCATGAGCTGTCACCCGATGGCGCAATCTCCTGCGCAGTTGTCGCTGGTGCCACTTTCGTAATGGGTGAGACGCAACTCTTGTGAGATCTGAAAGCAGGAGCCGCCTCCCGTGAAGCACTTACCTTCGAGTTCAATCCTCACGCGTCAACGCGAGTACGTCGATCGTGCCACCTCGCGGGCAGGTGGGCTCGGCCTAATCGTCTCGGAAGCCTTTGTGCGCGGCATCAGAAACATTGGCTACAAGAGCAACATCGAAGCGCTGGCGGAACTTGTCGACAACTCGATCCAAGCCTACGCCGAACGGATTGACCTTGTACTGGGCTATGCGGACGGTGGGTCTTTGGCAAAGCCTGAGCGCCTCGCCGTCATTGACGACGGACATGGCATGACTCCGGACATGTTGCGGTTCGCGATGATGTGGGGCGGCACCGACCGGGAGAACGACCGCGGCGGTCTCGGACGGTTCGGCTACGGTCTACCCTGCGCCACCGTGAGCATGGGTCGACGCTTCACGATCTACTCGAAGGTGAAGGGGGGGCGGGTCCACGCGGTCAGCCTCGACCTAGATCTCCTCGACAGCGGCGCCTACCGCGACGGCACCTCCGAGATCACGATACCGATGGCCGAAGCAGCGGGCCTTCCCGACTTCGTCGCGCAGGCGATCGAAGAAGATTACCGCGACGGCTGGATGTCCGGCACGGTCGTTGTGATCGACAAGCTCGACCGATTGGACTGGTCGACCGCGACCGGGTTGCGCCGCAACCTAGTTCGCCATTTCGGCGTGACCTACCACAAGCTGCTCGCAGCAACCGCGATCCATGTGGACGGTGAACAGGTGCACCCGATCGATCCGCTCTTCCTCGATCCCCGAGGCGAGTTCCACGCACTCGACAAGGACCGCGCCTTCGCACTCGATCCAGTCACGCTCACTCTCGACCGCGAAGACGGCGTGTCGGGCGACATAACGTTGCGCTACTCGTGGCTGCCTCCATCCTTCGCCGCGGCCGACAAGTCGCGCGACGCGATCGGAATGAACGCCAACGCGCGCTTCCCGATCATCAAGGCGTATCACGGCTTGGTTTTCAGCCGGAACGGACGCGTCGTTGACGTGCAGTCCCGTACCCCGTGGACGACATTCATCAACAACGACCGGTACATACGCGTGGAGGTCGAGTTCTCCGCAGCCCTGGACGAGGCATTCGGCGTCACGACCTCGAAGCAGCAGGTGTCGCTGTCGCCCGAAATGTGGGACCATCTCCGCGTCGCCGGGGTGCCCAAGGCAATCGAGCATCTCAGATCGAAGGTCCGGATGGCGAAGGCCGAGCGGCACAGCGCCGCCGCGGAACCTATCGCCGGGGTGGGCGCGCGCGGTCCTACGCACCGCGGCACGATTGCCGCCTCGGCGATGGCGATCACCGCCGATGATGCGGCAGGCCGCGCCTCAGAGCGGGCGGAGATCGCGATGCTGGTCCGCGATGCCGTCGGTGCGACCCGACCCGACGCGCTCGCGACGCTGCTAAGGAGGATAGAACGGCGGGCGCTGGAGGGCGACCCCCGCGTGGCTACCGAATATCGTCGGCTGCTCAGCGGCTGGACCCGGGAGATGTCCCGCATCCCTTCGTAGGCAAACGGGGTCGGCGCAATGTCCGCTGGCGCGTCCGGCAGTAAGTTGGCATTGCCATGATGATGGGCAACGCAGGTGGGAGGGGTTATGGCTAAAAGCGACGATGACCAGCCCACCCTGCGGAGATTCGCACCTTTCCTCGCCCCCGACGAGCGCGATCAACTCCACGGACTGCTGAAGTTCTCGGGGCCGCCCCCCGCCGACTTCGCCGAAAGCCTGCGTACCCTGGCGCGCAGCTACATTGACGACGGCGACAGCGCGAAGCTGCGGACCGTATGCCTGCTCGTCGCCGACCTCCTCGATCAAGGCTGGGGTATCTCGTTCGAGAAGGAGGGGCTGCACTTCAAGCCGCCCGGCATCGAGACTAGCACCGAACACTCGATGGACGACGTCAAGCTGCGCATTCGGTCGGCCCTGCAGGTCGCCCGTTGCCGGCAACTAGCCGAACCCTCCGTCCGGGCATTCATCAACCGGATGGAGCGACGCACCCTGCGGGCGCCGGGTAGGAAGAGTTCGATACTCGACCTGATCGACGATGGTAAAGCGCTTGCAGGCGAACTCGCTGCGATCGGGGAGCGTCCTGAAGCCGAACGCCACGCGGCACTCGCGGGACTCGTCGATCCGGTGGTCGAGATCTGCCAGGCAGGCAAGCGATGTCCGGACACCGGACTGCCGCTCAACGACATCTGGCGCTACTTCCGGCACACTTGGGCCCACGAGTACCGACCGATCCCGGGCCGCCAACTCCTCATACTGATCCGGAACGCCGCCCGGCCGAACCGGCCCGTCATGGGCATCGCCATGCTCGCAAGTCCGGTGATGAGGGTCTCGGTCCGCGACAACTGGATAGGGTGGCTGCGCGACGCTGCCGAGACCAACCTGCGCGACGGCACCTGGCAGCCGGAATCGTTCGCTGACGCGATGGCCGAACGGCTGGAGAGTTCGATCCAGTCGGTCCGCTGGGACGACCTCGCCAGCCCCGAGGAAATCGAAACGCCCGTGGACAACACGGTGCTTCGGCTCGAGCAGAAGGCTTCGGGCGCAGCCTTCGCGCGCGACCTGGAACTGCGTGCCCACTACCAGATGCACATCGAGGAAGGTGGCCGCGTCAAGCCAATGCGCGGCGCCCTGAAGATGGCAGGCGCGGACACCGACTGGCTCGCCGCATCGGACGACCTGCTGTTCGTCCGCAAGCGGGCCGAACTCCTCGCGCAGTTGCTGTTCGCGAAGCAGGTGTTCCGCGCGGCCGACCTCGCGAACGACCCGGCCACCGCGCTCACCCAACTGCTGGCGGCCCGCACGGGCCAGCGGGCTATCGACATCGTACTGACGGAGTTCCGAAAGGCCGGCCTTTCCAGCCGCGTGGCGGACGTGAGCATCTGTGGCGCGGTGGCACCATATAACGAACTGCTGAGCGGCAAGCTGGTCGCACTGTTGCTGGCCTCGAAGGAGGTGCGGGACCACTACGCCGCGCGTTACGGCGGACAAATCAGCGTAATCGCCTCACAGATGGCCGGGCGAGCCATCTCCAAGCCCGCGGACCTTCGCGTCCTAACCACGACGAGCCTCTACGGCGTCGGATCGAGCCAGTACAACCGGTTGAACCTCCGCGCCGCCGACCACGACGGCCTCGACGACGACCTGCGCTGGAACTCGATCGGCCGCAGCAAGACAGGCGGCTTCGGGACGCTGCATCTCGGCGCGGACACCGCGCATGCGCTGAGGCAGATGGCGCAGACCCTCCACACCTCGAGGCGCGTCAACAACCGGTTCGGCGAGGGCACGAGTCCAAGGCTTCGCCAGATCAGGGAGGGGTTGGACGCGCTCGGCATCGCGAGCGACACGGTCCTCCACCATGCGACGCCGCGCCTGTTCTACGCCTGCGAACTTGGCGCGGACGCAAGGATGTCGCTAATGGGCATAGCGTCGCAGCAGGCGGAGCCGCCGACCACCGCCACTATCGCCAGCGCATGGCGACGCCGCTGGCTCGATGGACGAGCACAGCGCGACGCCACGCTGGTGGCCATGTCGGCTCTCGGCCCCAGAAGCGTCCGCAAATCGCTGATGGCCGAACCGCGGGAAGACCTTCTGTCCGACCTCGATTAGAGGTCGGAGGCGCTCAGATCGATCCAATCCACGAAGTCCGGGCGGCGATCGGCCACGCCCCGCAGCAGCTTGCCCAAGCGGCCATCCGCGGATCCCAGGTTGATGACGAGCGTGTCGATCGCGCGCGTGAGCGGGATCATCGTCCAGCGCGCCGCATGCTGCTCGGCGGCCTCATCCCTACTCTCGATCAGGGGGTCGTGGGCATGGTCCTCGGACAGCCATTGGCGGACCTTGTAGTCCCAGAGCTTGTCGAGATCATAGTTGACCGTCGTCCATCCCTCCAGGCCGCGACATGAGTCATACTGGACGAACCGCAGTTCCTCGCGATCAGTGGGATAGTGCTCGCGCACATCGCGTGCCGTGCCATCCCAGACCTTGCCGCCCGCCAGCACATAGGCCTCAGCGGCGACGCTACCCGAACCGGCACCGGTGGGACTGCGGCCGACCGATCGCGGGGGAACGCAGGCGAGCAGGTCTACAGGGTAGTTGCCGAGTTCGCGCGCTTCGCCGACGAGTTCGGCGATCCGTGCTGGCTGCCCGGCAAGATCGCCCTCGTAGACGATCACCCGCCCGCCCGCGGCATCGGCGTTGGGGACCAGGTCCCAGTCATCGAGCCCAAGCCCCACGGCTACCTCCGCCACGAAAGAGGCGACATTCGCCTTCATCCGCAGGCACTTCTTCAGCCGACGCATCGTCGACTGCCCCTTCTCGAGGCTCGACGTCCAGTCGGCCACGGACTCGCGGACATACTGGTCGACCCCGTCCGAAACGATTAGGCGTCTCGGTCCGTAGATGGCGTTCAGGATGGCGATCTCGTCGCCGGGCCAGTCCTGACCCTCGTCGATGAACACGAGGTCCCAGTCGAAGTCGGTCGCGTCCGCCCTCATCATCTCGGCGAGGTCGTCGGCGGTCACCGCGCCGCTGCGCAGGTAGTCCAGCAGCGTGGCCTTATGCCGGTCGTAGTCGTCGAGAAAGCCCTCGTAACCGCCGATGACCCCGAGCTTGAGCATCACCCTGCCGATAAAGCCGTGCACCGTCTCGATGGCCACGCCGCCCGCCTCGACGCTACGTGGGACGCCGAGCAGCGACATCGTCCGACGCATGTCGGCGACGAGCGCCTTGTTGAAAGTGAGCACGAGCGAGCGCTGGTTCGACTGGTCGAAAGCGCGATAGGCCATCTGCAGAAGTATGACCGTCTTTCCCACGCCGCCGCGACCCTTGAGCAGGATCTGCCGCTCCCCGAGATCGTCAAGCCAGGCGTCGGGAAGCGCGGACTTGGCGATGAGGTCCATCCTACGCCGATCCAGTGGCGTCGGCTCCAATGTCATGAAGAGCGGGGAACTCGGTGCCAGCAGACGGTCGAAAGCCTCGTCGCTGCCGTAGGACAGCGTGACCCGCCGCTCGTTCTCGCGCGGGCTGGTCACCTGCCCGAGTACGTTCAGGATCCGCTCAAAGCTGGTGTCGCTCGCGATGCAGACGTGCGGGCGCGGCGGAAGATCGCGCTCCTTGAGACCGGTGAAGAGGACTAGGTTCTGCACGTGCACGTGGTCGAACCCGAAGCGGTCGAGCCACTTCTTGAACTCGAACATCTGCGCCCTGTTCTTCTCCGTCACGCACTCCCAGGACGCCTGGCCGTTGCGGACGTAGCGGACCGACGCCACGGAGTTCTCGAACCGGACGCCGGTCGCGCTATGGGACTTGACCTCGATGACCAGCGCGAAGTTGCGGACCTTGGCCGACCTGGGCGTGAAGGGTTCGGCATCGCGCGGATAGAACTTCCACTCCGCGTCGAACTTGCGTGCGTCACCGAACGTGCCGATCACCACGAGATCGAGATCCTCGATCTTCTGGCCGTGCATCTTCAAGCCCACGAAGATCCGGACATGGTCGGTCTTGCTGCGGGCAAGATCTGGCCACAGGTCCAGCAGGCGACGCTCGAGCCGCTTGGCCGCCGCGAACTCGTCGCCCTCGGTCACGCCTGAGACGATGATCATCGGCAGTCCGCTCCACCGTCAGTCAAGCCGCCCCGGTCGCTCACGCGAGAACCTGATCCTCGACCGCCCTCGTGGCGGCCGGCAGGTTGCCCCGCACGAGCAACTCGTTGACCGGGATCACCTGACCTCCATCCCACTTCTCCCGCAACTCACCGATCAGGGGGTCCGCAGGATGATCGGCGGTGAGCGGTCCGGCGATCGCGATGACGCTTCTCGCGCCGTCCGCCCGCGTCGCCAGGATCGGCACGGTGACCTCGCCCATCCCGGGCACCGTCACCGTCGCGTCCCTCGCGTAGGTCACACCGCTGCCCGCGTTTCTCTCGAGGTCGAGATGCAACACCTTCGTAGAGGAGGCCACGCGCTTCGGGCTGAACGGCTGCATGCTGTCGGTGAGCAGGAACTCCACAAGCTCCGAGCCTACATGACGATCGAGTTGCCCATGCTCGAACTTGTTCTTGAAGCTGCGGAGGCAACGATAGCACGAGGAGTCGCAGTTCTCCCTGCACGTCTTCATCACGGTCAACGCCCGCTGGAAGAGCTCGAGCCCGCGTCCAGCAAGTTGGCGTGCGAAGCCCGCGCCACCCGGCAAGGTGTCGTAGAGGAAGATCTCCGCCTCGAGCCCGGCCATGCCGGCCGGCGTCAGTGCGGGCCGGTATTCGGCCATCATCTCGCCCGGTTCGACCTCGAGGATGCTGCACGCCGCCACGGCCATCGCCTCGCTGACGGTCCGCAAGGCGACATCAGTGGGATAGTAGCCCGGCTTGAGCTTCAGCGGCGCCTCCACTCTCAGCGAGAAAAGCGCGATGTCGGTGATGAAGTCGGTTCCCAGCACGATGTGCCTCGACGTGCGGTTGCCGGGACACGTCGGATCTTTATCGGGATACGGCTTGGGATGCGGCGCGAACATCGACGCCGTCCCTTCGGCCGAGGACTCGATCCGCCCGCAGATCGTGCAGTAGTTGTAACCCTCGTGCTTGGGTCCCGTGTTCGAGACCAGCAGGTGCTCGCGGTTCGGGATTACGCGGATGCGGTCGTTGACGGGGATCCACTTCTCATTGTCGGCAGGTGTCGGCATCACCAGCTTGGCGCGCGTGGCGTAGCTGGTCTCGGGCATGTCGTCCGGCGACGTCACCTCCTCCTGATCGACGCGGTGGGCGAACCCCGGCGGCCGCAGCCAGTAGCGTGTCGGGCCGAACGTCTCCTCGGAACCGCATGCGTGACAGTCAGAAATCGCATCGCGCTTCAGGCCCGCGTCGATCTTGACCGTCTCCGCGAAGCCGCACTCGCTGCACTCCCTGTACAGCCGTCGGTTCTGCCATGCGTCGGAACGATCCTCCTGCATGGCCGCGTAGATCGCGCCGGACGTGTAGCACTTCCCCGAGATCCAGACCTGCTTGCCCGGCGCGTACTGCGACAACGCGACTGGTAGACCCTGCGATGGAGCGAACCGCATGACGGGCTTGTACTGGGTCGACCGCTCGAGGTCGAAGACACTGAACGTCGCGACGTCGGTCGGGAACGCGTAGCGGGGCAGGACGCCCTTGTAGAGCAGGCGGTCGAGCAGCGTGCCGGTCACCTCCTTCTGGGGTGGCGCCTCCTCGCCGACCTCCGCCTGCATCTCGTTCCCGTCCGCGTCTGATCCGTCGTCGTCCTCCTTCTCCACCTTCGAGCCGCCGACCGCGTCGTTGGTGATCGCCGCCTCGACGGCAGTCACGCAGTCCTCGACCATCCCGTCGAGCAATGCCTTCCGCGTCTCTCCCGTCACCTCGTGCGGGATCCACGACGCGACGCGGGCCTTGAGACCCTCCTCGTCCGCGGCAAGCCACTGCTTGAAGTCAGCCGCGTTCAGCGGCTTTCCCTCTGTCTTGAAGTCCTGGACGGAACCCAGGACCGAGAACAGGTCGGGACTTGCGCTCGGATCGAACAATGGCAGCCGGACCTGGTGGTACGACTGAAGCAGATATGCGCGGATGTGCCGCTTCACGATATCGGGATTGTCGAGCGTCAACTTCGGATCGATGACCTTGCCGGAGATCATCGCCTTCGGTTCGCTGAAGTAATGCTCGTCATGACTGTCGGCGCTGCCGAACGCGACGACGGTCGCGACGGCGTTGCCCCGGCGTCCGGCCCGACCGGCGCGCTGTTGGTAATTTGCCCGCCCCGGCGGCATGTTCCTCAGCGCGACGCCGGACAGCGCCCCGATGTCAATGCCGACCTCCATCGTCGTGGTGCTCGACAGGACGTCGATCGCCGTGGTCTGCCCGGCCGTCGCGCCCCAATCGAGTTCGACGTCTTGGAACAGCAACTCGTTCTCCTCCGCCTTCGAGAACACGTCGTCGCTCTGCGGAGCATTCAACTGGGCGGTGTGCTCGGCGGCGATGAGCGCCATCGGAATCTCGGGGGGGGCCGCGAGCGCCCCGAGCACGGGCGAGCGGTAGTAGCCCTTGCGCGCAGAGAACACGCTGTCCGTCGCCGGGTCCAGCACGGAGACCTCGTCGCTGCCGCAATCCAGGCAATGCGGGATGGTGCTGACCGGGCGATGCACCGACTTGCAGTTCAAGCACCGCCGCCACTCGCCATTCAACTCAAGCGAAAGGTTCTGTCCGGACAGGCGCCGGAAGCCGCTGTCCATGTCGGTGGTGAAGATGTTTAGCAGCTGCGGCGTCCACGCCTTGAACGCCTTCCGCGCAGCAGGGTCCTTCAGGACGACGTCCATCGCCTTGAAGGTGCCCTTGCGCGAGTTAACGCTGGTGCCCTTGCCCTTAGGTCGCTTGTACCAGACGGTGGGCATCGAGTTGAGCCAGAAGCCCACCGGACGCCAGCAACGCAGCCACGCCCGCGCCAACGCGACCTTGTCAGCGTCACTTTCTGCGATACCCAGGATGGATGGAAGGGCGTGCAGGTCCTTGGTCTTGTTCTCGCGCTCCCGAAGCGACGCCAGCGCGAGGGCCTCGAGACCGAGATACCTGTCCTGGACGGTCTTCACGATGTCGTCGAGGAGGGCGGCCGGTGGCGTTTCGCCCCGAATTTCCATCCAGAGCATCGTCAGGCGCGCCTCGTTGGCCGGCGCGCCCTCTCGGACCGCCTTCACCACCATCTCCTCGGCCGCGGAAAAGTTCTCGCCCGACTTCCGCTCCGGCCGCAACCGCACGCCGAGCGCCTGCGACGCCAGCAGCACCGCGAGGTAGAGCTCCTCCAGGCTCAGCATCTGCCGCACCATATCCGGCCTGGACAGCCGGTCGTAGCCCCAGATTATCAGGGACCGAAGCGCATCGCGCACCGAATACATCTGGAGGTTCGGTGCGAGCCGGGCGGCGACCTGGCGGGAATCGGAGAACACCAGGACCTTGCGCCCGCGCAGAGGCGCAAAGCGGCTCGCCGCCTGCTTCCCGGGGGGCTGTACCGACAGCTGCCTCGACACGATCGCCTGAAACGGCTGATCGCCCTTCGTTTGGTGGTCCTGGACGGTCGTGCGACCGCTGGCGGTCTGTCCGCAGACGCCGCACGGCACGAACTGACCGCGGCGTTCGGAATTCGTGTCGGTCTCCCCTTCGTCATCGACGGGCGGGGAGATCCGGTCCTTGCGGATGTAGACCGTGCGCGTGCGCTTACCCGCCGACAGGCGCCCGGTGTCCAGATCGTATTCCGCGAGTTCCGCAACGTCCACGCGCCGGGGGACCTCCAGAAGGAGGTCGAGGTCGAGAAGCGGCAGGGTCTCTCCTCCAGCCATGCGAAGCCTGCGGCCCGGCTCCGACCACAGCGCGTCGGGCGAGTCCAAATCGTCGGAATAGGCCCGCGCATAGGCGGATCCGCAACTGCGGCACGTGAAGAATTCGAGTACGCGGGATCCGCAGCCGCACGTCTCGTGGGGCTGGCTGTACATACGGCCGCAGAAGCCGTTCCGCTCCTCCTCAACCAAGTCGGCGCATTCCGGGTCCATGCACACCCAGAGGCCGGGTAGTCCGCGGTAGAAATTGTGGACCCGGCACGGGAGCGGGCCCGAGGCGTCCGGCTGCTCGCGTGCAACGCTGCCGATTGCAAGGAGCGCGGTCACCGCCGCGTCCGCGATGGCGGGCGAATCAGGGAACAGTTCGGTGCCAAGTTCGGCGACGGGCTGGGCCGACCCCATCGTCGTGTTGACGAGCAGCCCGAGTGGCGCGAACTCCTTCAACGCCTCGAAAAGGTCGCGCTCCACGCCGGCCGTGGCGGTCACGCCGCGATGGGCGAGGAATGGTGCAACGGCGGCGGCGCGGTCGACCTCGACCGGAGAATAGAAGAGACCCATGTCGAGCGCAGCGAGAATCTCGGCGTCCGCCTTGCTCCCCGTCGTCGCGTGGGAGCGATGGTCGAGGTCGCCGGTGACGGCATCGAACGTGTCGGCCGGTACCCCGGACAACTGCGCGCCGAACTCGGTCGCATACTCCTTGCTGTCGAAGCTCGCGGTCGCGCAGATCACTTGGAAGCGCTCGGCGGGGATGTTCAGCCGATCGCGCAGCCGGCGCAACAGCAGCCCAACCTCGGCGCCCGCGGCGCCCCGGTAGAGGTGGGCTTCGTCGAGTACCACGGTGAACTTCTCGATAGGGTTGGCCGCGAGCCACGCGCGAGTGCTGTCGAACACCGGCCGCTCGATCGGCCGCATCATCATATACTCGAGCATGGAGTAGTTGGTGACCATCAGGTCAGGGCATGACGCCTGAACCTCGTGGCGGGTGATGAGCTCGGAATCCTCCGGCAGCGTGGTCGCGCGCAGGAATGCGTTTGTCTTCGGGTTGTACCAGCGCGAACCTTTGGCGCCGAACCACTTGTCCAGGTCCGGCTTGGCCGGCCACTTCCCGCGGTCGTGCAACTGACTCCGCAGACGCGCCGCAGCACGCTGCTCGTCGGATTCCGGCCCTGCCGCCTGTCTCTCGATCTCGACGTAGAACTCCTCGAACGAGGACAGCTTGCGGCCATCCTTCTTCCCGGAGCGGACACCCGCATACGGGGTCCGACTGGTGTAGCGGGCGAAGCGTGGCGGGCGGCCTGCCCAGGTATGGAACTGATCGACCAGGTCGCGATCGCCGAAGATGGCGCGCAGCCGCCCCAACTGATCGTTCACCAGCGCGTTCATCGGATAGAGGAGCAACGCCCTCATTGCCGGTTGTTCGAACGAAGCCGGGCGCTCGGAGGCCTCCCGGGCGAACTTTCCCAGGATCGGGAGCAGGAAGGACTCCGTCTTCCCCGAGCCTGTGCCGGTCATGATCACGAGGTTCCTGCCCTCGATCAGCGCATGCCGGACTGCGTCGCCCTGGTGACGGTATGGTGGATCGAAGAGCAGCCGCGCACGGTCCTGCCGCACGCTGGAGAGCGTCTCGAAGATCGTTCGGGCGGCCGGGGGTAGTCCCTCGACATCCGCGAACCGCGAACCGACCTGATACCTGGGCGTCGTCTCCAGGAAAGGTTCCTGATGCGTGACCCCGGTGCGGTCGAGGAGTTGTCGGCGCTGGGCGATCAGCGTCGCGTCACCGATGTGGTACGTCGCTTCGATGTATTCCTTCAGGGATGAGTGAAGGCGGTCGATCGTCTCCTGAATCGTCGCGGACATGCTAGTTGACCCTCCTCATCCCGCCGTCCGGTCAAGGTACAGCATCTCTTTCAGAAACTTCTCTTCCGTGGCGACCTCGGCGCTCGCCACGCGGAACGACATGAGGCAGCCATCCGGATCGACCTCGCTGCCGACCACGGTTAGACGCCGTCGCGCCCACTTCGGGACCGGGGAGAAAAGATCGACGGTCGCGCCATGTTCGTCACTACGCAACCGGTATTCCTGCGGGCGGAGCGCCAAGGCGTCGATCGCCATCTGGATCCTCCACGCCGCGTCGCATCCGCGCCAGCGATCGCCGTGCAGCGGAAGGTCGAGAAGCTTGAGCGGCAAACCGTCGCGAAGCTGGGCATAGCCCCACAGGTCCGAACCGAAGGTCTGCGGGCGCCGGACGACGAAACTCCCCGTCAACGAGCCTGGTGGTCCCCATCGCCTCCTGTAGCTTCGGGTAGCGCGCAAGCCGTCCAGCACCTGCAGGTCGGGGACCTCGCCGGAGGGCGAGCAGCCCGACAGCTTGGTCTCGTAGGAGGCCAGCAGATGGGCGGCCGTCACCGCCTTGGGGCACTTCAGCCAAGCGGCGCTGGACAACTCCCGAAGCCCCAGATCGCGAAGGATGGTCACAAGATCCTCGCCGGGGAGTGGTTCGATGTATCTGATGCCAAGCCGGCTGACGACGCGGGAGCGCACCTGCGTCGGTAAGGGCGTCTGCTCGTCAGTAGAGAGACCGAGTATGAAGCTGCTTCCACTGGGTCTGGCGACGAACGCCGGGGGCGCTGCCACCAGTCATGTGCTACGGACCTGTTCGCCGACCAGCGCGACATCGCTTAACTCGAGCAGGTCGCCGATCGCCACCAACGCCTCAATGGATCTCTCGACGAGTTCGTCGAAGGAATTCTCGTCGGCGAACAGCCCGCGATGGCTTTCGACCATGGAACGCACGAGCGTTCGGGGCGAGCAAGGGCAGAGGAAGCCGGCCAAGCGCCGGACGGCCGCCGCCAGATACGCTGGCGCCAGCACGCCCGCCTCCTCACCAATGGTCCCCAGGCAGGCCGACGCCGTCGCGACCACCGCCTCCCGGTCGATAACTTCGATCATGCGTCCACCCTCGCGGCATCAGAGCGGAAGGCGCCCGGGTGGCCGAGCAACTGGATGATGCGAGCGCCCGCGGTGAGCGCCGGATGGTCCCAAAGATGGTCGATAGTCGCGGCGAGTTCGACCTTCGACGGTCGCGATTTGCCCTCGAGAACGGCCGAGAGGTCGAGAGCCGGCTTCGACACGACACCGGGTGCGACCGCGTAGCGATGCGCCAGCGACGCGAACTCGCGCTGGCGAACGTGATCGGCGAGTCGAGCGTATTTCAAGGCGTCGCGCGCCAGCACCAGCGCGAACGCGCGCTTCTTGTCGAAGCACTTGAGAAGCGCCTCGACCGCGGCTTCTGAAGGCAGGCCCGACCTCAACCCCCGCTCGGCATTCGCCCAGTTCTGCCCACACATCAGCCCGAAGAGATGCTCCTTCAGACGAGCGACGACCCGATCCCGCCGCTCCGCCGCCATCGCGCCAGCCAGACGCGCGTCGGACCAAGACACGATGGCCTGCACGACCGCGAGCGCCGCTTCCCGCGTGCTGGGGTTCACATTGAACTGCGGCTCAACGAGAAGGCCTCCGAACCCCTCAACCTTCCTCATGCCGACGACCAGGGATACCTGGTGATCGCCGTATCGCGCGGTGAACAACCCCCCGGGCGAGACCGGGTTCACGCCGTTTTCGAGCACATCCGAGCCGAGATCCTCACTCGCCAGCGGCTCGCCGAATGAACTGAAAGACGACCGGATGGCGGCGTCGCCATCGTGGTCGTCGATGAGCTTGATCAGCGTCGTCTTATTGGTCGAGCGCCACACCCACCGCACCGGTGACACATCGCGATGCAGCGGAATGCGGACCGTCCCGAGGTCCTCGCCGTCGACGAGGATACGGCCGGAGCTCGCCCCGAGGTAGCCCCACGGGTCCTTCTCCCGGTGCTCGAAGACCTCGAACACCGTCCGCCAGGCGCCCTGTCCCATGGGCAGCGTCAACTGGCCGACCTGCTCCATCGCCAGCCGGCCGCCAGAGCCGTCGAGGAGCTCGACGCAGACGGTCACCTGCCGTCCCGCCGGCCCCATCACGTTCAGTTGCGCGAGGCCTTCCCAGAACTCGTCCAAGGTAGGCTCTGGCGGCTCGGACGTGGCGATGAAGCCGGAATGCCCGATCGAACCGCTTACCCATGGTGCGGGCGGACGCACCGCGAGCGAGATCAGCCCCTCCACGGGGTTCGCCGCCGCCCCTTGCGTGGATGACTTCGCCACGCTGATCGAAAGGACGTGGTTGCCGGCGGGAAGGGGCTGCAGCCGGACGAACGTGGGGACGCCGGCTGCCTGGGCCGCCACCTTCAACGCTGGTCCCGACCCGAGGCGGAGCTCGTATTCGGCCACTGGATGGTCGTGCTCGATGGCGAAACAGGGGGACTCGGTCTCGAGCCATTCCGTCGCACCCTCGCCGTCCCACGCCCGCGCCGCGAGACCGACAGGCCACACGCGGATGGTCTGCGCGACTGATAGTCCCGCGGCCTTAAGCTCCTCCGCGTGCTCAGCCGTCAGGGTCGGGGGAAGTTCGATGTGGATCGCCTCGGCGCCTTGGCACCGTATGCGCGTAGGGGTCGCGGTCGAGAGGGTCGGGAGGTCGGCCCGAGCCACCAACACGTAGGACTGTCCCGGACGAACCAGCCGTCCCAGAACCTCCACGGCGCGACCATCGGATCCGGTCCGGAACAGCCAGTACGGTCCAGGCGAGATCCGTCCCTCGCTCGAAAGGAGATGGTCCATCGCCGCGTTCGCGGCCACGAAGGACAACACCGGTGCGTCCGCGGGCGGCCAGGCGTCAAGCACCCGCATCTGCGAGCCATTTAGCAGCCAGCCAGGGGGGCGGACGCCCGCCGATCCCGCGACCGAGCATCGTGTGCGCTTCAGGAACTCGCCAAGTTCGGGCGACAGGTCAGCCACGGCGTGGAGGCTTGGCAATTCTACGACCGGCGTCCACTCGTCCGCGCCGGTTCGCCGCAGCGACAGCGCCGGTCGTATCGTGGGCCGCCGCAGCAGCGGCGTGGTGTCACCGCGACTGACCAGGGTCGCGTTAGAGAACTCGGAGCGCCCCGCGCCGCGCAACCTAGCGACCTCGACCGCCTTGCGGGTGTCGTGCAGCCACTGGCGGGCGTTCCGCGCCTTCTCGAGGTCGCGGACAATCCTGGCCAGCGCCTGCGGCAGGATCGCGCCATCGGCCTCCACCGTGCGCTGGTCCAGCAGCCCGAGCACGATTCGCCCGACCAATTCCTCCTGCTCGAGGAAATTGTCGAAGCGCGAACTTCCGCCTCGGGCCATACGCGCCACGTAGTGCCCGATTTCCGAGGGCGACTGGTCGAGGCGCGAGACCAACTGGTACCTTATGCTGTAGAGAGCGCGGGCCAACTGACCCTGGAGGTCCTTCGGCAATAGCGCATGGGTGATCGGCCACGCTATGATCGAGAAGAAGTTCGCCCAACGGCCGACGGGCAACAGCCCACCGTAGGTCTTGTGGAACTTGCCGAACCATGATCGCAGGCTCGGGCGCCACCCGCGATCCCATTGCGGCATGCGCCTTTCAAACGTGTGCCAGTATTCGTCGCCGTCGTAGTCGTAGCCCTGCTCGGTCGCGTAGACGATCCAGACTAGCCAGTGCTTTGACAGCCGGTAGCCTCCCGTCCTCAGGATGGCCTTGAGCCAGTCGGGCAGTTCGGTAAGTTCTGCCGCATCGAGCCCATGCTCGAACGCGAAGACCGGGAGGGAGCGTCCCCTCCGCGCGTTAGCGAGCGTCACGAAGTGGCCCTCGAGACGCGCCTGCAGGGCATCTAGATCATGATTCACGGAAGCGCCCGTGATCATGTGGCAGCCGCAGCCGCATGACTAAATATCACTCTACGTCCCCGCCCCGGCGCGTTCTTATCCGGTCCTGTCAACTTCAATGAAACTACAGCTTACATGAAGAAAGCGTCAGCGCCACATTGACGCAACCTCGACAGCGCGGCCCGCGCCATGTCCCACCAGAATGCCGACCTTGCCTCAGGTTATGGATCATGGCTCGCCTACGCGACCCAATGCCTGAGTGCGGCCATGCTGATTTTCCCGCCGCCTACGTTACACCACTGCTTTAAAAAACGGTCATTTACGCCCGTAGCCGCGCGAAAGCGGATTGGCAGCTTTCCACCCATATTACCGAAATGCAGACCTTCCGCTCTGCGGCCATGTCGGCAAGAAATTCTATCCCAATGGCGAAGTTTCGAGACCGACCGGCGGCTATGAATCGATAGTATCCATCCCGGTGGGCATCGCCCGCCGCATGAACGCCCCGAACATCGGCACGGTGAACGCTGTTTCGCCGTAACCCGGCGTGTAAATCATGCCCTTTGCAATCAGTGACGCACGCACGGGGCCAAAGCTCGACGACTTCCGACCTATATGCTCGGCTATGGCGGTCGATCCAAAGGGCCCCTCCCCCAGATCCGCCATGCCGCGCAGATAGCGCTTTTCGGACGGTGTCAGGCGGTCGAACCGCACACGAAAGAAGCTGTCATCAAGTGCGGCGATGGCCGTGGGGTGAGCCAGATCGACATCCGCTACTGTAATCGGGCAAGCGTCGGCGGCATCCCAACATTGCTTGCCCCATTCCTGTAGAAAATAGGGATAGCCCTCGGTGACGGCGATGATTTGCGCGACCGCAGCAGGCTCGATCGCGCATTCCTCCGCTTCGATCGGATGGATGATGGCCGAACTGGCTGCTTCGATGCCGAGCGGACCAATGCTGGTGAACAGAAATAATCGTTCGGCATAGGACTTGGCTTTGCCCATCTGCCCGGCCAGTTGCGGCAAGCCAGCAGCCACCAGGGTGATTGGGCGGTCGTTCTGGCGGGCGCGGTGCAGTGCGGTGATAAGCGCCGCCAGTTCGCGCTCGGGCACATATTGCAGCTCGTCGATGAACAGCACGAGGGCGGTATCGCGCTCAGCGGCGGCGGCCCCGGCCAAGTCGATCAGGTCGATGAGATCGGCGTCGAGATCGCCATTGTCCGCGACCCCGATCTCACCCAGATCGAGCGACGCCTCCAGCTCACCGTAGCTCAGCTTGAACGCCTTTACGAACCGCGCCAGGGCACCCAACCCGCGTTTCGCGAGCGTCATTGCCGCTTGTCCCCGATCAAGTTTGAGCATGGCGGTGCGGAGCGCCGGAACCAGCATGGCTGGCAACGACTGGCCTTCGGGCGCTTCGATGGGCACGCTCAGGATGCCTTCGCCTTCTGCGGCCCGGCGCATGGCGTTGAGCAGCACCGTCTTGCCCACCCCCCGCAATCCCAGCAGGATCATGCTTTGGGCATGACGACCATTACGAATACGGTCGAGTGCGATGGCGACCGTTTCGAGGACGTCATCCCGACCTGCAAGCTCGGGCGGGCGGCTGCCTGCACCTGGGGCGAAGGGGTTGCGGCGTGGATCCATTCTAGGCTCCCTACATGGTTCTAGTTGATTCGACTAGAACTATGTAAGACGATTATAAAGCGCTGCGAGCGTCCGACGCGTCTGGTTGGCTTATCGTACCAATCTCAATGGGAAGCCATCAACCGATTTTGGCCATCAGGCGTCCAGCAGCACCCTGCTCTGCGGCCAAATTGCGGTTGTAGGCAAGCGGCATGCGTGGCGACTTCCACCGCAGCGCATCCATGATGCCAGCGAGATCCTCGCCGATGGCGAACAGGTCCTGGTTGAGGCCGACCCGCGTCGAATGCGCGCTGATCCCCTTGAGCAACCGCGCCAGATCGTCTGCTGTCAGATCCGCCAAGGCACCGCAGTCGAATGCCCGCCGGATCATCTTGCGATAGATCGGACCGACCGACGCGGGATGCAGCGCCCCCTCCCCCACATCATACTCAACCCGCGCAGGTACGGCAGGCTTCGACAGGGTCTTGCCCAGGTCCCATGTTTCGCGTGCCGAGATGCTGTCGATTGGCCTGCCCCGCACCGCCGCTTTCGCCTTGTAACGCCGCACATTCACCCGCCGGAACACCGGACCATGCTCGATGCCAGCTGCCTTGAGCCAAGCCGCCAACGCGCCAACCGTGCGGGGACTGAGATAAGCAGTGGCCCCCTCCCCCTCCTGATCACTCTTGCTGCGCGCGATGTTAAGCAGCCGCGCGTCAGGATCTATCGCTTCGATGATATGCTCAACCTCGATCGCGACCAGTTCGGAGGCGCGTAAGCCGGTATCGTATCCGGCCGACAGCAGTGCGCGATCGCGCAGGCCCGGCAGATCCTGCGCGCAGCTTTCGAGCAGCGCCCGCACATTGAGCCCGCGGGGTGCGTCGCGCTCGACGTTGCGCACCGGCCCCTTGAACCGCAGCGGCCGCGCCTGCTTCTGTGCGGTGCCAAGACTTCGGCGGATCGCCTGCA